>OBVE01000382.1_pt1 | contig 23110 bp, 3 predicted proteins | sample 1475991 | NCBI WGS metagenome assembly OBVE01 (sample SAMEA2579969, study PRJEB22360) | human gut metagenome | biome: human gut; feature: human-associated habitat; material: faeces | place: Denmark | collected 2008/2010 | reverse complement strand
TTCCTGCTTTACCTGTTAGATCTGTCTTAACTTCTGGTTTCGCTGGAGCTGTTGTGTCTGTCGCAACTTTTGGTTCACTTGCGTCTGATGTGTTTCCTGATGGGTCTGTCGCTGTCGCTGTCACATTACCTACTGGAATATCTTTCGTTGGAGTGATAGTTGCTACACCTTGGTCGTTAGCTGTTGCTTCACCAATCTTGTTGCCATCTTTATCGTAGAGGGCTACTGTTGAGCCTGGCTCTGCAGTCACTTCAACTGGATCTTTAGTTCCTGCTTTACCTGTTAGATCTGTCTTAACTTCTGGTTTCGCTGGAGCTGTTGTATCTTTGACTACAAATTCTGTTAATGGTTTTGTATCTTTAGAACCATCTTTATAGGTTACAACAACATTGTTTCCATCTTTTTCCACTTTATCAACAACTTTTGAAGCATCTTCTACTTCCTGACCTTTTTTGTCAGCTAAACGTGCATCTGGATTGTTTTGAGAATATTCAACTTTAACTTTCTCTTTAATTTTTTCAAACTCTTTATCAGTAACATTGTTAGCATTTGATACGGTTACTTTATCTGCTTCTGATGGAGTTTTGATATCATATTTTTTAGTTTGTGCTTTTAATACGAAAGTTACTGCACCTGGGTCAGTCAGGTAAGTACCAACTACTTCTCCATTATTTTTAGTTTTTGTTGCATTATTGGAAATCTCTGCACCATCTGTATCTGTTGCTGTTGCAAAACGAGTTACAAGCTCCAGAGAGTCGTTTTCTGTTTTTGGAAGTCTACTTTCAGCAATACCAGAAACTTGTCCAGTAACTTTAATTTTTGCTGGTGTAGCAGTTTCAGAATTAATCGCTGTTACAGTGTAGCCCCATTCATTATTTTGTTTTTCTGGGTTCCCATCAATATTATTTAAGGCAATATTTCCACCTTTTCTTAATGATGCGGATTTAATTTTTCCAGAATCGTCGTTAAAGGTAATATCAACGTCAGCTTCTTCTCCAGTATATAGATAAACTTCTTTTTTGTTTGGAGCTGGATCTGAATATGGAATCTCTACTGTAGGAGCCTCGTTTTGACGTGCAGGATTTACAACTACAGTAACTTCAATCTCGTTTGACTCTTTACCTTGGCTATCAACAGCTTTATACTTAACTGTATAAGTGCCTTGGGTATTTGTATCAACTGTCTTAGTTGCTGTGTTACCATTTACTGAGACAACTTCAGCATGTACCTTATCACCTAGTGTTGCTTGAGCATCATCTTCTTTATCTGCTACTGTCACAAGAGAAGTAAGGTCCAGTTGAGCACCTTGTTCGACAGTTTTTCTGTTTCCTTCAACAGCTGAAACAATAGTTGGTGCTTGGTTTTCTACTGAGCGCGGTTGCCATCCAGCCACACTTGAAAAACCACCTTCCACCACGTTCGAGATAGATGATACTTCTGTACCTGCAATCTTATCAGCCATCGTAAGGACGATCGTATCTTGGAACTTACCGTTCTCAACTGATTTGACAGTTGCTGCTTCTGATTTTTGTGATGTCCATGCAGATGAGGCATTGTCACGTTTGACTGGGATCTCAACTGTTTGACCTGCGGTATTTGTATAACGCAAGTAGGCAATTCCTGCATCGTGAGGAACCTTAAGAGTAACCTCTTTTTGTCCTGCCACAACTGCATCTTGGTTAGTAGTCAAGCTTGAAGGTTCAACAGTAGTCACACCGACAGATACTGGTACTGTACGGCGACTACTTTCTTCTCCGTTAACTGTTTGGCTTACCTGTACTGTTTGACGTGGTTTGATAGTTTCACCATCACCTTGGTTGTTGTTAAGAGCTGTTGGAAGCTCACCTGTAGTCCAGTTACCACTACTGTCAACAGTGACGTTACCGATGTTTTGCTCCTGACCATCGATATAAAGTTTGATAGTTGCCCCTGGAACCCCTGTCCCTGAAAGAGTGCTTGAAGTCGACGCCACTGTCTGAACAGGAACATTGATAGAAGTGTTCGTCAAGTTTGGAGTCACACTTGGTGCACCAACCTGACTAACCAAGTTCTTGTCGTACTTACCTGAGATAGCATACCAGTTATTCCTTGGTAAACCTGTCTTGGATTCAACTCCGGCAATATAAGAAATGGCTTGTGATGAGTCTTCAACTATTGTACGGTACTTAATAGTAAACTTGCGAGCGCTAGAACTATTAGATAATTGGAGGACATATACCTTTTTTGTATCCCCCATAACACCGCTAAGACCATCTACATTATTGTAATCATTTCCGACAGTATTTTTGACACGCCATTCAAGTTTATTTCCTGCGTCAACATACTGAACACCTTCTTTATTTGCTGAACCAGCACCTGATTCTTTATTTGCATCCTTCCAGCCATCGCGATCTACGTAAGCACCATCATAATCTGTCACAACATTATAAGGGTCAGATACATTCTTTGGAATTGTGAAATAGTAGTATCCTCCCATCCTATCGTACTGAGCCTCGTTAAAGGTTACAGTCCACTCTAATACTGGGCGACCTTGACCAGATGGATCAGTTGCGACTGTCTTCCCATTGACTACCTCATAGTCGTCCAACTGTCTGTATTCAATCTTAGCACGTTGAGTTGGTTCTCCACCATTAACCGTAGCTCGTCTATTTTGGTATACGTACTTAATATCCTTTCCTTCCATAGAGCGATCTTGAGCACGTTCTTGCCCTACTGCACGACGACTACGTACACGAGGCACATTTGCCGTTTCTGACACAGTAACATTATTTGCACTAGCGCTCACTGAGCTTGCTGTAGTCGACGATGCTGTAGAAGCTGTGACTGAACGAGATGCCTCTGAATCAGTTGCTGGTTTTGCAGTTGATACATTTGTTGAACTAGTAACTTCTGAAGCAACTACTGGACTTGTTGAGGTTGATGCTGATGAAGCCGGCGCTGAACTTGTAGCACTTGTTGAAGCTGGTGCTGTTGAAGCCGGCGCTGAACTTGTAGCACTTGTTGAAGCTGGTGCTGTTGAAGCCGGCGCTGAACTTGTAGCACTTGTTGAAGCTGGTGCTGTTGAAGCCGGCGCTGAACTTGTAGCACTTGTTGAAGCTGGTGCTTCCGAACTTACTGCTACACTTGATGCAACTGAGCTTGTAGATGCAACCGACGTCGCTGTAACTGTTTCAGTAGCTGCTGGTGCTACCGTAGCAGTTGCTGCACTTTCTGGTGCTGTGCTTGGCGAAGTTGCGGTCGGAACTCCTTCACCTTGACTTGCACTTAGAGCTGTAGATGCAACCGTTGCTCCATCAGATGTCGTTTCATCCGCTTGAGCTGTGTGACCAATCATGATCAAAGTACCAAGCAAGACCGAGCAGACTCCGATATTCAATTTACGAATCGAGAAACGACTCTTCTTACTAAAGATATCTTTACCCATATTTCCTCCTAGACAAGGAATCATTAGATTTTGATTACTCTTGTCTCTTCTAAAAATAATATAAATTGAATTTCCCTAATGCCAAATATATCACATTATTAGAATTGAATCAACATTTTATTGTCATAAAATTAATTTTATATATATTTTTTTAAAAACTAACATAAGCAAATTTTTTCTATATTAGTCTCATCTTACACATTATCTTTATGCAGAAATTTGAAACCTTACAAATATAAATTAATAAGCAAAAACAAACTTTATATAAACGATTAAAAACCTTACAAAATCTATGCTTTCCCCTTGTAAAAAGCTTTACAATTTTCGAAAAACAGAATGATTCTTACGTTTTATACTTTCAATCTATATAGGATAATTCACAATAAAATTAATATTTAGATCCAGAAATATACATATTTTTAGATTTATTAACGATTTTACATTAGAAAAATGTCGATATTTTTAATGATTCAATTTTCCATCAAACTTTATTTTTGACTGAATAATTAAAAACTGCTCTTTAATGTCTGTAATCGCTAAAACTGCTCTAGAGATTATAGAGCCGATATTTTTAAGACTAGAATTGCGATTATGAACCATTTCGACAAGAAATCACTACCTTGTCGAGCCTTGAAAAATTACTGACAACACTTTCAAAAAGACAGCCATAGGTTATCCCTAAACTGTTACTATTCAAAGACTTTTCGTCAAACTTTAGCACCACATGAAGTCGTTTAGAAGACACTGAAGTTCTCAGAAGAACTCGCCAATTATTATAACTTCTATCAGCTTTTGCTTTTTCACTTTCAAGAAAAAAGAGTGGATGAGTTTTTTGAACTCATAGAGGAGAATATAAGCAATGTCAATCATTACTTCCAAACATTCTTTAGGACTTTTTTTAAACATAGACAATACAAAAAAATGTTTTAGAAGCACATTATTCGATTGCAAAATTAGAAGATGGCAATATACTTAACAAGCATATCAAAGATTTGAGATCTGGTTTAAAAAAATTAATCAGCTTTAGAAAGCATGTATTTATAACTTTGAACATCACAAAAGAGACCCACCCCTATCGGGGTGAGTCTCTTTTTCGAAAACTGAAATAGTCTAACTAACTATGTTGAGGGATTTAACCTATGAACTATCTTAGTCTTCTTTTTTGCGTTTTCCTGCCAAACCAAGTCCAGCTGCCGCAAGGATTCCTCCGAGAGCCATAGCTGCCATAGACGCATCATCACCTGTTTCAGGGAGTGCTGGTCCTTTAGGAGCTTCTGGTGTAGTTGGTGGTGTCACTGGTGGAACCACTGGAGTTGGAGGAGTCGGTGGTGTTGGTGGTGTTGGAGGAGTTGGTGGAGTTGGTGGAGTCGGTGGTGTTGGAGGAGTCGGTGGTGTCACAATATTGTTGAACTCAGTATCTTCTGGCAATTGAGAAGTTACTGTCAAGACTTTACCGTCTTTAGTTACTGAAACAACGACTGTAGCAACCATCTTATCGTAGGTAACAGTTGCATCGTTACCTTGTACTTCTTCTACTGTGTAGACGTGAGTACCTTCTTCACCACGTTTGTACTCAAGAGCTGAGAACTTGATCTTACCGTTAGCATCATTGCTTACAGTTTCGATCACATTACCCTTGCTGTCTTTAAGTACGAAGCTAAACTCACCAGCTTTAAGTTCACGACCTTCAAGTTTCTTAGTGAATTCAAACTCAACCTTAGTTGGGATATTGACTACACGTTTTTCTGTTGGTTTTTCTGGTTTTTCAACAGATTTCTTAGTTGGGTCGTATTGGTGAACGATTTGTGACGCAGTATTTTCGATGTCTACACCATCTTTAGCAGTGCCTTTGATAGTTGCAGGAATATCGAACTTGTAGTAGCGTCCGAATGCCAATTTGGCAGTATCGATCACTTGTGTGTTTTCTGCATCGCCAAGTGACTTAGTAAGGTCAGACTTAGATGTTGCAGTAATTACACCATTTTCAACCTTGATGTCAAACTTAGCTGTCACATCTTCTCCTGTTACAGAGTCGTATGCTTTAATATCAGCAACATTGATGTTCAAGTTTTCGCTGTCATATTTATCTGTAACACCTACAGATTGGATATTGTGAGCGTCAGTGAAGTTAGTTGTGTCGAGCCATACTTGGTAGACAAACTTATCACCTTTCTTGAGTGTCTTAGTATTGATATTTTCAGCTTCGTTGTTAGCTGTGCTGTCAGCGTAAGGATCCTTGTTAGTATCGCCTACTTTATCTTTCAACTCAGCATCATCGTCAACAAGTTTCATACCAGTGATATCGAATTTCTCTTTAGAAACAACGTATTTCTCTGGTTGGAACTTAGGTTTTTCTGGTGGACGAACAGTATTGTTGAATTCTTTATCTGCTGGGTCGTTCACTTTAGTGATAAGAGCTTTCGCTTTACCATCATGTGATACTTCAACAGTGACAAGAGCTTTCATTGAATCGTAAGAAACAGTTCCGTCAGTACCCTTAACTTCTTCTACAGTGTAGTTGTGAGTACCTTCTTGGCCTTTCTTGAATTCAAGAGCAGCAAATTTAACGTTACCTGCAGCGTCGTTCTTAACTGTTTGAAGGATGTTTCCATCTTTATCTTTAAGAACGAAGCTGAATTCGTCCGCTTTAAGTTCACGACCTTCAAGTTTCTTAGTGAAGTTAAATTCAACTTCAACTGGGATGTTTACGACACGTTTTTCTGTTGGTTTTTCAGGTTTCTTAACAGTCTTACTTTGTGGATCGTATTGGTGAACGATTTGTGAGGCTGTATTTTCGATGTCAACACCGCCCTTAGCAGATTGTCTAATTTCTGCTGGGATTTCAAACTTGTAGTAACGTCCGAAGGCGAACTTAGTTGTGTCGATAACTTGTGTATTTTCTGCATCGCCAAGTGACTTAGTAAGGTCAGCTTTAGATGTTGCAGTGATTACACCATCAACAAGAGTGATATCGAACTTAGCTGTCACATCTTCTCCTGTTACAGAGTCGTATGCTTTAATATCTTTAACGTTAACAGTCAAGTTTTCGCTGTCATATTTATCTGTAACACCTACAGATTGGATATTGTGAGCTTCAGTGAATTTAGTTGTATCCAACCATACTTGGTAGTATACTTTATCACCTTTCTTGAGTGTCTTAGTATTGATATTTTGAGCTTCGTTGTTATCAGTCTTATCAGCGTAAGGATTTGCGTTAGTGTCTGCAACCTTATCTTTCAATTCGCTATCGTCATCGAGAAGTTTAACTCCTGTAAGATCGAATTTAGATTCGTTAAGGATGTATTTCTCTGGGTTGAAGTCTGGAGTATCTGGAGGAGTTACTTTGTTGTTGAACTCTTTATCAGCAGCATCTGTCACGTTAGTGATAAGTGCTTTAGCTGTTCCATCATGTTTAACTTCAACTGTAACAACAGCTTTCATACCGTCGTATTGAACTGTGCCGTCAGTACCTTTAACTTCTTCTACAGTGTACTTGTAAGTACCTTCTTGGCCTTTCTTGTACTCAATAGCTTTGAACTTAACGTTACCTGAAGCATCGTTCTTAACAGTTTCGATGACATTTCCTGCTTCATCCTTCAATTGGAAGCTGAATTCGTTAGCTTTAAGCTCACGGCCTTCAAGTTTCTTAGTGAAGTTGAATTCAACTGAGATTGGAACGTTGTTAACACGTTTTTCAGTTGGTTTAGTAGGAATTTCTGTCTTCTTAGTTGTTGGGTTGTAGAAGTGAACAACTTGTCCAGCTGTATTTTCAATATCTACACCACCAGGAACAGAGTCTTTAACAGTGGTTGGGATATCGAATTTATAGTAACGACCAAAGGCAAACTTAGTTGTGTCGATGATTTGAGTATTTGCATCATCTCCAAGTGACTTAGTGAAGCCATCTTTAAGGTTAGCAGTAATCATACCATTTTCAACTTTGATGTCGAATTTAGCTGTTACATCTTCACCTGTTACTGAATCGTAAGCTTTAATAGCTGAAGCATCAAGATCCAATTTAGTTTCATCGTAGTCATCAGAGATACCAACTGTTTGGATGTAATCCTTGTTGTTAGCGTCGAATTGAGTTGTATCGAGCCATACTTGGTAAACAAGTTTTTCACCACGTTTAACAGACTTAGTATTCATGTTTTCAACTTCGTTGTTTGATGCGTCATCAGCATATGGGTTCGCATTTGTATCTGCGTACTTGTCTGCCAATTCTTTATCATCATCAACAAGCTTGTTACCAGTGATGTCAAATTTCTCTTTGTTCACAACATATTTCTCTGGTTGGAACTTAGGTGTTTCTGGTGGAACCACCTTGTTGTTGAACTCTTTATCGTTAGCGCTTGAAGCGAATCCGCCTGTTGAAGCGTGGTTAACGACAGTTGTAAGAACTTTGCCTTCTTTAGTAACTTCCACTGTTACAGTCGCTTTCATAGCATCGTAAGTGATTGAAGCATCTTTACCAGCTACTTCTTCAACTGTGTAAGTGAATGTCTTACCAAGATCATCTTTGTTGAACAAGAGTTTTTCAAACTTGATGTGACCATCTTTATCGTTGGTTACTGTTTGAAGAACCTTGTTGTCTTTGTCTTTCAATACGAAGCTGAACTCACCTGCAGTCAACTCACGTCCTTCAAGTCGTTTAGTATAGTTGAACTCGAGTGGAACTGGAACATTGTTTTCACGTGTTTGAGTTGGTTTTTCAGGAGTTGTAACTTTCTTATTGAATGGGTTGTATTGGTGAATTGTTTGGTTGGCTGTATTTTCAATATCTACACCGTCGTTAGAATCAATATCTTTAACAACAGCTGGAATATCAAATTTATAGTAGCGACCAAACTCAAATTTAGTTGTATCGATGACTGGAGTAGCATCTGTTGCGCTAATAGCTTTAGTCAAGCTTGCTTTAGATGTACCGTAGAGAACACCGTTTTCAACCTTGATGTCGAACTTGTCAGTAACATCAGCACCAGTAATACCATCGTAAACCTTGATATCAGCAGCGTTGATGTCAAGCTTATCTTCTTCGTAGTTATCTGTGATACCAACTGTTTGAAGATTGCTTTCTGCTGTGAAGGCACGAGTATCAAGCCATACTTGATAGTAGATCTTTTGACCACGTTTGAGGGTCTTACCATTCAAGTTTTGGATTTCAACTTTATCAGCTGAATCGTCGTCATCAGCAAGTTTGTTACCAATGATGTCGAAGCTTGGTTCTGAAACAACGTATTTCTCTGGTTTGAAGTTAGGAGTTACGTTGTTATCGAAGACACGATCGTCACCACCATAAGCATCTCCACCTACTGTAGCGTAAGAGATAACTGTTGACAATTGATCTCCTACTGAAGGTTGGATAACTTGAACAGTAACATTGACTTTCATGTTATCGTAAGTAACAGTTGTATCAGTTCCTTTAACTTCTTCTACCGTGTAGTTGAATGTCTTACCAAGATCTGCTTTACCGTAGTTGATAGTAGAGAATTTAACTTTACCTTCGGCATCATTCTTAACAGTTTCAAGAACATTACCTTTTTCATCTTTCAATTCAAAAGTAAATTCTTTGTCTTGCAACTTACGTCCGTTAAGTGTCTTACCAAAAATCAACTCGATAGCAGTTGGAACGTTGTTAACACGTTTTTCAGTTGGTTTGTTTGGTTTTTCAACAGTCTTAGTAGTTGGGTTGTAGTAGTTTACAACTTGAGCTGCTGTATTTTCAATTTCAGCACCATCGTAAGCACCGTCAGTAACCTTAGCTGGGATGACAAACTTGTAGTAACGTCCAAATTCGAACTTAGTAGTATCGATAATTTGAGTGTTTTCTGCATCGCCAAGTGACTTAGTGAAGCCAGGTTTAAGGTTAGCAGTAATCACACCATTAGCGATTGAGATGTCAAACTTGTCAGTAACATCAGCACCAGTCTTACCATCGTAAGCCTTGATATCAGCTACCTTAACATCCAATTTAGCTTCATCATAATCATCAGTGATACCAACAGTTTGGATATTATCCTTGTTGTTTGCATCAAATTTAGTTGTATCAAGCCATACTTGGTAGTTAATAGTGTCGCCACGTTTAACAGCTTTAGTATTGATGTTTTCTGCTTCGTTGTTATCAGCTTTATCAGCGTATGGGTTCGCATTTGTTTCTGCGTACTTATCTGTCAACTCTGCATCATCATCAAGAAGCTTAGTACCAGTGATATCAAACTTACCGTTACCATCGCTAAGAACGTATTTCTCTGGTTGGAACTTAGGTTCTTCTGGTGGAGTTACAGTATTGTTGAACTCTTTATCTGCTGGGTCTGTCACATTAGTGATAAGAGCCTTAGCAGTACCATCATGACGAACTTCAACTGTTACAACAGCTTTCATTGTGTCGTATGTAACGGTTGAGTCAGTTCCTTTAACCTCTTCTACTGTATACTTGTAAGTGCCTTCTTGACCCTTCTTATACTCAATAGCTGAGAATTTAACGTTACCTGAAGCATCATTCTTCACGCTTTCAACGACTTCGCCTGCTTCATTCTTCAACTCGAATGTGAATTCGCCTGCTTTAAGCTCACGACCTTCAAGTTTCTTAGTGAAGTTGAACTCTACTTGTACTGGTACGCTGTTTACACGTTTTTCAGTTGGTTTGTTTGGTTTTTCAACAGTCTTACTTACTGGGTTATAGTAGTTGACTACTTGAGCCGCAGTGTTTTCGATGTCTACTCCACCTTTAACATCCGCTTTAACAGTTGCTGGAATATCAAACTTGTAGTAACGTCCGAATTCGAATTTAGTTGTGTCAATGATTTGAGTGTTTTCAGCGTCGCCAAGTGACTTCGTGAAGCCATCTTTAAGGGTTGCAGTAATCACACCATTGTTCACAGCGATATCGAATTTAGCTGTTACATCCGCACCAGTCTTACCATCGTATGCTTTAATAGCTGAAGCTTCAACGTTGACTTTTGCCTCATCGTAGTCATCTGAGATTCCTACTGATTGGATATGGTCTTTGTTGTTTGCATCAAATTTAGTTGTATCCAACCATACTTGGTAAACAAGTTTTTGACCTGGTTTAACTGATTTAGTATTGATATTCGCTTTTTCGTTATTAGATGCATCGTCCGCATATGGGTTCGCATTGGTATCTGCGTACTTGTCTGCCAACTCTTTATCATCATCTAATAATGAAGTTCCAGTCAAATCAAATTCTTTTTCGTTTAGAACATATTTTTCTGGATTGAATTCTGGAGTTTCTGGTGGTGTTACACGGTTGTTAAATTCTTTATCCGCAATGTCGCCAACTTTCGCGATCAGAACTTTAGCTGTTCCATCGTGTTTCACTGTAACTGTTACATTCGCTTTCATTGTGTCGTATGTAACGGTTGCGTCTGAGCCTTTAACTTCTTCTACAGTGTAGTTGTGTACACCTTCGTCACCCTTCTTGAATGACATAGCTGAGAACTTAACGTTACCAGATGCATCATTGCTTACAGTTTCAACTTCTTTACCAGTTGAATCTTTAAGAACGAAGCTGAATTCGTTAGCTTTAAGCTCACGGCCTTCCAAGCGTTTAGTGAAGTTGAATTCTACTTCAACTGGAACGTTGTTAACACGTTTTTCAGTTGGTTTGTTTGGTTTTTCAACTGTCTTGCTTACTGGGTTGTAGTAGTTAACTACTTGAGCCGCAGTATTTTCGATGTCTGCACCACCAGGAACATCGTTCTTAACAGTTGCTGGAATATCAAACTTGTAGTAACGTCCGAATTCGAATTTAGTTGTGTCGATAATTTGAGTGTTGTCCGCATCGCCAAGTGACTTAGTGAAGCCATCTTTAAGGGTTGCAGTCATCACACCGTTGTTCACAGCGATATCGAATTTATCTGTAACATCAGCTCCAGTTACTGAATCATAAGCTTTGATTGCTGAACCATCAACATCAACCTTCGTTTCATCAAAGTCATCGGTGATTCCTACTGATTGAACGTTTTCTTTGTTAGTTGCTGAGAATTTAGTTGTATCCAACCATACTTGGTAGTAGATCTTATCTCCGCGGTTAACAGTCTTGGTATTGATGTTTTCTGCTTCGTTGTTGTTTGTTTTATCAACATATGGATCAGTATTTGTTTCACCATATTTATCAGTCAACTCGGCATCATCGTCAAGAAGCTTGTTATCAGTGATAGAGAATTTCGCTGTATTTAATACATATTTCTCTGGTTGGAATTTAGGTTCTTCTGGAGGAGTCACACGGTTGTTAAATTCTTTATCCGCAATGTCGCCTACAGTCGCGATAAGAACTTTAGCAGTACCATCGTGTTTCACTGTAACTGTTACATTCGCTTTCATTGTGTCGTATGTAACGGTTGCGTCGCTTCCTTTAACTTCTTCTACAGTGTAGTTGTGTACGCCTTCTTGACCCTTCTTGAATGACATAGCTGAGAACTTAACGTTACCTGAGGCATCGTTCTTAACAGTTTCAAGAGTCTTACCTTCTGAATCTTTAAGCACGAAGCTGAATTCGTTGGCTTTCAACTCACGGCCTTCCAAGCGTTTAGTGAAGTTGAATTCTACTTCAACTGGAACGTTGTTAACACGTTTTTCAGTTGGTTTGCTTGGTTTTTCAACTTTCTTAGTAGTTGGGTTGTAGTAGTTGACTACTTGAGCCGCAGTATTTTCAATATCCACACCACCAGGTACATCAGCTTTCACTTTTGTTGGGATGTCGAACTTGTAGTAACGGCCGAATTCGAATTTAGTTGTGTCAATAACTTGAGTGTTTTCTGCGTCGCCAAGTGACTTAGTGAAGCCATCTTTAAGGGTTGCAGTAATCACACCGTTGTTCACAGCGATATCGAATTTATCTGTTACTTCTGCGCCTGTTACTGAATCGTAAGCTTTGATCTTAGTAGAATCAAGTTCCAATTTAGTTTCATCGTAGTCATCTGAGATTCCTACTGATTGGATGTTGTCTTTGTTAGATGTGTCGAATTTAGTTGTATCCAACCATACTTGGTAAACCAACTTGTCGCCACGTTTAACAGTCTTGGTATTCAAGTTTTGAGCTTCGTTGTTTGATGCATTGTCCGCATATGGGTTCGCATTTGTATCTGCGTACTTGTCTGCCAACTCTTTATCGTCATCAACGAGCTTGTCACCTGTGATATCGAATTTCTCTTCAGAAACAACATATTTCTCTGGTTGGAATTTAGGTTCTTCTGGAGGAGTTACACGGTTGTTAAACTCTTTATCAGCAGCATCTGTTACATTCGCTACGATTGCTTTAGCTGTACCGTCGTGAGAAACCACAACTTTCACAGTCGCAACCATTGGGTCGTAAGAAACGGTGCTATCTGTACCACGAACTTCTTCTACAGTGTAGTTGTAAGTCTTACCAAGATCATCTTTACCAAACTTAAGTTGAGTGAAGTTAACCTTACCAGTCGCATCATTCTTCACTGTTTCGACAACATTGCCATCTTTCTTAAGAACGAATGTGAATTCTTGATCTTTCAATTGACGACCTTCAAGAGATTTCGTGAATTTAAGATCAAGTGGAACCGGAACACTGTTGACACGTTTTTCAGTTGGTTTGTTTGGTTTTTCAACTTTCTTAGTTGTTGGGTTGTAGTAGTTTACAACTTGAGCCGCAGTATTTTCGATGTCTACACCACCAGGTACATCAGCTTTAACTGTTGTTGGGATGTCGAACTTGTAGTAACGTCCAAAGGCGAATTTAGTTGTGTCGATAACTTGTGTGTTTTCCGCATCGCCAAGTGACTTAGTGAAGCCATCTTTAAGTGTTGCAGTAATCACACCGTTGTTAACAGTGATATCGAATTTAGCTGTAACATCATCACCTGTTACTGAGTCGTAGGCTTTGATCTTAGTAGCATCAAGATCCAATTTAGTTTCATCGTAGTCATCTGAGATTCCTACTGATTGGATATTGTCCTTGTTAGCTGCGTCAAATTTAGTTGTATCAAGCCATACTTGGTAAACCAACTTGTCGCCACGGTTAACAGTCTTAGTATTGATGTTTTGTGCTTCGTTGTTTGAGGCATCGTCAGCGTATGGGTTCGCATTTGTATCTGCGTACTTGTCTGCCAATTCTTTATCATCATCAACGAGCTTGTCACCAGTGATATCGAATTTCTCTTCAGAAACAACGTATTTCTCTGGTTGGAACTTAGGTTCTTCTGGTGGAGTTACAGTGTTGTTGAACTCTTTATCAGCTGCATCTGTCACGTTAGCAACGATTGCTTTAGCTGTACCGTCGTGTGAAACCACAACTTTAACAGTAGCAACCATTGTGTCGTATTTGACAGTTGCATCTGTACCAGGAGTTTCTTCTACTGTGTAGTTGTAAGTCTTACCAAGATCATCGCGACCGAACTCGAGAGTCTTGAAGACAATCTTACCAGCAGCGTCATTCTTCACGCGTTCAACTTCAACGCCATCTTTCTTCAATACGAATTCGAATTCGTTAGCTTGAAGTTCACGACCTTCCAAACGTTTAGTGAAGTTCATTTCCACTGGAACTGGAACGCTGTTGACACGTTTTTGTGTTGGTTTTTCAGGTTTTTCAACTGTCTTGCTTACTGGGTTGTATACGTGAACTGTTTGGTTGGCTGTATTTTCAATATCAGCACCAGCTTTAACAGATTCTTTAACAGTTGCTGGAATATCAAATTTATAGTAACGTCCAAATTCGAACTTAGTAGTATCGATAACAGGATTGTTTACTTTATCTTTGATAAATTCATCTTTAGAAGTTGCAGTGATTGTGCCGTTTTCAACTTTGATATCGAATTTAGCAGTCACGTCTGCACCAGTTACTGAATCGTATGCTTTAATGTCAGCTGCGTTAACATCCAATTTATCTGCGTCGTATGTATCAGATACACCAACGTATTGGATGTTGTTAGCTTCTGTGAATTTAGTAGTATCAAGCCATACTTGGTATACCAATTTAGAACCGCGTTTAACAGTCTTAGTATTCAAGTTTTCTGGTTCGTTGTTGTTTGTCTTGTCTACGTATGGATCCGCATTTGTTTCAGTATATTCATTTGTCAACTCATCATCGTCATCCATCAACTTGCTACCAGTGATGTCATATTTCTCTTTAGAAACGACAAATTTTTCTGGTTGGAATTCAGGAGGCGTTGGAGGAGTGACTTTGTTGTTGAATTCTTTATCGGCAGTACCATCAGTAGCATTACCGTTGGCATCAACCCCACCAGTTGAAGATACGTTTGTAACTGTAGTCAATGAATGACCGTTCTTAGCAACTTCAACTGTAACAGTAGCTTTCATCTTATCATAAGTCATACCAAACTCTTTGTTGGCTGGGATAACTTCTTCTACTGTATAAGTGTGAGTACCTACTTTAGTGTTGTCGAATGACAAGTTAGAGAATGAAACATTACCAGCAGCATCATTCTTAACTGTTTCAACTACTGCACCTGTAGAATCTTTCAATACGAAGCTGAATTCACCTGCTTTAAGTTCACGACCTGCCAATTTCTTAGTAAAGTCAAACTTAGTCACAACTGGAGCAACAACATAGTTGTTGAACTCAGTGTCTTCAGGCATTGTAACAGCAGTACTCAAGAGACCTGTAGCGGCATCTTTAGTAACTTTAACTTTCACTACTGCGTTCATAGTATCGTAATCGATATTTGTATCGTTACCAGCTTTTTCACGCACAGTGTAAGTGTGTTCACCTTCAGCGCTGTATTCAATCGCATCAAATGTGATTGAACCATCTGCAGCATTTTTCTTAGTTTGGATTACATTGCCATTTTCAAGCAATTCGAATGTGAAGGCATCTGCTTCAAGTACTTTACCTTCAAGACGTTTAGTGAACTTGAATTGAGCTTGAGTAGGAGCTGATGTGAAGGTATTGTTGAACTCTGTATCTGCAGGAAGAGTATTTGTTGCTTTAAGTACGTGACCTTCTTTAGTAACAGTAATTGTTACTTCAGCTTTCATCGTATCATATTGCATTCCTGCTTCAGAACCTTGAACTTCTTCTACAGTGTACTTGTGAGTACCAACTTGTGTATTGTCAAAAGTCAAATCGTCAAAGGCTACAACACCTTCTTTAGTATTTGTCTTAGTTTGAAGAACTTTACCAGTTGAATCTTTCAATACGAAGCTGAATTCACCAGCTTTCAACTCACGACCCGCAAGAGCTTTGCCGAAGTCGAAACGAGTCTTAACTGGAGCTACTGCAAAGTTGTTGAACTCTGTATCTTCTGGCATTGTAACATTAGCAGTCAAGATACCAGATGCAGCATCTTTAGTAACGTTAACAGTTACTACTGCATTCATATCATCGTAATCGATGTTTGTATCTGTTCCAGCTACTTCACGTACAGTGTAAGTGTGAGAACCTTCTTTATCGTAAGAAATAGCGTCGAATTGGATTGTTCCGTCAGCCGCATTCTTCTTAGTTTGGATTACTTTACCATTTTCAAGTAATTCAAATGTAAAGGCATCCTTAGTAAGCTCTTTACCTTCAAGTTTCTTAGTAAACTTGAATTGTGCTTGTGTTGCAGCAGGTGTGAAAGTATTGTTGAATTCTGTATCTGAAGGAAGGGTATTTGTTGCTTTAAGTACGTGACCTTCCTTAGTAACAGTGATTGTTACTTCAGCCTTCATTGTATCGTAAGTCATACCAGCTTCTTTATTTTCTGGGATAACTTCTTCTACAGTGTACTTGTGAGTACCAACTTGAGTATTATCAAAGGTCAAATCATCAAAGGCTACAACACCTTCTTTAGTATTTGTCTTAGTTTGAAGAACTTTACCAGTTGAATCTTTCAATACAAAGCTAAATTCACCGGCTTTCAACTCACGACCTGCGAGAGCCTTGCTAAAGTCAAACTTAGTCTTAACTGGAGCTACAGCAAAGTTGTTGAACTCAGTATCAGCTGGCATTGTAACGGCAGCGTTCAAAAGACCTGTTTGAGCGTCTTTTGTGACATTTACAGTCACAACTGCGTTCATTGAATCGTAATCAATGTTTGTATCTGTTCCAGCTTTTTCACGTACAGTGTAAGTGTGTGTACCTACAGTTGCATATGAGATTGGGTCAAATTGAATTGAACCATCAGCCGCATTTTGTTTAGTTTGAATCACATTACCGTTTTCAAGCAATTCGAATGTGAAGGCATTAGCTTCAAGAGTCTTACCTTCCAAACGTTTTGTGAAGCGGAATTGTGCTTGTGTTGCAGCAGGTGTGAATGTGTTGTTGAATTCTGTATCTGCTGGAAGGGTGTTTGTTGCTTTAAGAACGTGACCTTCCTTAGTAACAGTGATTGTTACTTCAGCTTTCATTGTATCGTAAGTCATACCAGCTTCTTTATTTTCTGGGATAACTTCTTCTACAGTGTACTTGTGAGTACCAACTTGAGTATTGTCAAAAGTCAAATCGTCAAAGGCTACAACACCTTCTTTAGTATTTGTCTTAGTTTGAAGAACTTTACCAGTTGAATCTTTCAATACGAAGCTGAATTCACCGGCTTTCAACTCACGACCTGCAAGAGCCTTGCTAAAGTCAAATTTAGTCTTAACTGGAGCTACAACGTAGTTGTTGAAGACTTTATCATCTGCACTTGAAGCGAATCCACCAGTACCACTGTATTTAACTGAAGCTTGCAAATCACCTTTAGAGTTCTCAGTTACAGTAACAGTCATCTTAACTGTCATGCCATCGTAATCGACGTTTGTATCTGATCCTTTAACCTCAGTGATTGTGTAAGTGTATGTACCAACTTTATTAAAGGTTAATTTGCTAAATGTTGCTTTGCCGTTTTTGTTAGTGACAGTTTCTTCATATCCTGGTAGTGATTTATTTTCTTGATCTTTTTCAATCTTGAAGCTAAATTCACCATCAACAAGTACACGTCCTTCAAGTTGTTTTTCAACTTCTGGAGTTACTGTTACAGGTTCTTGTTTAACATAGTAGTAGATTGGTTGTTTATATGGTGTCAATGAGTTGAGCAAGTCAACGTTGGTACCAATACCATTTACCCCACGAACCAATTGTTCGTTTGGAGAAAGGTGTCCAATATTATCTCCCAAGAATGGAACAAAGACAGTCTTATACGGTGTGTATCCAGCAGCTTTTTGGAAGTCAAATGGAACTTCCTTACCATTTGCATAGGTTACACCTTTACTATCAGTGAAAGCAATTGTATTAAGAGGTGATTTCTTAACAGCTAATTCTTGTTTGTTGTAATCACCTGGTTTAATTGGTTTCGTTTCTGCTAGCAACATGTAGCCATCAGTGCTCAATGTACCATCAGAACGTTTGTTTTGTTGTTTCGGATCTAGTAAGTAAACGCGAACAACTACAGTTCCATCTTCACCTACAATTTCTTTAATACGTTTAATTCCTGCACGCTCAGCGTCCATGAATTTCGTACCAACAGTGTAAGGACGGCTTACATAACCTGATTGATCATTTGCATCAGCTGCTTGATAAAGTTTGTACCCATCAAATTGGCGCTCTCCAGATGCTGTGAAGTTTTGACCTTCCATAGCTTTAAGAGTGTATGAAGCTAAGTCTACTTCATTACCATTTGCTACGTAGTCTTGAACAGTTTTATCTGTTTTATTAGCGTTAAATGTTGGATTGTTTTTATCAACTACTTTATAGTAAGTTGTTTTATTAACTGATACTGGAATCTTGGCATTAGTATCCGTAATCGTACGACCGTTATAAGCTGGTTCTACAACGTTAATAATATCCGTTGATGTACGAGCAGCGTAAACGTCATCGTATAATTTTTTCTCAGCTGGCGTAAGGTTGTGTCCTGGTGCAACTAAAGCTTGAATACTTGCTCCAACTTCATAACCAAACTGAATGAATGGTTGGTCAGTTTTACCAGGGCCAGCTCCTGTACCTGGATCGTAATCAACTTGGAAAGTTAATTCTCCCCTAGATGCAGACTTGGTAGTCGTGAATTTTTGAATACCACTAGAAGCTGTAATCGTTCTTGTTTCTACTACATTGCCAGTGTTTTTATCCATCAATTCAACAGTCGTATCTGTTGAAGCATCAAACCTCTTGTAAGCACGTACATAGTAGTTTGTATTGTAACGTTCATTGAAACGAGTAAGGTCTACAATACTATAAGTGTATACATCGCCTTCTTTAGCAGAATAGCCTGATGGTACAGTTTGCGAACGAACACTTGCACCATTTGGATCCGTCATATCAGGTGTAGCAACTTCACCGTCTTTTAGGAAAGTTGCTACAGCAACCGGCTCGTTATTGTGGTCTGTAGCGGCACGACGGTTACGACGGCTACGACTTGTTGCCAAAGCACCAGCATTCGTCAAATCAGTTGCAGCGCGGTCAAGTGTTGCACTTCGATCTGCTGCTGATCCTACAGAATAAAAACGTGCAGAACCACGTGTGTTAAGACTTGTAGTTGCTGCCGCAGTTTCGGCTGCTGCTGTTTCTTCAGCTACTGGAGCTGCTGTTGCTGCAGAACGGTTAGCTGCTGTAGCTGAAGCGTTTGAAGCTGCTGTTGTTGAAGCTGTTGTTTCAACGTTGTTGCTGGCTGCATTTGTAGATGCCGCTGTAGCTGGTTTAGCTGCTTCTGAAGTAGCTTTCTCAGTTGGTTTTGCAGTCTCTGAAGCTGGTTTAGCTGCTTCAGGTTTTGCAGTTTCTGTAGCTTGTTTGTCAGTTGTCTCTGCGGCAACCTTATCTGTTGAAGCTTCTGGCGTCAAGTTAAATGTTGACGCAGTTGCATCAGTTGAAGATACAGCTGCAGTAGGATCTGCTTGAGCTGTTGATGCTGTAGACGTCTCAACCAGGTCTGACGAACTTTCGCCCTCAACTGATGAACCAGGGTTTGATGAAGAAGCATCGGGTGCTGTGACTTCATCAGCCTGTGCAGTATGAGCAGCAAAGAGTGCCGTTCCTAGCAAGACTGAAGCGACACCAAACGAATATTTACGCAATGAAAATCGTTGGCGTCTGTTAAAAATGTCTTTCATTTCAAGTCTCCCTCTGTATGAAATAGTTAGTTATAGGTCACGAGTATACAAGAATCCTATACTTGAACTCATGATTCTATTACATTCTAACATTCTGACAATTTATGGTCAAGTGATTAAGTTAACTTTTTTAAAAAAAATCAAGTTGTCTGACAATTTACCTAACAACTTTTGTTCGTTTTTTACCTTTACAAGTGTAAAACCCTTGATTTTATTTACTTTATACCGTTTTCAAATTTCTATTTTATTTTCTTTTCATTCCTAACTTTCTCATGTTTTTCACGGAAGATGTTAGACTTATGAGAGGATTTAACTCATTTTATTGGCTGATTTTCTTACTTTTATTCTAATTTTCGCCTTCTTATTACAAACCATCCGATTCTGTAACACCCTCGATATATCATTGATATACAATTTAATAATTGCCTTTCACGACCATAGTCACCCACTACATTTTCAAAAAAATAAAAAAACCAAGCATCATATACTTGGGTTAATCATCTTATTGGTTCCAGAGGTAACTTCCTCTATTTTTTTCTGATATGGTTGTCATTCCAAGACTGCAATTCTTGATAGGACTTGACTTTACCTTCTTCCTGAGTCGGTCTAAAAGCCCTAACCGGTAATTCGTAGGCATCCTGCCCTTCAGGTGCCATCCAATGGAGCAAGGTATTGAACCAGGTTTCGTTATTGATTTTACTTGGAAGCGTATAGATTCTAGCATGTTTGGTCTTAACAGCTTCGTAAGCTTCCTTTTGCTCTTTGGCAAAGTTGGTACTATCCATATTGAGGCTCCTGTCTTTTTCAGAAATGTAATAAAGAGCAGGTAGACTCGCAATTGGTGTTCCAGACGGATTATCAAAATCCTTACCATTAGTTGCACCTGGCCACATCTCAAGACCAAAAGGCTCTAAAGTCTTACGCATATCAACATTAGCGTACTCCAATTCCGAGTCCAAAGTATTCGAGTTAGCTGAGATATTCATCTCCTCGATTTTTTGAGTTTTGAGATTGAGGTATTTTTTATTAGAAGTAAAATCAGCTGACGATGCACCAAAAGGCATTTGTAAGTAGGCTTGGTCATTAAGCATGAAAAGCCTTAGACTTGCCTGGTTTAAATAATCTTCATTCCCAGCTTTCTTAGCCAATTTCAAAAGGTCAATTTGTTTAGGTTTCTGATTTGGTTTTTCCGTGTCATACACATAGATATTAAAATAGTCATATTTATAAAGAGTTTCACCCTTGGCATTTTTCTTACCAGATACATCACCCTTGCACTCTTGAGTGACTAGGTATTGACCAGCTACCCCCACAATGTTAAACATGTTTCTATCATGACCAGGATTTGGTGTCACGAGTAGAAATTCCTTATTATCCCCGAAGGTTGTCAGGGTGATTTTAAACAAGGGATCTTCTGCATTGCTGCCGGAATAGACAGTTGTACTTGACTTGCTAGATGAGGCTGAGCCCTTGGTAGCCTTACTGCTACCACTCACGGCAAAAAAGATAGCCGTTCCTGCGATTACAAAAAGCAATGCCACTAAGAGACCTATAAAAACAATTTTTGTTGTCTTATCCCCCTTAGGTGTTGGCTTCTTTACAAACTTATTTTCCATAATAATCTCCATTTTTCAGTATTACTTCTAGTATAGCATAGGTGGGGACTATTGATAAGGTGCATCGGCGGTCTAAGAGGGCTGGATTTTTGATTTTCATTTGACAAAATCCGTTAGACAGCGTAAAATCGAGACAAGTAACATTCGGAGGTAAATGGAGACATGAACAACTAAGTCTATTCACAATAAACCTGCTTTATTTGATAGATTGTTTTCATGTCTTTTTTGCGCTCTTTTTCTGTAGAAAACTTGTTGATGGTATCTGCGCTTTTTTGCGTCCACACCATCACTATCTCCTAGAGAGCTTTTTAGCTAGATTCAAGGCAGTTCTATCTTATAAGGTAGGACTGTTTTTTGACCTTTGATATTGTTTGAAGTAAAAAACTACTTCAAACAATATCCACAAACACTCTGACCTAGGAGGTCCTATGATACAGATTCAACACCTAACCATAACACATACCAAAGATTTGCGTGAACTTGTTCATGATCTAAATCTAACGATAGCTACAGGCGAAAAAGTCGCCATCATTGGGGAGGAAGGCAATGGAAAATCTAGTCTCCTTGCCGTTATGGTCAATCCAAAAGCACATTTTGACCATCTGTCTTACGAGGGAACTATTAACAAAACAGATAGCCCACTGGTCTATATTCCCCAACAAATTTCGGATAACTTGCAATCTCTAACCCTTAACGACTACTTCTTTGCGGACACTTATGACCTAGACTATGCCACCCTCTATCGTCTGGCTGATGAACTTCGTTTTGATAGTGAGCGTTTTGCTAGCAGTCAGCTGATCTCCACTCTATCAGGTGGTGAGAAACTCAAAATTCAACTCATCCGAGAATTAGCTCGTCCCCACGACATCATTTTTCTTGATGAGCCTTCAAACGATATGGATTTAACTACTATGACTTGGTTAAAAGACTTTATCAAGCACTCTGATAAAACGATCGTCTACATCTCACATGACGAGGATTTACTCAGTCAGACAGCTGATACCATTATCCATCTGGAACTCCTTAAACGTCGTCAACAGGCAAGGACCAGTGTGGAACACCTCGACTATGATAACTACAGCCAACATCGCACTGATAGCTACCAACAACAGATGCAGCAAGCCAAAACTGAGAAAAAAGCCTACGACAAAGCTATGGCCAAGCATCGCCGCATCAAACAAAATGTCCAAACCACCCTACGAAATACGCATGACAGCACGCAAGGACGATTGCTTGCTAAAAAGATGAAAACTATCCTCTCACAAGAAAAACGCTACGACCGCCTTGCCCAAGATATGACACAGATGCCTGATAAAGAAGACAGTATTGAACTTTTCTTCTCTCATATCGACCCTCTACCTCAAGGAAAATATCTCTTAAATCTAGATGAAAAGCAGATAAACATCGCTCCTCACCTGACTATTGACCATCTCAAACTTTCTTTGAAAGGGCAGGAAAAAATTGGTATTGTTGGAGATAACGGCTGCGGTAAATCCACTCTCTTACACTATCTCTACCAAAAACTTAGTCAGAAGACCGACCTGACTATTGGCTACATGCCCCAACATTACGATACTATCTTGCAAAATGATTTGTCACCGATAGCGTTTTTGAGTAAGACTGGCGACAAGTCTGAACAAGAGGTTATAAGCTCCCATCTCGCCAACCTCAACTTTAGTCATGATGAAATGAACCATGCAATCTCTGATTTATCTGGAGGACAGAAAGGAAAACTACTCCTACTGCACCTGGTCTTAGAAAGCCCTAAGCTGCTTATCCTAGATGAACCAACCAGAAATTTTTCACCCACCTCGCAACCCCAAGTCCGACAGCTCTTCGAGAACTATCCAGGGGCAATTCTTACAGTATCACATGATGTCAACTACCTCAGACAAGTCTGCCAAAAGATCTATCGCCTAGACTCACGAGGTTTAGAAGAAGTTGAGATTTAAGATCTCGAATCTATCGTTTTTGCAAGAAAAGTCTCAAAAGAAACCTTTTCTTAAATCATAACCACCCGTCTAACGGGTGGTTTGATCAAGGGCTATAAGCCCATAAT
>OBVE01000366.1_pt1 | contig 23926 bp, 18 predicted proteins | sample 1475991 | NCBI WGS metagenome assembly OBVE01 (sample SAMEA2579969, study PRJEB22360) | human gut metagenome | biome: human gut; feature: human-associated habitat; material: faeces | place: Denmark | collected 2008/2010 | reverse complement strand
CCTACCGGGACGCCCCGATCGGCCGCTGGGCCCCCCCCGGGGCCCGCCGCTACGCACCGCTGGTGATGGCCGCAGGCCGCTATCTCACCGACGCGCTGATCAAGGCTTCCGCAGGGCGCTGATCAGTTCCTCGACTCCATATTCTTACGGCTGGGGCGTGCAACCTCCATACAGGTTGCACGCCCCAGCCGTATCTCGTCATCTGATTCCTGCATCGTCGTGTTCACCGAACGTTACGGCAGCGGAACGCAATCAGCGCCCATGCCTGCCGAACAGGCCGAACAGCCTGGACCACAGCGACGGCCTGCGCAGCAGATCGTCGCCTTCGCCATCCTGCGGCGGCTTGGCGTTGATCGCATAGGTGTACGCCTTCTTGGAACTGGGCTTGCCTACCAGCTCCCCGAACGCCAGCAGCTGCGTACGAGGCTCGTACGGGTGGCGAATGTCGAATTCGATCAGACGAGTCGCACGATGGTCGGGCGCCGGCCCATACGTATCGAATCCGCAGGTCGGCGTGGCGATCAGCATCGTTCCGTCAACGTTCCCGACAAAGCCGTTGCGATGATCATGCCCGGCCGAAACGCCGACAAGACCGTCATGCAGCATGGCGAATTCGTCGGAGACATCAGGGCAGCTGATGCCCTCCCCCATATATCCGCCGATCTGGGCCTTGTTCTCGTCGAGCACGTAATACTGGTCCGCATGCGCACGATACCCCTGCATGGCGTATGCCGTGGTGGGGGCGACCGGTTTCAGCAGATCGTAGTACTGCGGAAGCGGCATATGCTGGAACAGCATCATCCTAGCCCCCGTGCGGCGCGGAACGGTTTGCAGGAAAGCCAGCGCCTCATGGTCGGGCGAGGCGAATCCGCCGCCCTGCGCATAGCTGCCGGAATCGAGCAACGCCAATGCGAGCACGTTTGAGGCGCCTTCCAGCCCCAGTACCGGCAGGGCGAATGTGCCGGGGGCGAAGGGAATAATCACCTGCTCAGGCAGTACACTGCCATCACCGGCGCAAAAGCCCCCGGTGTCATCGGCCGCTTCGGCATCGCAGGCGGACGCCGGCGGGTTCAGACAGCCCGGGAACGTGCGGTATATCTCGTTGAGCTGCGCGTTGGTCAGCCCGCACTGAAAATCATGGTTGCCGAACGTAACGGCGAAAGGCACTTCGCGTTCGATAAGCGGTGCCAGGAACTGCGCAATGACGTCATGCACCTTCTGCCGCGTACGCGCCAACGCCGCGTCGTTCCTTTCCCGGGCGCTCCACAGGCGTTTGGTGAACGTTTCGGCGAACGCCGGATCATACCCCGCGATCTGATTGCCGGTAAAGACCACCACGTCGGGGCGCACGGTGTCAAGAGACGTCTCGATCAGGGAAACGGTGTCTTGGGAGACCTTCGCCCCAACCTGAATATCGGAAACCTGCAACACCCTGAATTTTCCGGAATTATGGAACTGCAGCCGCCCCAGTCGCGCCGACACCGACACCGGGCGCCCATCGCCTTCTTCGGCGGGCTTGATCCTCGGCTTGCTGGACAGACTTTCCGGCATGTGTTGTGTTTCCGTCATGCTCTCCACTGTATCCCATCACCATATGGGCATGCGATGCAAACTCCCGTAGAAACAAAAAACCCTCGCTTCCGCGAGGGCTATTGGCTGGGATGCCTGGACTCGAACCAAGAATGGCTGAACCAGAATCAGCTGTGTTGCCAATTACACCACATCCCAATTTGGCAGGCGTGGCAACTTCGAAAAGTTGTCCGTCGTACCCCCAACCGGATTTGAACCGGTGTTGGCGCCGTGAGAGGGCGTAGTCCTAGACCGCTAGACGATGGGGGCTTAACTTATGCGCCGCAGTTCTCAGCTGTGCTGTGTGAACCGCAACGAATGATTAATATACGCGGGTTCACCACCATATGCAACTTACGGCGTGTCGCCTTTGTTTTCAACGATTCCACTGCACAAAAGTCGGCAACACCGCACACCCCACACGGCGAACGCGCAGGCATCGCACGGCATATCGCCTCCACAAACGGCAATGGCCGGCGTATCACCGCGGATACGCCGGCCATCAATCGCACAGGCTCATGCAGCCCCGTGGAATCACAGGTGCTCGCGCAGCCCCTTAAGACGAGCCATGGAAACATCCTTGCCGACGATCTCCATGGATTCGAACAGCGGCGGGCTCACGCGGCGGCCGCTCATGGCCACACGCACCGGGCCGAACGCCAGACGCGGCTTGTAGCCGCCCTCCTCCACCAGAGCCTTGTTCAGCGTCTCATGCAGGTTGTCGGTCTTCCAATCGTCCTCGGTAACACCCTCAAGCGCGGCGATGGCCTTGTCGAGCACTTCGGGAGCGGATTCCTTCAGCTGCTTCTTGGCATCGGCGGCAGGCTCGATATAGCCTTCCTCGCTCAGCAAGGAGCCGACCATGCCCGCAACCTCGCTCAGCAGACGCACACGCGGCTGGACAAGCGGAGCGGCGGCAGTGAGGATCTCGCGCTCACGATCGGTCAGGGCATCCCACGAATCGGCGGACACCACGCCGTCGCGCTTGAGGTACGGCACGGCACGGTTCAGGAAGTCCTGCGGCTCGAGCATACGGATATGCTCGGCGTTGATGGAGATGGCCTTGTCGATGTCGAAACGGGCCGGGTTGGCCTTCACGTCGCGCACATCGAACTTCTCGATCATTTCGTCCATGGAGAACACATCACGGTCGGGGGCGATGGACCAACCCAGCAGCGCCAGGTAGTTCAGCAGACCCTCGCGGATGAAGCCGTTGTCGCGATGCAGGAACAGGTTGGATTCCGGATCGCGCTTGGAAAGCTTCTTGTTGCCCTGGCCCATCACGTACGGCATATGGCCGAACAGTGGCATCTCCTTGGCCACGCCCAGCTCGATCAGGTAACGGTAGAGCACGATCTGGCGCGGAGTGGAGCTCAGCAGATCCTCGCCGCGCAGCACCACGTTGATGCGCATCATCGCATCATCGACCGGATTGGTCAGCGTGTACAGCGGATCGCCGTTCGGGCGCACGATCACGTAATCGGGCACGGAGCCGGCCTTGAATTCGATACGGCCACGGATCAGATCGTCGAAGGCCACATCCTCATCGGGCATGCGGATACGCAGAGCGGGCTTACGGCCTTCCGCACGGAAAGCGGCCTTCTGCTCCTCGGTAAGGTTGCGGTCGTAGCCGTCGTAGCCGAAAGCCTTCGGGCGGCCGGCGGCCACATTGCGGGCCTCGATCTCTTCGGGAGTGGAGAAGGATTCGTAGGCATAGCCGGCTTCGAACAGCTTGGCCGCGACATCCTTGTAGATGTCGCCGCGCTCGGACTGACGGTACGGGCCGTCCGGCCCACCGACGTTGATGCCCTCGTCCCAATCGATGCCGAGCCAGTTCAACGCCTCGATGATCTGGTTGTAGCTTTCCTCGGAATCACGCTGGGCGTCGGTGTCTTCGATACGGAACACGAAAGTGCCCTTGGTATGGCGTGCCTCAGCCCAGTTGAACAGGGCGGTACGGACCATGCCGACGTGCGGAATGCCGGTCGGGGACGGGCAGAAGCGCACGCGAACGTTTTCGGGAAGTTCTGGTTTAGTATGTTCAGCTTCAGTCATAGGCTCCATTGTGCCGCGCAAGAGGGACGAGCCCCGTCGCACCCGCACGAATAAGACCGCCATATCGTCAATTCACCGCTTTCAGCGAACACCCAGCAACTCCACAGAGCGCTCCCCGAGCATTTCACACGGTTTTTGCAACGCCTGACACCGCCAACAGTACAATGGCAAGCAGTTGCCCAGCGCAGGGCATCCAACTGAAGGAGGACAGGCATGTCGATTCCCAACGCCTCACCGCAACCGCAGCAACCAGCCACGCCGCAATACCAGCAGGGCGCGCCCAACCCCTATATGCAGAACGCGCCGCAACCCCCTGTCGCCGCGGTTCCGCTCGACCAGCCGTATTACGGCTGCCCATTCCCCGAGGCGTTCATCCGCTTCTGGAAGAAATACGCCACCTTCAAAGGGCGCGCCTCCCGCAGCGAGTTCTGGTGGTTCATGCTTGCCGACGTCATCATCACGTTCATGCTCAGCGCCATCGCAAACGCCGTGGATCAGCTCAGCTTCCTGCCGGCACTGTGGGCCCTGGCCACGTTCGTCCCCTCGATTGCCCTAGCCACCCGGCGACTGCACGACACGAACAAATCCGGTTGGTGGCTCTTCGGTTACTACGCCCTATCAACAGTAGTCATCATCACCTTCTTCACCACGGTAACCATGTCGATCGTTTCGCTACTGAAATACAACCGCAATTGCCTCGTCGGCTCATACGGCATGTACAGTGCGAACGCCTTCGGCACACCCAACGGCATAACCCCGGAATCAGTCTCCAACTGCCTCGCCTCCAGCGGAATCATGCAATCCGGCATCATACTGGCGATCTGCTTTATCATCGGCCTCGCGCTGAGCATCACCTATATCGTGTTCATGGCAATGGCGCCCAAGCCCGAAGGCGCACGTTTTGACGCTCGCGCCGCCCAGCCGCAGATGTCCGCACCGCTATACGGCGCACCCGCATACGGCACCCCCGCCTACGGGGCGCCAGCCTACGGAACGCCCACATACGGGCAGCCAGCCAACCAAGGACCCGTCTACGCCGCCCCCACCGCACCAACCGCCCCCATGACTCCTACCCCCATGACTCCCGGCACCATGAACGCCCCGATGTACCAGCAGAATCCGGTGGCCCCCGCCGCCACACAGCCGGCGCCAACGGACTCCCCGTCACCGGCATACCAGGTGCCGCCCATTCCGGCGATGCCTCCCATATCCCAATCGGAGCCTGCATACGGGCAGAACACGCAGAGCGCACCGAATCCGATTGACACCGGCAACACCTTCGATCCGACCGACGCCGGCCAAATCCCCTTCGACGCCACGGAGCAGCACACGCTCAACGAAAAGCCTCAGACGGAACAGGACGAGATGCACGGCACCAGCGCCGACGAAAACGCTCGTCAATAGCAACACCGGGGGTTCCCACACGTTGAGCCCCAAGAATCCAAGACAATCACAAGGTGATGCCCCCGCTCACAGCAACGGGGGCATCACCCATATTCAAAGCAGATGACGTCCGGCACGACGGCCACGCATACAAATGCAGTCCCACGCCAGTGCCGTCCCCACAATCACTTATCGGCGAATTTAGCCGCCAACTCGCGCTTGTTCCGCTCCTCGTCCTCCGCCTTGGCACGCTGCTTGGCCTCATCCGGATCCCACAGCACATTCTCGCGATGCCGACGCCATTCAGCGGCAGCGAGCGGGGCGATGAACTCGACCGTGGCGCCCATCGTATCACTGGCATTCCAGCGGGCCTCCGCCAAACCCAGGATCTGCTCATCAGCCAGGCAGATTCTGGGAACCGCACACTCCTCACGCCACTCATTGACATACAACAACACCGGCAGCGAGCGCACAGCGGCCTCATGCGCATCACCCACCCCAGCCGAGACAACACCCAACAGAGCGTCGCATACGGCGAGCGCCGCGGCGAAACGTTCAGCCATGGGCGCGTTCGCCACCTGTGCGGCATACGACGTGGCGCTCGCAATCGCATCATTCACTGCCAGCACCGTATCATTGCCCCATCCAGCGCCCAATGCCTGAGCTGCCTCGGCTACCAGGTCGGTTTCGCGCTCACGCGCATAATCCCCCATCACCTCGTACGCTTCGTCGGCGGCGAGCAGCGCATCGACAATCGCCTGCGGCCTTCCCGGAATGGCGTCGGCACCCTCGTACACGAACTCGGCGTCGGCAGGGGTAACATCCATGCCCGTCAGCACACGTGCGAAGGCAAGCGTGAACCGCACCTGCAGGTCTTCCGTATATTTTGCGTCATTGTCCATCTGCAGCGCACTGCCCAACGGCCATAACGCAGTAAGCTCTTCGGCGGAACGCGCCGCTTCGCGCACTTCCGGCAGGTCTGCGATACGCCTGATTTCCGTTTCGTTCAATGCAATGGTCATCATGCCTCCCATGCTGGTATCCACAGGTATACGCTACTCCACGTCGGCAGCCGGATCGACGTATGCAATCGATACCATGCGCCCGGTCTCATTGCTGTAGGTGATGGATGTGATCGAGGCGAGCGCAGTATGGCGCAACAACATCCAGTGTTCCGGATGGCCGGTTTCCAGCATGTGCCGGTAGCTGAAAATCGGCGACTCATGACTGACCACGATAATGTGCCGCCCGGGGAACTCACGCACCTTTTCGTCTGCGAATCCGCTTACGCGTGCGGCGATCTGCCGGTAGGTCTCGCCCCAGCTCGGCTTGTAGAGGTTGGTGACAAGCTTCCAGTTGCCGTTGCGCCACAAGGCCCCCTCGCCATGACCGATGCGTTTGCCGCGGAATTCGTTGCGCGCTTCGATGATGCGCTCGTCGGTGACGAGTTCCAGCGGCTGCTCGCCACGGGATTCACGCACCGGGTTGAGCGCCTGCAGGATGATGCCGGCGGTTTCGCGAGTGCGGTCGAGCGGCGAGGAGAATACGGCGACCGACTGGTTCATGGACGGGTCCGCGGCAATGTATGCGCCGGTCGCCTCGGCCATGCGACGGCCTCGGTCGGAGAGGTGGAAATCGGGCAGACGCTCGTAAAGCAGATGATCGGGGTTGTATACCTTGCCATGACGGACGAAATGGATGGTGGTCGTGCTCACAGCGCTTCCTTTCCACAGCCGGACCATGCCCGGAGAAGATGAAAAATCTTCTTCCAATGTACCGCGAGCGCACCGCGTGTCATGCCCGTTTTGCGTCGTGTCAAACGATTAGAGTTGCCGTGACGCAAATATGCAGACGCAAACTTTGCGCGACCATGGACAATCAACACATCATTCGATGAGGGCTTCGCATGCGGCGAATCGCATGCGAGGGACATCCAATCGGGAGCGGAAAGGAGCGTGGGTGCTGCTATGTCCAATCAAGTACTAGCCGGGTTGAAGGATGTCGGCCACAAAGTGTTCGGAGGCTATGCGGAACTGCTACGCATACCGCATACCGCACGATTCTCGGTCGGCTCCGTCATCGCCTGTATGCCCTTCCCCATGGTGGGCATGACCATCACCATCGCCGTGCAGCATTATTACGGCAATTACTCTCTTGCCGGCGCATTGTCCGCGGTGCAGGCCATTGCCTTGGCCGCCGCGAGCCCCATACTGGGCAAGCTGGTCGACAAGTTCGGTCAGCGCCAGGTGTCGATTCCCACCATCATCGTGTGGGTGATCGCCGCGACCGCGTTGATCACCAGCATTCAATCTCATGCGCCGGAATGGGTGTTGTTCTGCATCACGCCGTTCATGGCGGCCATTCCGCCGTGGGGTGCGATGAGCCGCCAGCGTTGGACGAACCAGCTCAAAGGCGATACCGAGAAGACGAACCGCGCGCTTTCGCTGTGTGGCGTGTTCGACGAATGCATGTGGGTGATCGGCAATCCGCTCGCCTCGACGCTGGCCGTGATCTCCGGCCTGCTGGCGTTCTCGTTCACCGGCATGTGCGTGATCGTCGGCGCGTTGATGTTCCTGACCGAGCTGTCCACCGAACCGAAATCGCAGACGCAGCTGGCTCGCGAGGCCGGACTGACCCGCAAGCAGTACCGCGAGCGCGAAGCCGCGCGCGCCGAGGCCCTGCAGGCTGAGACAGCCGTGGAATACGCACGCGACAAGGCACGGTCCGAAGGCAAAAGCGAGGCTGAGATCAAGGCCGCAATGGCCAAAGCCGAAGCCGATGTGCTGGCCGGCAAGAAGGAGTCGATCTGGGGCCCGGGTCTGATTGCCGTATGCGTCACCTGGTTCGGCTTGGGCGCCTTCCAAAGCGCAGCAGGCATTTCGATCGTCTCGTTCGCCACCGAGGCGAATATGAAACAATACACCGGCTTCGTATTCGCATGCTTTTCGTTCAGCTCGCTGCTGGGAGCCCTGTTCTATGGCGCGAAGAACTGGGCGATTCCGTTGTGGAAGCGTTTCTACTTCTGCCTGATCATAGTGAATCTAGGCATCGGATCGTTCCTGTTCGCCAAGCACCTGTGGGTGATTATGATCATCTATCTGCTTATCGGCGTATGCCAGGCTCCGACCTGGGTGAACGGCAATCAGCTGATGCTGCACCTGGTGCCGCCCACGCGCTTTACCGAAGGTATGGCCTGGATGGGTGCGATGAACTCCATCGGCGGCTCGATGGGTTCCGCCATCGCCGGCCAGTTCATCGACCGTATGGGGTCGCATGGCGGCTTCCTGGTGGTTACCGTGCTGGCTTTGGCTTCGTTGCTGATCGCGTTCATCGGCTTCAAGCAGATCAAGGATTCGACCGAGCAGCCGATGCTTACGCAGATCAACGAGTAACGGCATCAATCACTACGATCAGCACATAACGGTTCGATTCGAACAGCAGGTGCGCAAATACACGAATGGCGGGTGTGGCTTGAGCCACACCCGCCATATGCATGCTGCGCGTATTCACGCGTCGATCCGCAAAACGGATTCCGATAATCGACTACTTCGGCCAGCCCTTGGGCGTATGCTCCAACGACCACAGACCCAGCTTATGCGAGAAGCTGTTCTCCCACTTGGATTCCAGCTCTTCGGCCGTCAGGCGATTCTCCTTCTTCTTCAAACGGTTCATCGCATTGGTGTGCGTGTCATCCAGCAGCCATTTGCGGGTCAGGAAGTTCCACACCATCACCACGGCGGTGGCGATAAGCTTGCCCACATTGGTGCGGATCAGGTATTCGGTGCTCTGCGACACGTAGGCGTCATGGTTCATGCCATAGGTGGAAATCCAGATGATGGCGTCGTTCATGAACAGGCCGATCACGGCACCGATCACGAAGATGACAATCTCCATCCAACGCGCCATGTCGTCGCGATGCTTGAACACGACCTTCATGCTGGCCACATAGTTGAAGATCAGGGAGATGATGAAGGAGATGGTGGCGGCAAGCACATTGTGCATGTGGAACAGACCCACCAGAAGATTCAGGATGCCCCAGTCGATGATGAACGCAATCACACCCACGATGCCGAATTTCATCAGCTGTTCAATCAGTTTTTTCACACCGAACATTAAACACGTCCGTTACGACGCAAGCCGCCACTGACCGAAACAACTGCACAGAACCTGTGCTTCTGCCTACATTTTCGCGAGCATTTGAAAATCCCGCCGATTATGATGGAAGGCGTATTGCACCGTTTACCGTATTGGAGGGATTATGCCCGTCATCCACACCCATGTTTCCGTGTCCACCACCCCCGAACAGCGCGAGGCGCTGAAAACCGCCTATGGCAAGGCCATCGCCGCCGTACCGGGTAAGTCCGAAGGCTGGCTGATGTGCCCATTCGAGGACAATATGCCAATCTACTTCGGCGGCGACGATTCCAAGCCCGCGGCCTATGTGGAGGTGAACGTGTTCGGCCGTTCCGTGCCGGGTTCCGCCTGGGAGAAGCTGACCGAGCAGATCATGGCCGCGCTGGGCAAGGAGCTCGGCATTCCGGCCGACCGCACCTACATCCGCTACACCGCCACCACCGACTGGGGCTGGAACGGCGGAAACTTCTGATCAAGCGGCGTTCGACAACGTTCCGCCGTTCCTTCAAGGTTTGTCTATAATCACGGTCCACCGGTACAGCCACGGCACCACCTACAGATTATGTAACCGTCAAATAAAAAAACGTTGGAAAACCGCCATTCTTGGCAACATCGCCATGATTTTCCGGGGTACTCGTCAAATAAACACGGAGCACAAGGCCAGCGGAAGCTGGCACCCCGTACGCGAAAAGGCCGCTGACCCCGCAATGCGGAGCCGACGGCCTTGCTGTACTGCCGTCGCGCGGGCCCGGAATAACAAGCCGCACGACAGGCCGACTGCCGATCAGACGATCTTCGGCATCGGCGTGGTCAGCGACGTGGTGAGGTTCACATGCACCAGGCCAGCACCGGCATGCACTTCCACCTTCTTCAGGGTAACGGTGCGTTCATGCTCCGGGGCACGGTCGTTGTCGGTCATAGTGGCCGGGGACTTCACCGCGACCAACGCCAAGTCGCCCAAGTTCATGCCTGCGCTGGCGCACAGATCGGTCGCAGCCTGCAGCGATTCGACGAAACCGTCCTTCAGCACCACACGCTCGGCCGGAACACCATACGCATGCTCGGCGACCCAACGCACGTTCTCCACCAGAGCCATGCCCTTATGGCTGTGCGGTTCGGCCGGCATGGAACCGTTCATCACAGCGTCAACGAACGCGTCAAGCTGCGGGGCAAGCGCGTCGCCGCCATCGCGGAACAGGTTGCCCACAATCGGCTCACGGAACTCGAGATCCTTCGCGGTGGCCTTGAGCGCCGGAACCTGATCATCCTCGCCTTCCCACAGGTTGATCAGCGGGAACGTAGGAATATCAAGACCTTCCAGACGCTGCACATGGAACGGGTAACGCCACGCCAGATCGGGATCGTCACGCCAGGTGGAGGCGCGGGTCACCACAATGGCAGCGGACGGCCACTGGGCCCCATACTCGCGGCAGGCGATGTCGAGCCATTTCTGCGCACCGGCGTCGGTGCCGTAGCCAGCCTCGACGATCACCACATCATGCAGAGCGCAGGCCATCTCCACGGAAACCAGCGTCGGAATGCCGATGGACACGTTGGCGAACGGGCCGCCGTGCACGTACACCGGGGAGCCATTGACGGTCTCCGTCTTGGCAGGCTTGACGGCATCGCCAAGAATGCCGGTGATGCGCCACAGATCGACGAACTCGCCGAAAGTCACGGCCTTGCCGTCCTTCGTGCCGGCGATCATCTTGGACACACGCTCGGAGATCTCGTCCATGGAACGGGACAGCACCACGATCTGCATAAGCTCGCAGGTCGGAGTAAGCACCATACGTTCGGCCACATCGCCCTTGCCGCGGTCAACGGCGATCTGACGCAGCGAGCGGGACGGCACTTCGGAAACACGCGGCACGAGAATCGTGTCAAGCTTGCCTTCGTCCACAGCCTTCTCCGCAAAGGAGACCAGCAGATTCTGAGCGGCCTCGATAGCGCCCATCTCACCGCACAGACCCCAGTCGATCAGCTCCGGGTGGGTCAGGGACGCCTTGCCGCCGCCGGAGGCACCGCCCTTGGAACCGGCTGCGGTGATGCCCATGCTCGGCTGGCGCAGCACTGCCGCCGCGTCAATGCCACGCTCGTTCAACGCATCGATCAACGCGATGGTGGTAGTGGTCTTGCCTTCGCCACGGCTCGCCTTCAATGGCGTATCGGCGGTGACCAGCACGACCTTGCCGTGCTTGCGCGGAGCATCCGGATTGTTCTTCAGATAATCGAGATAGCCGAAAGCGTCGATCTTCTGCACCAGGCCGTACTGGCTGGTGAAGTCCTCAATGGAAGTCATGCGTTATGGTCCTTTCTGTGTTTTCCTCTTGCAGTGTTCGCCAAACGATTAGAAATCAGACATGTGGAAACCGTTCTTCATGGCCATGCTGCGTGTATACAGCACGGAATCCAGAAGCTTGTCGGTCTCTTCCTTCAGCTGATCGGCCATAGTCTGATTGGCGGCGGCGAGCACCTCCCGCACTTCACCGTTACGCACGGCGGAGACAATGGCATCCGGGTCCATCGGCTCGACATCGCCATCGGCGTTGTCCGCATCGAATTCCGCCGCGTCGAAGCCCAGGCGGGAAGCCTGCTCGTCGGTGGCTGCGACCATGCGATGCCCCATGGCGCCGGTCTTCTCCTGGTAGCGCTCGACCGCATTGGCGGTGTCGGCGAACGCGCCATCGCACAGGGCCGCGATGATACGGTTCTCCCAGTAGAAGTTCTCGCTGGTCACGCGCGTGGTGGTATCGGCCAGGTATGCGGGCGTGACATCGACATTGGCGTAGAACGGCACCAGCGTGTTGAACGGGTTGGAGCCATAGGCCATCCACTGGATCGCACGATATGCCTGCGGGCGGTACGGACGCAGCTGCAGCACCGCAAGCTGGCTTTGACGGTTGATACCGATCGGACGGTACATGTGGCGGGTGCGCTCGTCGCCGAGCTTGCCGTACGGATCGTACGGAGTGCCCTGATAGTGGCCGGACAGCACATACTTGATGTCTTCGATGGTCACCTTGCGTTCCGGCTGGCGAGCCCACGGGATGTCGTTGTTCTCCGGGCGATGATCGGCGTCCTGGCCATCCCACATTTCGTCGTAGGGGTTGAGGAAGCGCTGCATCCACCATGCGCGCGGCGTGTTGTACACGTGGTCGGAATCGGAGTGGGAGCCGAAAGCATCGCGCGGGTTGAACGGCGACGCCGCTTCGACGGACAGGTCGAGATGGTTGCGCTCGATGAACTCGCCAAGGTCGGCGGAGCACATGTGCTCGGACTGCTCGCCCAAAGCGTCGTCCAGATCGAATTCGTCGATGCCCAGCTGGTTCGGCATGGTCACGTATGCCGAATCCGGCACACGCTTGGCGATCCAATGATGGCCGCCGACGGTTTCCATCCACCAGATCTCGTTCACGTCGGAGAAGGCAACGCCGTTCATCTCATAGGTGCCGTATTCCTCAAGCAACGCGCCCAGGCGCTCCACGCCTTCACGGGCCGTCCTGACATACGGCAGGACGATGGTCAGGAAATCCTCCTCGCCGATGCCGCCGGCGACCTCGGGCTCATAACCGTCCTCGCCTTCCTTGCCCTTGGCGGGAACAAGCTCGACAAAGGGATCGGCGCCAAGCACACGCTCGTTGGTGGTCAGTGTCTCGGTGGCGCTCATGGCCACGTTGGCCTCGTTCACGCCGGCCTCTCCCCACACGCCTTCCTTCAGATCGGCGTTGGGAACACTGGTGTACTGCATGGGGTCGTCCGGCAGGTCGATCTGAACATGGGAGATGACCGCACGGTACTTGCGCGGCTGATCCTCCGGCTTGACGACAATGAACTGCTTGGGGCAGAACTCGCCGTTCGCGGAATCCTCATTACGGGCAATGATGGTGGAGCCGTCGTAGCTCGCATCCTTACCTACCAAAATCGTGGTACAGGCCATGATTTCCTTTCTTTCTTGGATTATGCCGTTCCCCGTGAGGAACGAAGTATTTCAGGCACGCCCGGTTACATACATGACGGCTTGGTCCGGAGTTTCGAGGGTTTCACGCAGCCTATGGAACAGCTCGTTCATCCAGAACCCCTGATTAAGCCCGGGCAGCGGCTGCTTGGTGGCCCACACATGCAGGCAGTAGTCATGATCCTTATCCGGCGGCTGCGGGCCGTTATAGCGCATGATAAGCGCCGGATTATCGCCGCGCCCCACAAAATGCGATGCCGAGGAATTACGCCCCTGCACGGCCTCGGGGATCATGGCGGGCATCTGACGCGAGAAGTCAGGCGGCACAGCCAAGGCATGGGAATCGTTGAAATCGAACATCAACGCATCGATCGGCAGATTGGCGACCGTCCAGTGAATCCATTCGAACCCGCATACGGGAATGGAATCGGGATCGGTGAACGCCCAATGCAGGTACTGCGCCTCGGAGTCGACTTCATCGATATAGAAGGGGAAGGAGATGGCGGGTGCGCCGTCCACCCGATATTCCGGTGCCGCGGCTTTGGCGAAGTCGTCGGGCACGACTGTGAAATCAGCGGAGATCTTCATATGCTTCAGTGTATCGCGCCCCCTGCTTGTCTCACGCCCTTGGCTCATTTGCCTATCCATACGAAGACCCCGCCAACCCAGAGGAGCGGGATTGGCGGGGTCTTACGAAATGAACAGCTGCTCAGCGACTCACTGGGCAGGCTTGTAGAAGTCGCCGTTCAGCGCGGCCTTGGCCTTGGCCTGAGCCTCTTCGAAGGTGACTTCAGCCAGCTGGGCACGCACGTCGTCAAGAGCGACCGGGGTCATCGACAGGGAATTCACACCCAAGCCGGTGAGCACAACAGCCAGATCAGGATCGGCGGCGGCCTCGCCGCACACGCCGACCGGCATACCCTTGGCATTGCCTGCATCGCAGATCAGCTTGATCGCACGCAGCACCGCCGGGTGCCATGCGGTCTGGTAACCGGCGACGGAACCGAGCGTACGGTCGGCGGCCATGGTGTACTGGGTCAGATCGTTGGTGCCGATGGACACGAAGTCGGCGACCTCGGCGACCTTGTCGGCCATCAGGGCGATGGACGGGACCTCGGCCATCGCGCCGACCTTTTTCAGTCCGAAGCTCTTGCCCAGCTTGACGAAGTAATCGGCCTCATACTCGTCGGCGACCATCGGGGCCATGACCCACAGATCGGCGTCGGTCTGGGCATCGGCCGCGGCAAGCGCCTTGAGCTGGCCTTCCAAGACCTCCTTATGCTCACGCAGGGTACGCAGACCACGCAGACCCAGAGCCGGGTTCGGCTCGTCCTCCGGGGTCAGGAACGGCAACGGCTTATCGGCACCGGCGTCAAGCATACGGATGACGACCTTCTTGCCCGGGAACTGGCTCAGCAGCTCGGTGTAGGCCTTGGTCTGCTCCTCGACGCTCGGCGGCTCGGAGTTGCCGATGAACAGGAACTCGGAACGGAACAGGCCGACGCCTTCCGCACCATACTCCAGTGCGGTCTTGGCATCCGCCGGCTTGCCCAGGTTGGCAAGCAGCGGAACAAGATGGCCGTCCTTGGTGCCGCCTGCCTGGCCACGCAGTTCCTTGGCCTTGGCGGCATGCTCCTTGGCTGCCTCGGCCTGCTTGATCTCCTCGTCGGTCGGCTCGGTGACGACCTCGCCCTTGGCGGCGTTCACAATCACCTGCTCGCCGTCCTTCAGATCGGCCGCCTCGGCTGCGGACACCACGGACACGATGCCGCGAGCGCGGGCCAGAATGGCGGTGTGGGAGGTCGGTCCACCCTGAGAGGTGACGATGGCGAGCGTCTTGGTCAGATCAAGCGTGGAGGTGTCGGCGGGAGACAGATCTTCGGCGACGAGCACGAACGGATCGTCGGATTCCGGGACGCCCGGAGCCGCAACGCCGCGCAGCTCGGCGATCACACGCTGGCCGACATCATGCAGATCGGCCGCACGCTCAGCCTGATAGCCGCCGATCATCTTGAACATCTCCTCGACCTGGGCGAAGCCTTCGAGTACGGCGCGCTCACCGGTCTTGCCACCATTGACGAGGTTCTTGATGTTTTCGGCAAGAGAAGGATCGGAGGCGAACATGGCGATGGCCTGCAGAATCGGCGCCGCCTGCTTGGCACCCTCATCGCCGTTGGCGGCCTGTTCGGCCTTATGGTTCAGTTCGGCGTTCACCTTGGCCATGGCCTTGGTCACGCGCTCGTTCTCTTCCACCGCGCTGACCGAGGCGTCGCGGCGAACATCCGCCGGCTCCTCCAGCGGCGGAGCCATACGAATGACCTTGCCTACCGCAACGCCACGTCCGATGCCAACACCCTTGATAATCATGAGGGACTCCCTTTCCTAATTGTTCCGACCACCTGCTGCATGGTCGGCAAATTGGATATTCGCGCGTACCTGACGCGTTCCGTTACTGCAATGACCCCCACCGTCTTTGCCGGTAAATCATTTTCAGCCTTGAGTTAGTATACACCCCGTAATCCGCGACACAAAAACAGTAAACGTTTTCCGTGTTTTGCGAAACAATGCTACACTGTAACCCAGCGGCGCACCTGTTGCCGCATGATTGTTAGGAACAACAGAACACATCGACTCAAAGGAGTGTCATTATGGCAACCCGCACCATCACCATCAACGATCCCGTCGGCATCCACGCTCGCCCGGCAGCGCAGTTCGCCCAGGCCGTCACCGCCTCCGGCTGCACCGTGACCATCGCCAAGGAAGGCGGCAACGCCGTTCCCGCCGGCTCCATCCTGTCCGTCATGGGCCTGGGCATCAAGCAGGGCGACGCCGTAGTAATCGACGTGCAGGGCGCCGACGACGAGACCGTTGCAGACAACCTGGTGAACATCCTCGTCAACGCCGAGTGAGCACACTCGCTTCGAGCATCCAGCCGCCCGCCCTTTTGCGACGGGCGGCTGTTCTATTTCGCCCACGGTTTTGGCACCCCACACCGCTACACTGTTCCACGGCTTGTTTCACACTGCATTCCCACTGCACACGCAGATACGGCAAACCGCGGAATAAACCCGCCTGAACCACGCACGAATCGCTAAACCCATACGAACCACACGGAGGAGAACATGGCCGGCAAAACAAACAGTTCCATCACGAACGTTGCCGCACTGGCCAACGTATCCATCGCCACCGTATCGCGCGTACTATCCGGCAAACGAGACAAAGACGACGACATCGCCAGACGCGTACGCGCGGCAGCCGAACAACTCAACTATTCCGTCAACTACGCGGCAAGCGCATTGCGCAGCGACGTCACCAACGCCATCGGCCTGGTCATCCCCAGCGCCACGGACTCATTCAGCGCCCAACTGCTCGACGAAATCGAATACGCCAGCGACGCCAACGAACAGCAGCTGATGATCGGCATAGGCAACGACCAGACCACGCAGATCGACCGCATCGAATCCCTCGTCTCAAGGCATGTGGACGGCCTGATCGTAGTGCCGGCCGTCAACGCCGACCTGACAGACACACTGGACCATTACGCCGGCACCATGCCAATCGTGCAAATCGGCGGGCACCAGCAGTCGTTCCGAACCTCCATGGTCTCCATCGACGAAAACGCCGCCATGGAGCTCATCATGAGGCACCTCACCGAGCGTGGCGCGCACGCCGTGGCCTACATGGCCAGCAAGGAGATCTCCTTCGAATCGGCCGAACTGTTCACCATGTTCCACACCCAGGTACGCTCATACCGTCTCACCACGCACACCGACTGGAACCAGTTCGGCGAACGCACGGTGCAACGCGGCTACGACTGTTCGATGCGACTGTTCGCCAAAGACAACAGGCCGGACGCCCTGGTGTGCGCGGACGACGCGGTGGCCTTCGGCGCAATGGTGGCGTTGCATACGCTAGGATTGCGGGTCCCCGAAGATGTACGCATCGTCGGGTTTGACGATTCTCCGCTTGCCGCAACGACCATGCCGACACTGACCTCCGTGCAGCCGCCATTCGAACAGATCGTCGCGGAATCCCTACGACTGATCTCGACAGGCAACAGCACACCCGCGCACGTCTCGCTGCTGCCCCAGCTGGTCATACGTGAATCCACCGGATACGGCGAACGCTAACAGCCGCCCGGCTGCTCCTGACGTTCACAGCAGCGCGCAGAACAACGCCTCGAACACCAGCAGCGGATTGCCATTGCCGTTAAGGCGTTTACGCGCCACAGCCACATGATCAAGCCGTGCCACGGCACCCTGACGCGACATGCCGGCCGCAAGCTCCGCAATGGCCGCACGATGCTCGCGGTTGATGATCCCGACCGACTCTTCGGCATTATTCTGCAGCACCGCAACATCACGGTACACGCTGGCGATGGAGTTCAGCGCACGATCAAGCACGTCACGGCTACGACGCGTGGCCTTGCGCTTGATCTCATCCTTCTTGGCAATGGCGTTATAGGCACCGCGCAGCTTGGGAGGAATGCGATCCGACTCCCCCAGCCCGTTGATGCGACGAAAATCAGCCTGTTCCCTCGCCGCCACACGTTCCACATCATGTTCCGCCTGCGACTTGGCATCGGCATTCAGCCTGTCGGCAAGCAATACGGCATCCGAAGCCCGCTGCAGATTCAGCACGCCGGCCACCAACTCATCACGCTCGGAACGCACCCGCTCATCGGTGGCATACAGCTTCGCAATACCGATATGCCCCTCGGCAAGCCGTGCGGCCTGCTCGGCGACACTCGCCTCAATGCCATTGCTCCGTTCAAGCCATTGCGCCACGGCGTCAGGCTGAGGCACGGCAAGATTCACAATGCGGGTACGAGAACGGATGGTCGGCAGCACATCCTGCGCGCTTGGAGCGCATAACAACCAGATGCAATGCTCCGCAGGCTCCTCGATCTCCTTAAGCAGCACATTCGTGGTACGTTCCAGCATACGATCCACGTCTTCGATGATGATGATGCGCCACGGTGCGGTACTCGGCATCTGCTCGGACACGGTGATCAGCTCACGCACCTCATCGATACCAATAGTCACCTTGTCAGTGGCAAGAATACTCACATCAGGATGCGTTCCGGCCAACACCTGACGGGTAACCCGCGTAGGCTCGGCATCAAGACCATGATCGGGACTCTCCAACGCCGCCGCAAAGGCACGCGCCAGATTCGAACGCCCAGACCCCGGAGGGCCGCAAATCAGCCACGACTGCGCAAGCTTGGACGAGTCTCCCGTCGCAATCGCAGACAGCATGTCGCATACAGGCTTCTGCCCGATAATGCTCTCCCAAACACTCATGAACGCATTCCCCTCAAGACCGGCACCTCCAAGCGACTACAGCAGCCCCACGAAATCCTCACGAATGGCCTGCCATACCTCCTCCACGGTACCTGAAGCGTCGATCACGCGGAAACGATTCGGCTCTCGCGCCGCCAAATCAAGAAACGCCTGACGCGTGCGACGCTGGAATGCACTGCCGGCAGCCTCCATACGATCCTCATCATGGTCAAGCCGCGTATGCGACAACGCGGGATCCATATCGAGCAGATACGTCCTCACCGGCAACAGTCCATCCGTCGCCCACATGCTGAGCGAACGGATCTCGGCTGCGGTAAGTTCCCGCCCTCCCGCCTGGTAGGCCAACGAGGAATCACAATAACGGTCGGTAATCACCACAGCCCCACGTTCCAAAGCCGGGCGGATGACCTCAGCCACATGCTGAGCCCGATCGGCCGCGAACAGCAGAGCCTCGGTACGAGGGGCGATATCCGCGCACGCCTCGCCATCAGCGGATTCGACGGGAACACCATGCAACAGCAGCCTGCGGATGGCCGTGCCGAGCGCAGTGCCGCCCGGCTCGCGTGTGACAACGACCTCACGGCCCATTGCCTCAAGTTCGTCGCGCAATCTATTGACCTGCGTGGTCTTGCCCACGCCGTCTACGCCTTCAAAGGAGATGAATATGCCTTGGTGCATATTCATCACTGTACCCTGCGACGTTCGCAACGCTACCGCTGCTCACTGCCACGCACAGTCCACCGGACTGTCACTTCTTCTTCGCAGAGCCCTTAGGCACGACGCTCGGACGCTCATAGCCTTCATGCTCGGTCAGCCAGGCGATATCGGACTTCACCGTAGACGGCGTAGACCCCAGCTCCTCGGCAATGCGCGTATTCGCCCACCCCTTATCGGCCAGCTGCTTCACCTTGGCGCGGCGTTCGGCGCGCTTCGCCTCGACGGCGCTCACCGCCTTCTTCCCACTGGTCTTTCTCGCAATCGACTTCTTGGCGGCGCCACGGCGACCGCCACGCTTCTTCGTCGGACCCATCGCACGCTTCTCGGCAAGAATGCGGTACGCATCCTCGGGCGTGATCGTAGCGGGATCGTATTGACGCGGCAGTGTGCGATTCGTTTCACCATCCGTCAGATACATGCCGAAACGGCCTTCACGAATCACCACGGGCTTCTTGCTCTCCGGATCGGTGCCGAGCTCACGAATCGGCGGCTTGGCTGCACCACGGCCACGACCACGGAATTTCGGCTGCGCGAACAGAGCCTTGGCCGTTTCAATATCAACGGTGAAGATCTCATCCTCGGAATTCAGCGAACGGGTCTCCGTGGAACCATCCGCCTTCGTCTTGGTCAGGTACGGACCATACCGGCCATTGTTCGCCGCAACCGTCGACGTGGAGATCTCGCCGGTTTCGGCGTTCGCCTCCTCATAGGAGCCGACTTCACGAGGCAGGCTCAACAACCGCAGCGCATCATCCAACGTAATGGATTCCGGGCTCATCGTCTTAAACAGGCTGGCCATTTTCGGGCGAGGCGCATCGGACTTCTTCGACCCCTTGGCCGGGGCCGGCGAAACGGCACCTTCGACGGGCAGCAATGCCACATACGGGCCGAACCTGCCATTACGCACCTCCACGGTGCCTCCGGTCTTCGGATCCTTGCCAAGCTCGCGCGGCCCACCGGAATGATTCTCGATCAGATCCCGTGCAACGTCCACCGTAAGCTCGTCGGGCGCGATGGTGTCGGGAAGCGCCGCGCGCTTCGGATTGCCGTCCTCATCCGTATGCGCCATGTCCTCCAGGTACGGACCGTACCTGCCGACACGCACATGCAGGCCATCACCGATCTCAATGGTATTGATGGCACGCGCATCGATTTCACCCAACTGCGCCACCTGGCGCTGCAGACCCTCATGGGCCTCGTCCGCATTGGCCGCTGCGGCATCACCATCGCCGAAGTAGAACCGGGTCAGCCAATCACGCCCGGTCTGCTTGCCATGCGCAATCTGATCAAGGCCGTTTTCCATATCGGCGGTGAACTGGTAATCGACCAGCTTGGGGAACTTCGTCTCCAACAGTTTGACGACCGCGAACGCAAGCCAGCTGGGAATCAGCGCACGGCCACGCTCATACACATACCCGCGATCGATGATGGTGGAGATAATCGACGCATACGTGGACGGTCGTCCAATCTCCTTGGCCTCCAAAGTCTTGACCAGCGACGCTTCCGTGTATCGTGCCGGAGGCTGGGTCTCATGCCCGTCGGCCTGCACATCGGCAACATCCAGTCGTTGGCCTGCGCTCATTGGCGGCAACGACGCATTGCCTTCGGCATTCTCACCTTTCCTGCCGCCCTGCTTCGCCGCATGATGCTGCTCGCCGGTGGCCTTCATAAAGCCCGGAAAATCAATCACAGTACCGGAGGCCTGGAACAGCGCCTCGCCATGGCCGCCGGCCGGAGCGGAGATCTTCACCGTTGCGGTCGAACCGGTGGCGTCTGCCATCTGGGAGGCAAGCGTACGCTGCCAGATCAGCGTGTACAGCTTCAGCTGATCGCTTGGCACCCTGGTGGCGAGCTCATCCGGATCATGGAACCGTGCCCCCGCCGGACGGATGCATTCGTGGGCCTCCTGGGCGCCAGCCGTCTTGGTGTCGTACTGCTTGGGGGCATCGGACAGAAACGACTTACCGAAATGGTATTCGACGGCATTGCGGGCAGCCGCGATGGCCTCGCTGGACAATGTCACCGAATCGGTTCGCATATACGTGATATAGCCGTTTTCGTACAATCCCTGAGCCGCGCGCATGGTGGCACGCGAGCTCATGCCCAGACGGTTACCGGCGGTCTGCTGCAATGTGGAGGTGGTGAACGGCGGCAATGGGCGGCGACGATACGGCTTCGATTCCATCGACATCACGGTGAACGTCGCATGTTCCAGCTCCTGCGCCACAGCTGCGGCATCCGTCTGACTCAACTGGCAGACGTTATCCGCGAACCCGGCCGGGGTCAGCTTGCCATCGGCGCCGAAATCCTTCGATCCGACCAGACGCCTGCCGCCCAAAGACACCATGCGGGCGTCGAAGCCGACACGCTCGCCTTGTGTGTTCGCAGCGGCGAGCTTCGCCACAATATCCCAATACGAAGCGCGGGTAAAGGCCATGCGTTCCCGCTCGCGCTCCACAATCAGTCGTGTCGCCACCGACTGCACACGGCCGGCGGACAGGCCCGGCCCGACCTTGCGCCACAGCACCGGGGACAGCTCGTAGCCGTACAGGCGGTCAAGGATACGACGGGTCTCCTGCGCGTCGACCATATCGGCGTCGACATCACGGGTCTGTTCAAGGGACTGTTTGATGGCGTTCTTCGTGATCTCGTGGAACACCATGCGCTTGACAGGCACCTTCGGCTTGAGCGTTTCCACCAGATGCCATGCGATGGCCTCGCCCTCACGATCCTCATCAGTGGCGAGATAAAGCTCATCGGCTTTTTTCAGGGCGGATTTCAGATCAGCCACGGTCTTGCGCTTGTCGGCTCCGACGATGTAGTACGGCTTGAACCCGTCATTGACGTCCACGCCGAACTTGCCGTAATGCTCCTTATCGGCCGCAGGTACCTGACTGGGCTGCGCGAGGTCACGAATATGCCCCACCGATGCCATGACGGTATAGCCGTCCCCCAAGTATCCGCTGATCTTGCGTGCCTTGGTAGGAGACTCTACGATCACAAGCTTGCTGCCGTCTGCCATTCCCTCTCCTTATTGCTGTGCTTTCGTGAGCCATAATACTCACGACATATGGTCAGCCGTTTCATATCGCCCGACCGGAGCCGATTGCCCCGCGTGTCAGCCTCGACTGCGGGGCGGTGCCGGAGGCTCCCCCACCAGACCGGTCTTGCTTAACGGCGAAGCGGTGAGCTGACGTGTTGCCGATAGCAGGCCAAACACCGTGGCGTCGACCCCGGCAATAAGCATCATGGAGGAATACACCGAATCGGTGTTCGCCCACGCCGCACTGACCGTCAAACCGGGAATCACCTGCCAGATGACATACCCCGCGAACGCGGTGGCGAACAATCCCGCGGTAATGGCCACCGCGGAAACGATCTGCACGCCTGCGGAGGAACGACGGGTGCCCAATGCGTCCATGCCGGAAGTACGCGTACACGCAAGCACGATCAAGGCAAGCCCTGCCACGATCAGCATGGACATCACCGCATCAGTGGGACGATGCCACTTGCCGCACACCACCGACAGGCCGACGAACAGCCCCCACGCCATAGCGACCAGCGAAGCGAGCCACCGCCAGACGCGCGGCACGGCAAGCACCAGCATCGCCGCCGAGGCCATGGCCAGTATGGTATGGCCGGATGGCGCGGAATTATGCGCGTTGTCGATTACGGTTTTGATGATGAACGGACGAGGCAGCACATACTTCAGCAATGACATGCAGAAGCACAGCACCGCGAACACCGCCATCTGACCAAGCAGCCACCACCGCTTACGCACCACGGCAATAGCCACGGCACCCACGGCGATAATCGTCGAGACGATCAGCACCATCGGATGCGTGCCGACTCCCAGCACCGCGGAAACCCAGCCGGGAACGATCGAAGAGAACGAGCTTTCCACCATGTCGTCATAGGACTGGCCGTTCTGCGTGCACACGCCCAACCACCATGCCACACCAGCCAAGACCAGCAGCAGCACGCCGAATACCAGGCACAGCACCCTGCTCGATGTGCGCGGGCGAACATTCAACGGATCGACATACCCCAGTGCGCCCAGCTCCTCGGGTTCGGCCCCCAGCGCGCCCTCATCCTCAAAATCAGACAGCGACACTCCGGTCTCCGGCGTGACTATGCCGGTTTCTTCGAAATCATCGAGCAGATTCACAGGCGCTTTGGGGTCGCGGATCACGGGCTGCATGGGAGTGTGTTCGTCGGTCATGGTTTTAAGAGTAGTGCATCAGCGGAACAGCAACCGCTTCGGCAACGGAACGGCTTCGTTCCGCATGCGGATATAGAAAAACCTCTACGCACCCGACAGAGGCCACTTACCCTTGCTGCATTCCTGCCCTGGGGGAGTTCGGTGACGTAACGCCGCGTAGAGGCGTAATTCAGTTTACACTACGACCGGACTTCGGCGATTCGTGGTGCCGATCCGTTCACGCAATCCGTGCTTCCTGCCATGTTTCCCGACGCTGCGCGCATTATGCCGAAGCGAGACGTGCACATGCCGCATCGATCGCCTCATCACTGGCGGTGGCGGAGAATCGCAGATATTCCACAGCGCCGTAGAACTCACCTGGGCTTGGCACAATGCCCAGCTTGGCGAGTTCAGCCATATCGGCCCAGCAATCACCGTTCAACGTCTTGACCCACACGTATAACGCGCCGTCCGGCATAGACGCACGGTACCCGTATGCGCGCAGCGCCTCCACCAGGCGTGCCAATCGATCGTAATAGCGTTTCCACTGCGTGCGCACGGCTTGCGTATCACGCAGTCCGGCAGCCATGGCAGCCATCACGGAAC
>OBVE01000352.1_pt1 | contig 24882 bp, 25 predicted proteins | sample 1475991 | NCBI WGS metagenome assembly OBVE01 (sample SAMEA2579969, study PRJEB22360) | human gut metagenome | biome: human gut; feature: human-associated habitat; material: faeces | place: Denmark | collected 2008/2010 | reverse complement strand
TTTTTCATTTTTAATATCATCATATCAGTTTATTTACCCACCTTACCATTAGCGTTATAATGATTAAGTTGCTTTTTTTATCAACAAAAATTTAAAGATGTGAGATGAATAAATGATGGATTTTTGGTCTTCAAAACGAGGCAAGATGTTAGAAATCACTGTCCTCGTGTTTATTACAATTTTTGGTGTAGGCTCTCAATTTTTTTCAAATTTAGCCTATAGTTTAAATCAAGGTATCCTTCAAACATCCTTTGGTATTGGCTCTCAATATCTGATTATCCCCTCTGTATTAGCTAATTTCACTTTTGCTTTAGGTATACCGTTGGGGCATACACTCACACATAAATATGGATTCAAGCGTAATTACTTATGCTTTGTGTTTATATTTCTCATTGGTTCAATCTTAGGACTTCTATCTTTTAACTTAATCATTCTGTCTATTGCTAAAATGATTCAAAGTTTCAGTTCAGGTGTATTATTCTTTACCTTGTTACCTAAACTTTTCTTGAACTTTCCAAAACAATATAGAAATGTATTTTTATTGATGGTTATTGTAGGTTTATTTGGTTCAAATGCGCTTGGAGGATTATCTGGTAGTTTATCATTAGAATTAGATCGTTGGCATTGGATTTTTGTAGTAAATATCATCTCCGCGATATTATGCTTAATTCTAGGCAACGTCATATTAAGAAAAAATGAATATCATCAAACATCAGATATTCATATTAGTCGATCAATGATGATTACTTTAGTATTAAGTACCATTTCTTTAATGATTCCTATGTCACTTCTTACTCAAAAAGGCTACCATTCATTATGGGTGTGGCCGATACTCTTAATTGCAATATTTTTTATTGTAAATTTTATCATTACAAATCGGCAAGCTACACATCCCATTGTTCACTTTCATACACTATTCAGTAAAAAGCCTTTCGTCGGTGCAACAATGGCAATTTCATCACATTTAACTTTATTAACAGGCATTGCTGGTATCAATGTCTATATCGTAAGAATATTAAAGTTGCCTTTTGATATTTCATTACATTTCTATTTCTTTTTCTTTGTTGGAGTCATTATAACGGGTATCTTAAAAATGTTCTTTTATAGCTCTGTCGGTGCAGGTTTTTTAGGTACATTGGGATCGTCAGCCTTACTATATGTAAGCATCCATTGGATTATTCTGGGAAATACGATTAACATTCCATTACTTTATATTCAAGGTCTTCTGCTCGGCTTCGGTGCAAGCATGACCTTAGTTAGTGGCTCGATGGCTACATTATTGGACGGAGATTTAAAAGAAGCAGCACAACGTTCTCAAACCATGCATACAATAAGAAATTTCTCTGCTGCTATGTTGATACCGATTATAGCTTATACGATTAAGAATCATATCCAAAAAGGAACACAGTCTATATATGCTGAAAACATTACTGATAAAATGATTTACCTTAAAAAGTTGCAAGATGTTGCGATTGATGCTGATCATCAAATATTCTTATTAATGATTATTTTCAATATGGTCATGTTCGTTTCTTCAATTATACAAATGATTTTAGGTAAAGGTAGACGTATTACACCACCTCGGGAATCATAAAAAGATGTTAAATCAAAAGCTAGGCACATTACAAGTGATACATTGTAATGTGCCTAGCTCTATATATAAAGATTTAGTATTATTCTTCAGGATATTTAGCTCTTACTTCAGAGATAACACTATCCATACTCATATTTGATTTAATTCCTACACTTGCAATAAAGCTTCCTTCAACGATTGGCGCTTCCATTTTAACAATTTTGTGGTCACCTTCGTACATTTCTAAAGCTGTGTCTAAATTCATACCTGCTGAACCGATGTCATAGAAACAAAGCGCATCATTTTCAAGTCCATTAATTACAGAGACGATTTGATCAAATGATGTACCGATTTCATCGTCACTTAAGCCACCAACGGCAATAAGGTCAACACCACCGTCAGTCAATTGATTGATTAATTGTTTAACACCTTCTGCGATTTTATGACTATGACTTACTACTACTATAGATGTCATGACTTACTCTCCTCCTATAATTGCATTAAGAATATAAACACTACTTTGTGCACCAGGATCAATATAACCTTTTGAAGCTTCGTTAAAATATGATGCACGGCCTTTAGTAGCTACCATATCTTTGGTTTCATTAGCAAATGATTGTAGTTTATCTAGATCTACTGTTTCATTTTTTTCAACAGCTTCTCTCGCACGTTCGATAACATCATACATCGTTTTTTCATTTAATTCGACTTTACCACGTTGTTGAATGCCATCAGCAAACGCTTTAAGTACCTCTTTAAGATTATCATGATCAATTTCATCATTCACTGCACTCGCCATTTTGATAAAACCAAACCCGTATAATGGTCCAGAAGCACCACCTACGTTAGACATTAATGTCATACCTGTTGATTTAAATAGCGCTTGCATACTTTGATCATCTATTTTTTCTTTTAAGTGTTCGAAACCTCTGACCATATTTACACCATGATCTCCATCACCGATAGCTCTGTCTAAATCAGTCAGTTCACTTTCTTTTTCTTTAAAAGTATTTTCTAAATCTAATAAGCGTGCTTTGATATCTGCTACATTCATTCTCTAAGTCACCTCAAAATTTAATATATATTTATTACTTATTGAATCTTAAAATTAGAAATATTTACTTGCTGTAGGTGCAGCTAAAGCTTCACTCAATTCTTCACTGAAGGGGAGTACAGTTATAGAGAAGCCTTGCATGTCTAACGCTGTCATATAGTCACCTACGAACCATTGTTTAACACCAATATCATTCTGATTGAATTGTTCATCTAGATATTTAGTAACTATATTTAATTCTGATAGTGGCGTACCACCCATACCATTAACCATTACGATTAAAGGTTTTTTCTCAATTTCTTTGTATAATTGATCGAGTAAACGTTCAACAATCACGTTAATAGGTTGTACGTCTTCACGATGTAAACCTTTTTCACCGTGAATACCGATACCAATTTCCATTTGATTGTCTTCAATATCGAAACCGTTTTTACCAGTTGTGGGCACCATTGGAGGCGTTAATGCCATACCAATACTTTTAATATCTGGTAAAAGTGCCTCAACTTTAGATTTGATTTCATCAAGTGCAACACCTTTTTCAGCTAGGTATCCAGCATATTTATGCACAAATACTGTACCCGCTACACCACGGCGTTTTTCCGGGTCAGAAATAGCAATATCATCTCTGACAATAACACTTTCAACTTTAATATCTTCCATTTGAGCCATTTCTTGAGCCATTTCAAAGTTCATAACGTCTCCTGCATAGTTTTTAATAACAAGTAGAACGCCGTCACCATTGTCCACAGCTTTAATGGCATCTAATATTTTATCAGGTGTAGGTGAAGTGAAGATTTCTCCACATACAGCTGCATCGAGCATGCCTTCTGCTACAAATCCTGCGTGTGCAGGTTCATGTCCACTGCCGCCCCCAGAAACGAGTGCAACACCTGATTGTTTTTTATGCTTTCTAACAACAATAGTGTCAGATACAACTTCAACATCGTTGTTTGAAACTGTAATTCCATCAAGCATATCTTTTAAAATTGTGTTTTTATCTTGAATTAACTTTTTCATTCAAAGCGACTCCTTTTAGTTGAACTGACTTTTAGATAAATCATTAACAGTTAAAATTGCGTCTGCGATTTCATCAGCAGTGATTTTATCACTTAAGTTAGCAAACGTATCATTTGGTGTTAATGCACGTTCACCTACTTGAACTAATTCTTCATAACTTGTGTTTTCAATGTGAAGACCTTCTAATGTTGTTGGCATATTGATATTATCGAAGAATGTTTTGTATTTCATGAATTTTTCAGTTGGCGCATTTTCAAGTACTAATTGTACTAAAATACCGTATGCCACTTTTTCACCATGAGTTAAGTGGTGGATATCCCCTTCTAAAGCTGTGAATCCATTATGAATTGCGTGTGCACCTGCTAATCCGCCGTTTTCAAATCCTAAACCTGAAAGTAATGTATTGGCTTCAATCACAGCATCTACTTGTGGTGTCACGATATGTAACCATATTCAAAAATAACCTCTTCACATTTTTGAGCGATTGCTAAACTTGCTAATGTAGGTTTGCCATGGAACATGTTTTGCCCTTGTCTACGAAGTGTAGATTCAACTTCGATTAATGTTGCTAAACCATCACTCATACCTGATGCAAATAAACGTACAGGTGCTTGTGCAACAATTTCAGAATCTACGATAACTGTATCAGGGTTTTTAGGGTAGAATTCATAACCACTAAATGATCCATCTTCGTTATAAATAACAGATACTGCTGCTGTTGGTGCATCCATTGATGCTGTAGACGCAAAATCGATGACGCTTGCTTTAAGTTCAAATGCTACAGCTTTACCTGTATCTAACGCTTTACCTCCGCCTAAACCAATAACAACGTCAATGTTTTTTTCTTTATATTGTTTAACTATACGTTGAATTTCTTCTTCAGAAGATTCTCCTTTAAATACTTCATATTCAAAATCAACGTTGTTATTTGCTGAGAAACTTTCTTTTATTTTTTCTTCAGTGATATTCCAAACCACTTCATCTGCAATAATCAACGCGTGACTACCAAGACGTTCTGTTTCTTCAGCGATAGAGCTAACAATACCTTTCCCTTGTACATATCTTCCTGGTGATTGATAAATAAATTTAGACATAAGTATTCCTCCAAAACATCTTTTATATTTATATTAAAAAATAAGATTTAAAATGAAATAATGTAATCTCATTCCCCTAATCTTAATTTTTAATAAGCATGGATCATACTGTCTCTCATCTCTCAATTCCTAGTATACGCTTTCAAAAAAATTTTTAAAGGATTATCCATCGAAAATTTAATAGAATTTGATTAAATTGTTGTTAATTCTTTTGAAAAATCATTAAAACAGCGCATGGTTAGTGCATTATGACAATTTATTTAAAACTATATTTACATTTATTGAAAATATTTTTAATTATAATTTAACTGTCGATTTCAAACCCTAAATCTTCAATCATGCGATAATCTTCCTCATTCGGTTGACCGCCTGTAATTAAGTAATCTCCTACAAAAATTGAATTAGCCGCTTTCAATGCGAGTGGTTGTAATGAACGTAGATTTACCTCCCGTCCACCTGCAATTCGAATTTCTTTTGTTGGATTGATTAACCTAAACATCGCTATAATTCTTAAACATTTCATTGGTGACAATAAATCTAATCCACCAAATTTAGTTCCTTTAATAGGATGTAAAAAATTAATAGGAATGCTATCAGCATCGATGGCTCTTAAAGCAAATGCCATATCAATAATGTCCTCATTCGACTCTCCCATACCACATATCACACCTGAACAAGGAGAAATATTATTATCTTTCATCATTTCAACCGTATTCACTCTATCCTCATATGTATGTGTAGTTACTACTTCATCGTGATAACGCTCACTCGTATTTAAATTATGATTATAACGATCGACACCAGCAGCCTTTAATTTTTTAGCCTGTTCTTCTTTCGTTAATCCTAAGCACGCACAAATCTTTAGTTGTGGGTGTATCTTTTTAATATCTTCTACTGTTTCGCAAATATGATCGACTTCTCTGTTACTAGGACCTCTACCACTCATAACAATACAGTATGTACCGATTTGATTTTCAGTTGCCACTTGAGCGCCTTCTTTAATTTGGTCCTGTTCAACAAGTGCATAACGTTGCTTTTCTTTCATTTTTACAGATTGCCCACAGTACCCACAATCTTCTGCACAGATACCACTTTTAGCATTTAATATCATATTAAGCTTAACTTTTTTACCATAGTAATGTTTTCTCACTGTGTAGGCTTCATTTAATAAATCAAATGTATCAATTTCAGCATTTTCGAAAATAGATATTGCTTCATCTTTTGTTAATGACTCTTGATTTAACACACGTTGAGCTAGGTTTAATGTCATAATCTTTAACTCCTTTTTCTTAAAAATTAGCATTTTCAAATCATTCGATTGCACATTGTAAACTTTTCGATATTATAAGTTTACATTAATCTAGATACGATTGAAAATATTTATAAAAAAAAGGATGGAACAACGCGTACATTGTTTCATCCTCGCAATGGTATAACACGGAATTAAAGTACTCCATGTAAATATAACTTTATTAATTATTAAAGTGTCTGCACACAATACAATAATTATGTGTAAAACTTTCTTTTACTAATAGAAATTTAGTATTTAATGTCAGGAATTATTTTACTTCACCCGTTTTAGGATTAAATTGTTTAATTGATGACTTTCGTAGTTCATCCTTTTCATTCTTACTTATTTCGTATTGATTATGATAAAGTGTCGATTCCCAACTTCCATACATTGGATTTGGGAAAATAATATACTTTTTGCCAAAATCTTTTGCATGCTTCTGTACGAGTTTCTCACGTTCTTTAGCAGTAGATTTTTTAGGATCTGTAAAATCTAACAAATTGTCACCAAATAACATCACTAACTTATGATTTTTTTCGACTTGTTGACGTCGCGATGCTTTACTTTTATCGTTTTTCCCTTTTAGTAAAATATGATTATCTTTCGCTTGCGGTAGTCCAATATTTTTTAAATTTTCCTTTGTAGCTTTAAAATCTTTTTCCTTATCACGGTCCGAAATATAGTAAATATCGATACCTTTTTTGTCAGCATATTTTAAGAATGATTTGGCGCCATAAACAGGTTTTGCCTTCGCTGCAGCAACCCATTCATGCCATCCTTCTGGAAAAGACGTATCGTGCATAGAAGCATATCCTTGATATGGTGAATTATCAAGAACTGTTTCATCTAAGTCTAAAGCTATAGCAAGTTTTTTCTTACCTTTATCCTTTTTAATATGTTCATCTAACTGATATTTTGCAGTATTGTATCCCTGTAGATAAAGTGCCTTCGCTTCGGCAGAATTTTGATACCATGAGACAGCCATTACATTTTGTTCACCAAGGTTGGGGTCATTTTGATGTTGTGTCGTTTGATTATGGTTATCTTTAGTATGAGATTCACATGCATATGTATGAATTGGTGCTGAAATTGTAACTGTCGATGCTAATGTAGCTATTGCAATGTACTTTGATAATTTATTCATTGATTCACCTCATTAAAATAATTGAAAATTACAAATTTTAGTATATAGTAATTTTATTACAAAATGAATCATAAATTTTTTCAAAAAATTACATATCAATTAAAATATCAAAACTCATCGTAAAATTGCATATGCGTCTTCTCACATTTATAATATTCCATTCTATCTTTTAATGTTCCAGTATGTAATTCAATTTTATGCCCATCCAGATCTGTAAAATATATCGATTTTTTGTCTTTAATGTCTCTTGGTCGCCCTTTTAAAATATTTACTTGATTCTCTTTAAGCCATTGAATCCACTGTTGAAAATCTTCTTCATCTATGGAGAAAGCAACGTGCGTATAGGAATGACTTATTTCATTCCTTGGTATATTTTTTTCTTGATTCAGTGCAATCCAAGTATGACCAATAGTTAAATATGCTGTCGTTCTATCTGATACTAATAAGTCACCATGTAAAATATCTTTATAAAATTGTATAGAGGTATTTAAATCACTCACTGAAAAACAAATATGATTAACATTTGTTATTTCCATTTATACACTCCTTGTATTAGTGACATTAACATTTAATCTCATGCGTAAAAAAACCTGTAACCAAACGAATGATCACAGGATGTTCTGATATATGATTGAATAATTAATTTAAATAGTGATCCACGTGTTCAAGTCTATAGTGTGAATCTTTCGCTTTCTCATCTTCAAATTCCTTTTTAGTTAATGGAGATAAATGTTCAATCTTGTAATGTAATTTTTTCGCAAACGCTTCAACTTCATCTTGATTATCAGCTGTTACGAACATCGTTAATACATTATCATCAACAATATCTTTATGGTGTTGATAATTCAACTTATACACTTTCATCTTACTGTTCCTCCTATTATACTAATATGCCCTTTTTACTTTGAATGACCTTCAATTTAATTAGAATAATCCACTGTTAGCTTAAATTTCATGTAAGTTGTGGTTTATTGTAAGAGATGTTTCTAAATATAATAAAGAACAAGTAATTAATCAATATAATTTTACAAGTATTTTGAGAATTCACTAATAATATAAAGAAGTTAATACGGTTTATTCAACTAACATACCTCTTACATTTTGATTCTAATCTACCTTCATTATTTAAAATGTGTTAAATTCACTTTAATTGAATTTTCTAAATTCTTTAAAGTTGGTTTTAACTTAAACATAAACCTTTTTTGACAAATTTCACACTATTCAAATTCAATGTTAATAAAAAGTTCATTGATTTATTAATAAAAAATTACAATTTTTGAGTTAAGTTGAAAACTACAAGGAAACGCTTACAATAAAATTGTAATTCATTCACAAGGAGTTGTTATTGATGAAAAATTTACGTAACAGAAGCTTTTTAACTTTATTAGACTTTTCACGACAAGAGGTAGAATTTTTATTAACACTCTCCGAAGATTTGAAGCGTGCCAAATATATCGGCACTGAAAAGCCTATGCTAAAAAATAAAAATATCGCGCTTCTTTTTGAAAAAGATTCCACTAGAACACGTTGCGCATTCGAAGTTGCCGCACATGATCAAGGTGCACACGTCACTTATCTTGGACCTACAGGTTCTCAAATGGGTAAAAAAGAAACTGCTAAAGATACAGCACGTGTACTTGGTGGTATGTATGATGGTATTGAGTACCGAGGTTTCTCTCAACGTACTGTAGAAACATTAGCGCAATATTCAGGTGTTCCGGTATGGAATGGATTAACCGATGAAGATCACCCTACACAAGTGCTTGCTGACTTTTTAACTGCTAAAGAAGTATTGAAAAAAGAGTATGCTGATATCAACTTTACTTATGTTGGCGATGGACGTAACAATGTTGCTAACGCATTAATGCAAGGTGCTGCCATTATGGGTATGAATTTCCATCTTGTTTGTCCTAAAGAACTCAATCCGACAGAAGAATTATTAAATCGTTGCGAACGTATTGCGACGGAAAATGGCGGTAACATTTTAATAACAGATGATATTGATAAAGGCGTGAAAGATTCTGATGTTATTTATACAGATGTTTGGGTATCAATGGGCGAACCTGATGAAGTATGGCAAGAACGCCTTAAACTTTTAAAACCATATCAAGTTAACCAAGCATTATTAGAAAAAACAGGCAATCCAAATGTTATTTTTGAACATTGTTTACCTTCTTTCCACAATGCAGAAACTAAAATTGGTCAACAAATTTATGAAAAATATGGCATTAGTGAAATGGAAGTCACTGATGATGTCTTCGAAAGCAAAGCTTCTGTAGTATTCCAAGAAGCTGAGAATAGAATGCATACAATTAAAGCGGTCATGGTAGCAACTTTAGGAGAATTCTAAATTATAGAAGGAAGTGAGTGAAATGGCTAAAATTGTAGTAGCTTTAGGTGGAAACGCTTTAGGAAAATCACCACAAGAACAACTTGAATTAGTAAAAAATACAGCTAAATCCCTAGTAGGATTAATTACTAAAGGTCACGAAATTGTGATTAGTCACGGTAATGGACCACAAGTAGGAAGTATTAACCTTGGTCTGAATTATGCAGCTGAACACGATCAAGGTCCTGCTTTTCCATTTGCTGAATGTGGCGCTATGAGTCAAGCCTACATCGGCTATCAACTTCAAGAAAGTTTACAAAATGAACTTCATTCAATGGGCATAGATAAGCAAGTTGTCACACTAGTTACCCAAGTAGAAGTTGATGAAGGCGATCCAGCTTTTAATAGTCCAAGTAAACCCATCGGTCTGTTCTACACTAAAGAAGAAGCAAATCGTATTCAACAGGAAAAAGGTTATCAATTTGTAGAAGATGCTGGTCGAGGTTACCGTCGCGTTGTACCATCACCACAACCAATATCTATTATCGAACTGGAAAGTATTAAAACTCTAGTAGAAAATGACACACTCGTCATCGCTGCAGGTGGAGGTGGTATACCAGTCATTCGCGAACAGCATGATAGCTTTAAAGGTATAGATGCCGTCATCGATAAAGACAAAACAAGTGCATTATTAGGTGCTGATATTCACTGTGATCAACTCATTATTTTAACAGCGATTGATTATGTTTATATCAACTATCATACTGACCAACAACAAGCACTTAAAACAACAAATATAGATACGCTTAAAACATATATTGAAGAAGAACAATTTGCCAAAGGCAGCATGCTACCTAAAATCGAATCTGCCATCTCCTTTATTGAAAATAATCCTAACGGTAGCGTGCTCATCACATCATTAAATCAATTAGATGCAGCACTAGAAGGTAAAATTGGCACACTCATTACAAAGTAACGTTTTAACGTATAAGTAGAAATTAATTTAATCATATTCATACAGTGCATCCTGTTATTCCACTCCTCTCCATTTCATACAGGGTGCACTTCCTTAATCAATCATGTAAAATACTAACCAAATTCAATTGATAGGCTTTTATTTTAGGTTAACTGTCGAAGGAGATGAAACCGTTGGAACAAGCGATCAATGATAATAAAAAGAAAAAACGTTTTAACTTTAGAATGCCAGGTGCATTTATGATTCTCTTTATCCTAACAGTTGTCGCAGTTATAGCAACTTGGATAATCCCCGCGGGTGCATACTCAAAACTTTCATATGAACCTTCATCCCAAGAATTAAAAATTGTCAATCCTCATCATCAAGTAAAAAAAGTTCCTGGAACACAAAAGGAGCTTGATCGATTAGGAGTTAAAATCAAAATAGAACAATTTAAATCTGGTGCAATTAATAAACCCGTTTCAATTCCTAATACTTACGAACGTCTAAAACAACATCCAGCTGGTCTTGATCAAATTACTAGTAGCATGGTTAAAGGAACCATCGAAGCCGTCGATATTATGGTCTTTATACTTGTTCTAGGTGGACTGATTGGTATTGTTCAAGCGAGCGGGTCCTTTGAATCAGGATTGTTAGCACTTACTCAAAAAACCAAAGGCCATGAATTTATGTTGATTATGTTCGTAGCGATTTTAATGATTCTGGGTGGAACACTATGTGGCATTGAAGAGGAAGCTGTAGCGTTCTATCCTGTACTCGTTCCAATATTTATTGCGCTCGGATATGATTCTATTGTCTCTGTCGGTGCAATTTTCTTAGCAAGCTCTGTGGGCAGTACATTCTCAACAATCAACCCATTCTCAGTCGTCATTGCTTCTAATGCAGCAGGAACAACTTTTACTGATGGTCTTTATTGGAGAATAGGCGCTTGTATCATCGGTGCCATATTTGTTATTAGTTATTTGTTCTGGTATTGTAAAAAAATTAAAAAAGATCCTAAATCCTCTTATTCTTATGAAGACAAAGCAGCATTTGAAAAACAATGGTCTGTGCTACATGATGACGGTTCTTCTGAGTTTACATTACGTAAAAAGATTATTCTTACGCTTTTCGTCTTACCATTCCCTATTATGGTTTGGGGCGTCATGACACAAGGATGGTGGTTCCCAGTCATGGCATCTGCATTCTTAATCTTTACCATTATCATCATGTTCATTGCTGGAACAGGAAAATATGGGTTAGGCGAAAAAGGCACTGTAGATGCATTCGTTAATGGCGCTTCAAGTTTAGTAGGTGTATCTTTAATCATTGGTTTAGCTCGAGGAATTAATTTAGTATTGAATAAAGGAATGATTTCTGACACAATCTTGCACTTTTCATCATCTATCGTGCAACATATGAGTGGGCCTTTATTCATCATCGTGTTACTCTTTATCTTTTTCTGTTTAGGATTTATCGTACCATCATCATCAGGATTAGCAGTACTATCTATGCCTATCTTTGCGCCATTAGCTGATACGGTAGGTATACCAAGATTTGTTATTGTTACAACATATCAATTCGGTCAGTATGCAATGTTGTTCTTAGCGCCTACTGGACTTGTAATGGCAACACTTCAAATGTTAAACATGCGTTACTCACACTGGTTACGTTTCGTATGGCCTGTTGTCGCGTTTGTTTTAATATTTGGTGGAGGCTTACTAATTACACAAGTTTTAATATACTCATAATCTTTTAAAAGTGGAAAAAGATTTACCTATTCATAGTTATATCTTTTAGAAATGACGAAAAAAGAACGCCTAGGACATTAATAGTCGTCCTAGGCGTTCTTAGCATATTAGCAGTCGATGCTTAAATAAAAAAGTTCTATATTCAAATTTTACATGCATGGGATGCTTCATTGTTGAAATAATCTAACTCATTCAATACGTACGCTCTCCCACTTCTTTATTAATCTTAACAAAAGCCGTACGAGTTTAACTATATTCTAACATTCTTTTTAAATATGTGATGATGTAAAACGGTCAATGACATCTTCTATTGCTTTATCCCAAAATGCATAATCGTGATTACCTGGCGCTTTTTTAAATTGATATGGAATACCTTTTTCATCTAAATAGTTCACAAAATCAATATTACCTTGATACAGTTCATCTTCAGTTCCACAAGTAATATATAGTTGTGGTAACGCTTGTCCATTGTCTATTGCTTGTTCAACTAAATAGTATGGATCAAAAGATGTCCCCGCGACATGTTGCGTATTACCTACAATCGCTTCTGGAGTAAAATCATACCATTGATATTGACCAAACATAGAAACATCATATGGCGCTGAAAGCATGGCGGCTTTTGAGAAACGATAACTTTGCGTTAATGCAAATTTGATTGCACCATAACCTCCCATAGAGTGACCTGCTATAAAATTATCTTCTCTCTTTTTAGACAATGGAAATATTTGATGAACATAATCATAAACTTCTAGTATATAGTCATAATAACTATGTCCATAAGCCATATTTGAATAGAAACTATGATCAGCATTAGGCATCACCACTGCTAGTTGATGGGTATTCGCATAGCGTTCTATACTCGTATATCTCATATAAGAGGAAGTATCACTTGATAAACCATGTAGCAATAACATAGTTTTTAATGGTTTCGCATTTTCATTTGTATCAAAGTAACTTTTATCTTCTGGAAGAATGACATTAATCGTTTGATGCATTCCTAAAGTTTTAGATAAATAATTTAATGTAATATGAGCCATAATCTTGGCTCACTCCTCCCTGTATAAAAAATTAAATCACTTACGTAGCTGGATCTAGCTTTTTCTCTAATAAACGTAATAAAACATCTATAAGTATGACAATGATAACGATAGGTATTGCACCTGCTAGAATGAATAGTGTTCCATCAGTTGCATTTGTACCTCTAATCACAATATCACCTAATGTTGGCGCACCAATAAATGAACCTACAGCTACGACACCAATAGCTACAACAAGGGCAATCCGAATACCACCTATAATAACTGAAAGTGACAGAGGTAACTCAATCATAGTTAATACTTGGTTACGCGTCATACCCATCCCTTTTCCAGCATCTTTAATATTTGGGTCAACTTCATTAATTCCTGTATACGTATTTTTAATAATAGGAAGCAAGGCATATAAGAACACAGTAAAAATGACTGTATTCATACCGAGTCCCATACTAAGCATTAATATCGCTAACATAGCAATAACCGGAACAGTTTGAATAATATTCGCGATAGTAATAATCACACCTGATAATTTACCAAATCTTGCAATGATGATACCAAGAGGTATGCCCACTAAACATGCTAGTAAAACACCGTAAACAGACATTAACAAATGATTAACAAACAATTCCCATAGGTAGCCAAAGTTCATTTGGTAGTAGTGAACGAGTTGTTGTATTAAATTCCCTTCCATGTTTATTGACCACCTTTCTGTTTATCTTTTTTATTGTCATCGTCTTCAAAATAATGATGTTTTTTCAAGAAGTCCTCTGCAACTGTTGCAGGCTCTTTTCCTTTACCATCAGCTTGATAATTTAATTCTTGCATTTGTTCTGTTGATATCTTACCTTCTAATTTTTTAACAATCGGTTTGAGCTCTGGCTTCTCTTTTAACAATTGATCTGATGCAAGTGGACTGGCATCGTATGGTGGGAAGAATCGACGATCATCTTCCAACACTTTTAAATCGTATGCTGAAATACGCCCATCTGTAGAATAACCTACTGCTACGTCTAATTTGCCAGAACTAAGTGCATCGTAAACCAGGCCAATTTGCATGGGTCTCACAGTACCAAAGCTATAACCATATTCTTTTTTAAATGCTGGATAACCGTCACCTTTGCGGTCCATCCATGAACTATCCATACCTACTCTTAAATCTTTCGCATGTTTTTCCAAGTCTGAAACAGTTTCTAAATGATATTTTTTAGCTGTTTCTTTTGTCACTATCAATGCATACGTGTTTTCGAAACCATACGAATTGAAGAAGGTTTGATTGTATTTCTTTTTAAATCCTTCTTGTGTCGCTTTCATGGCCTTTTTAGGATCTTTAATCGGATCTTCTTTCAACGCCCCTGTTAAGTCAGTGCCTGTATAACGCGTACCTGACATATTAGCTTGGCCACTTGTGACAGCATTATGTTGAATCGTACTTGAACCTAAATTATTAATTAAGGTAGGTTTAATTTCACCTTTTGTATCATGTTCAATAAGTAATCTCAGCATGTGCGATATAATTTGTGATTCACTTGTTCCTAAACTTGTGATTCTAACATCGTCATCTGAATGACTATTTTTTAAACCAGGTAAGTTACATCCAGATAACACTGTTAGACATAATACTAAAACAATCAGATATTTTTTATAATTCTTCATATTATCCTCCTTCAATGATTATCTGGAAACTTTTAATCCTTTAGGTACAACCCATTTTTCAATCAGTGATAAAACATAATCTACAATAAGTGCAATAGCAGTGACAAGAATAGTTGCAGTAATAATCATACTCGGTTCAAATAGCGCTAATCCGTTAAAGATAAAATCACCTAAACCACCAGCACCAACATAACTTGCCAATGTTGCCCAACTAATGACATAGACCGAAGACAGTCTAATTCCACTAAGTATTAATGGTAATGCGAGTGGCAATTCAACATCTTTCATCAATTGAAAGTTAGTCATTCCCATACTACGTCCTGCTTCTCTAAGGTTGGAATCTATATTTTGAATGCCTATAATCGTATTATTTAAAATTGGTAATAATACATATAAAAATAACGCTATAATTGCAGGTGTTTTTCCTACGCCAAATAATGGAATCATTAAAGCTAATACCGCTAATGTAGGTATCGTTTGTAAAACGCCAGCTATCGTCAATGACACTTTCGAAAGCTTTTCTTTTTTAGATAATAAAATGCCTAAAGGAACCGCTACGATAATTGCAATAACCAATGCCACTATCGATATGTACAAATGTTCGAATGTCTTTGCAAATAACATACCACTATGTTCCGAAATAAACTTTATCATGGTGTCTCAACTCCTGTGGATTCGGGTTCAACAATCCCAGAATGATTATCATTGTTATCCGATTCTAACTCTCCCCAAATACTGTCATAAACAATGTCTACAAGGTTAGCTCGAGTGACAAGGCCTAATAATGTTTTATTATCACTGTCAACAACGGGTACATTACGTACATTACGTTTAAGAATTGTACGAACAGAATCTTGTAACTTACTATCAATACGTACTCTATAAATATCTCGTTGCATTGTATCTATAAGTTCTTTATGATGTCTTAATCCTTCGTTAATATCTTCAATATCTAAATAACCCAATAAATGCTCATCATTGCCGACAACAAATATCGTATCGACTCTTTTCTCTCTCATAATATTCACCGCATCATTAAGAGAACGGTCAACATGTACTGTCACGGGTTTAATCATCGCATCTTTAACTGTACGGATATTAGGTCTATCTTGAATTAAGCGATTCTGACCAATAAAGTCTTTAACGAAATCATTCGCTGGACTACGTAAAATATTATCTGGCGTGTCATATTGAACCACCTGTCCATTTGTCATAATACATATTTTATCTGCAAGTTTGATTGCTTCATCCATATCATGTGTAACAAAAATGAATGTCTTTCCTAATTGTTGTTGTAATTTTTTGACTAAGTCTTGCAACGTATCTCTTGTGATTGGATCGAGTGCACCAAAAGGTTCATCCATTAAAATAATATCTTGTTCAGCTGCAAGTGCTCTTACAACACCAATACGTTGTTGTTGACCACCTGATAATTCTGAAGGATATCGATCTAAATATTCTTCTGGTAAATCTACTAAGCGTATAAGTTCTTTCGCTTTCTCATCCTTTTTCTCTTGTGACCATTTTAATAACTTTGGTACGAGAACAATATTCTCTTTCACTGTCATATGTGGCATTAAGCCGATTTGTTGTATGACATAACCGATACTGCGACGAAGCTCAACCGGATTAAGCTCTTTGATATTTTTACCGTCAATGGTAATTTCTCCCTCTGTAGATTCAATCATACGATTAATCATTCTAAGGGCAGTTGTTTTACCGCTACCACTTGTCCCAATAAATGCAATAAAGTCTCCTGATTCAATGTCTATGGTCATATTATCTACAGCTTTTTTACCACCTGCATAGACCTTTGATAAGTTTTTAATACTTAACATATGTCCATTCCTTTCTATAGGTAATTCAATTTGTTAAAAAATAAGGACTCATTGTGATGTTATACAAAGTAAACTAAGTAAGAACAAGGCACAAAAGAGTCCTTAAATCATATTCATCTAAATTCTAAGTTGTATTACTCTTTGCTTTTTGGCTTTTTCTTGATGCCAATACGATGACCTATATATTGAGATGTCATCTCCACATTCTCAATATTATAATAGTGTTCAATGTTATTCAAAATGTCGTTCGGAAAGGCTGAAGGTCTTCCTGAAGTCGTATCAATGCCCATCAGCATCACTTCATATGTTGCACATAAATCATCATCTGCATTAAACATTTCCATTAGTACATGTAATCGTTTGCTATCATAATTGTGAAGATGTACTTTAACAATGACATCTTCATTTTCTTTCATTTCATTAAGAAACATGACATGATTTTCTAAGGTGAATACGGTATATTGATAAGATTGAATGGCATTAATAGTTAAGCCTAAATGACCTAACCAATCATCTGTTGTATCACTGAAAATTCGGTTATACATTGCATCATTTAGGTGCCCGTTATGATCTACCCAATCACGATGCACTTTTGTGTGAAACACATACTGTTGATTCATCATTGTAATTCCGCTCCGTTAGACTTTTTCATCGCTTTACTATCACTTGGCCAATATTGTTCTGCTAATTCTTTCACTTTAATTAGAAATTCGTTTCTTTTTTGATCAAGTTCAGACATTGTATATCCTTGAGAAGATGCTTCACTACCACTTACTACTTTATGATATAGGTCATCTGTCAGTTCAGGCGCGATGAGTTTTGTCCAAGGTTTTTTTAAAGCTGGCCCAAATTGTTTTAACATATGACGCATACCACCTTCACCACCTGCCAAGTGGAACGTCATAAATGGACCATATTGTGCATAACGTAAACCTGCTGCATGGGTAAACGCCTTATCAACTTCCTCTGTTGTTGCAATACCATCATTAACTATGTGCAATGATTCACGCCATAATGCTTCCATAAGACGATCTGCAATATGTCCTTCTATTTCATGACGCACATGTAAAACATCCATACCAATACTTTCATAAATCTGTTCGGCTTTAACTGTTGTTTCTTCAGATGTTTGCTTACCTGGCACAATTTCGACTAATGGCAAAATATATACCGGGTGAAATGGATGGGCAACAACTAATCGTTCAGGATGTGATAAGTTAGCTTGTAATTCTGAAGGCATAATTCCTGATGTACTTGAACCAATTGTTGCTTCAGGTTTCGCATAAAAATCAATCTCTTTTAATACAGCATCTTTAATTTCTTCTACTTCTGGTACATTTTCTTGAATATGATCCGCATCTTTGACCGCTTCTTCTAAATGTGGTGTAAATGTTAGGTTTTGAATTGATGCATTTTCAGCAAGGCCCATTTGCTCTGCGTAAGGCCAATTTTGTTTAACTTGTGTCAACATGCGTTCATATGCACCTTCACTTGGATCAGTAGCAATCACTTCATGACCATGCGCAAGCATTCTAGTAATCCATCCACTACCAATTACACCTGTTCCAACAACTGCGAATTTCATTATTTGTCTCCTTTACCATGAGGATTTCTAAGATTAAATTTTTCTCTTGCTTCAGCAGGTGTAAGTGGCTCAATATCTAGTTCTGCTAAAATTCTTTTTGCCTCTTCTACCAATGCTTCATTCGTTGCTTTTACACCTTTTCTTAAATAAATATTATCTTCCAATCCAACACGAACATTTCCTCCACGTTGCGCAACTTCTCTTACAGTTGGCAGTTGCATCTTACCAATGCCAAATGCTGACCAATGTGCATTTTCTGGTATACGTGATTTAAGATATTCTATTGTTTCAGGATCATTCTCTGCACCCCAAGGAATACCTAAACAAAATTGGAACATAGGGTCTCCATCAATTAATCCTTCTTCTATCATTTGTTTGGCAAAACTCACATGACCTGTATCAAAACATTCAAGCTCAGGTTTGACTCCTGCATCTTTAACCATTTGTGCTTGTTTACGTAACCACGATGCAGGGCTTAAGTATATTGCATCTCCCATGTTGACACTGCCACAATCTAATGTACACATTTCTGGTAATAAGTCACCAATAGGTTTAAAACGTTCTTCTGGTGTTTGAATCCAAGTTCCTTCTCCACCTGTCTCTGGATGTTCTAGACTTGGAATGAAATCTCCACCGCCACCAGATGTCACATTAATGACGATATCTTCATCAGCTTCTCTAATTAATCTAACTGTTTCAGCATACAGTTCTGGATCATGACTTACTCCTCCAGTTTCAGGATCTCTTACATGAATATGTGCGACAGTTGCTCCTGCTCGTGCACATTTAATTGCTGAATCTGCAAGTTCTTGTGGTGTAACTGGTACGTTCTCATTTTTTTGTATTGTATCTCCAGCGCCAGTAATAGCTGCTGTTAAAACAACTTTTTGCATCATTAACACCTCTAAAAGTTTTATTTTTTTATGACATTGATTACTATACCAACTAGTCGGTTTAGTTTCAACTGACTTTACACAAAAAAGAACAGAGCGATGTACGATACATCACCCTGCTCTATGGATATAGCTTATTTAATTTTTTTCTATTTGCATCTTTAAACGTTCAATAACTTTCTCTCTCATTTCTTCATCTATAGCACTAATTCCGAATATTTCCGACAACCATAAACCATCGACAGCTAAACGAATAATGGTTGCATCTACCTCATCTAACCCGTCGTGGGTAATTTGATATTGCCATTCTTGATATGAGGTCTTTAATGGTGATAATAAACTTCTATTAGTCCCTTGCGCCGCTAACATTCCAGAAGTAATAGGCGCATTATCCGTACGATGTGCTCTTGTCGCTTCTATAAATGCGTTGAGCCATTGCCCTTTTTTGTTCTTTTCATTACCGATATGTTGGTTCACGTTATCTCTGTACAAATTATTGGCATAGTTAACCAGCTCTTTGATAAGTTCATCTTTACTTTTAAAATGATAAAATAAACCACCTTTACTTATTCCAGCCCTTTGAGCTACAGCATCCAACGTGAGATAATCAGCACCTTTTTCATTAATAATAGCTGCGGCCGATTCTAATATTAATTGTCTTTTGGAAATTCTAGGCATTTCGTCACCTTCTTTATCGAATTCTAAATAATATATAATTGTAATTATTTAACACTTTTTCAACACCCATACTTATCGAGTGTATTTATTTTATAAACAACTTTTCTTAAATTCAACTTTATTAACATGAATTGTATTTATTAATAACGATTTACTTATTACTATATGTCACAAACATATAAAAAGTAAACTTATCATATAATATATGTTCCTCTGTCAACGTCGGTTAACTATGAAAAAATATTAAGTAGCTCTATTCCGTGCTTAATAATTTTTATTCACTTTTAAAAATCCAAGAAAAGAGAGAGCGAATTCGCCCTCTCTTTTTTGTGGAGTAGTACTATTAAATATTATCTCACTAACAATTAATATACTTATTAATAAAATGATGTATTTAAAAACTATAATAATCTTGAAATATAATAATTAAGAAATTCGCAGTTATATCATTTATTACCTCAACCTTATTGTACGTGGGACGATTTTTTAGCAGTCATAAAGTATACAATAATACCAATAATGAAACCAAAAAATGCTGGAACAATCCATCCCATACCAATGTTAAAGAATGGGAGATAATTTTCTCCAAATCCAATGATTGTTTGTGCAAATTTTGTATTAACAAAGAACTCTGGACTTGCTTTCACACCATCTACAAATGCCGCCACCATTGTAAATAATGTTGTAAATCGATAGACAATCTTAGAATGTTTAAATAGTGGACTAAGTAATGCTAATAAAATTAAAGTAATCGCTAAAGGATAAATGAACATCAATACTGGTGTTGAATACATAATAATTTTTGTTAAACCTACATTAGCAAATATACAAGCTAATATACTCACCCCAGTAGCTAACCAAAGATAGTTAGATTTAGGGAATAACTCTGTAAATGTTTCCGAAAAGGCTGTGATCAATCCTATTGCTGTTTTCAGACATGCCACAATGATGATTAGTGACAAAATAATAATTCCATAATCCCCTAAATAATGTTGTGCAATCTGAGCAAGAGCAATACCACCATTTTCACTTACTTTAAAACGACCTAAACTCATCGTACCCATTAAAGCTAATAAAGTATAAATAACACCCATAGCTATAATACTAATCGTACCTGATTTTAAAGTTTCTTTAGCGATTGTATTCGGATTAGTAATCCCCAACTTTTTAATTGTAGTAACAATGATAATACCAAATGCTAATGATGCCAAAGCGTCTAATGTATTATATCCATCGATAAACCCTTTGAGTAACACGCTATTGCTATAATCAGCACTTACTGGCGCATGACTAATTCCACCCATAGGACGGATAAATGCAAGCACAACAACAATTCCAAGCAAGATGAGAAAGACCGGATTTAGGAATTTTCCAATATAGTCTAATATTTTAGAAGGTTTACGCGAAAATAACCACGCTACTCCGAAGAATAAAATACTAAAAATAGGCAACAACGCTTGGGCCGTACCAGATGAAATAAATGGTGAAAATGCTATTTCAAATGACGTCGTCGCAAGTCTTGGCAACGCAAAAAACGGACCTATAACAAGATATAAGCCAATTGTGAACAAATAACCATATATTTTACTTATCCTTGAGGAAATTTCAAAGACCCCGTTTGTTTTAGATACACCTATCGCTATAATTCCTAAGAAAGGTAGTCCGATAGCCGTGATAAGAAATCCTAAATTGGCGGTCCATACATTTGACCCCGCAGTTTGACCTAAGTGAATTGGAAAAATGAGATTTCCAGCACCAAAAAATAGACCAAACAGCATTGAGCCGATAAATAGATTCTCTTTTAATGTTAGTTTATTTTTCATCATTAATTATGTATCTCCTAATAATATGTATTATTAGCTATTATACATGATTTTAACCGTCTTCGTGGCACGAAGTTATATTTATATATATATTGTATTATTACATCTTAATCTCATCGCTTTTTATTTTATAACACGATTCAAACTATAAATAATGAAAAATTTTTAATATTGCTATACATTGTTGTTTTTTATAAGAAATGTTAAGTCAATATTTATTTTTTATTAAAAATCCATTTATTTTGGCATATAATTTTTAATAAATAAAAGTTTTTGATAATATTAAGTGTACAAGGATTTTTATTTTTTATTAAAAAGTGAAAATCATTACTAAAAATGAGGAGGACTGTGAAATGACTGTATTGAGTGAGCAAGACAAAATAAGATTATTAGCTGATATCGTCAAGATTCAAACTGAGAATGATCATGAAATTGAAGTATGTGAGTACTTAAAAGACCTGTTAAGTCAATATGATATTGATTCTAAGATTGTTAAAGTTAATGATTCACGCGCTAATTTAGTTGCTGAAATTGGTAGTGGCGCTCCAGTCTTAGCAATCAGTGGACACATGGATGTTGTAGATGCTGGTGACCATGATGATTGGACTTTTCCTCCATTTGAACTCACAGATAAGGATGGCAAGTTATTCGGCAGAGGTACCACTGACATGAAAGGTGGTCTTATGGCGATGGTCATCGCGATGATTGAATTGAAACAATCAAACGCATTAAAGCAAGGTACGATACGTTTATTAGCTACTACAGGAGAAGAAACGGAACAATATGGTGCACAATTACTTGCTGATGAAGGTTACTTAGATGATGTGAGTGGTTTAATTATTGGCGAACCAACTAGTAATATCGCTTACTATGCTCATAAAGGTTCTATGAGCTGTGTAGTCACAGCGAAAGGTAAGGCTGCACATAGTTCTATGCCACACCTAGGTACAAATGCTGTTGATATTTTAGTTGATTTTGTAAATGAAATGAAACAAGAATATAAAAATATTAAAGAGCATGATAAAGTACATGAGCTAGACGCTGTTCCAATGATTGAGAAACATCTCCATAGAAAAATTGGTGAAGAAGAATCACATATCTACTCTGGATTTGTAATGTTAAACTCTGTTTTCAATGGTGGTAAACAAGTTAATTCTGTTCCTCATAAAGCGACAGCTAAATATAATGTAAGAACTGTTCCAGAGTATGACAGTACTTTCGTGAAGGATTTATTTGAAAAAGTCATTCGTCATGTGGGTGAAGATTATTTAACTGTAGATATACCTAGCAGTCATGATCCAGTGGCAAGTGATCGTGATAATCCTCTTATTCAAAATATTACACGTATTGCACCGAATTATGTACATGAAGACATTGTTGTGAGTGCATTGATTGGTACAACTGATGCATCTAGTTTCCTAGGAACAAATGAAAATAACGTAGATTTTGCTGTCTTTGGACCTGGTGAATCTATTATGGCGCATCGAGTTGATGAATTTATTAGAAAAGATATGTATTTAAGTTATATTGATGTTTATAAAGATGTATTTAAAGCATATCTAGAAAAATAAACTATTTAAACTTATGAATCATATTTTTATTAAATAAAGTTAATTGAGATATATTTTAAACTCAGTTTATCGACTGATTAAACGTAAAGAAGCCTGAGACAACGATTGATGTCTCAGGCTATTACTATATTTATCTTTCTATAATGTTACAGGTATTTTGCCATTAAAATTAACATAGCGATAAGCTTCTTTAACCGCTTCATCGTCAGGCGGTTCAACATTTTCGAGTTGATAAGGAATGCCTAAATTTTTCCACTTATGCACACCGAGTTGATGATATGGTAAGATTTCAAACTTTTCAACGTTATCTAAAGAATTAATAAATTCTCCTAGTTTTATCAAATCTTCTTTATCATCCGAAATACCAGGTACTAAAACATGTCTAATCCAAACAGGTTGTTTCATATCAGATAATTTACGTGCAAACTTTAAAATATGTGTGTTAGGTTTGCCTGTTAATTTGATGTGCTTATCATTATCAATATGTTTAATATCTAATAAGATTAAATCTGTATGCTTTTGCAACTCATCAAAATGACGATTAAATGCTGGTGTATCATTTACACAGCCCGCAGAAGTATCAATGCATGTGTGAACACCATTTGCTTTTAATTCTTTGAATAATTGCTCCAAGAAAGGCATTTGTAGTAATGGTTCGCCACCACTGACTGTTACCCCACCGCCTGAAGCTTCAAAGTAAGGTTGGTACGGCAAGATTTCATTTACCATTTCATCAACCGTCACTTCTCTTGATGGTTCGTTAATCTTCCAAGTGTCTGGATTATGACAATATAAACATCTTAACAAACAACCTTGAGTAAATAATATATATCTAAGTCCTGGCCCGTCGACAGTGCCCATACTTTCAACGGAGTGTAAGTGTCCTTTAAGCATTTTGCTCCCACCTTAAATTTATTACATAGATTCGTGGAATGTACGTGAAATAACATCTAATTGTTGTTCACGTGTTAATTTAATGAAGTTTACAGCGTATCCAGATACACGAATCGTTAATTGTGGATACTCTTCTGGGTGTTCCATTGCATCAATTAATGTTTCTCTATTAAACACGTTAATATTGAGGTGATGACCATGTTGCATTGCATAACCATCTAACATACTAGTTAAGTTTTTATTTTGATCTGCTTCTTCTTTACCTAGTGATTTCGGTACGATACTAAATGTATTTGAGATACCATCTTTACAGCAATCATAAGGTATTTTAGCTACAGAACTTAGTGAAGATAATGCACCTTTTTGGTCACGACCATGCATTGGGTTTGCACCAGGCGCAAATGGTTCGCCAGCTTTACGTCCATCTGGTGTGTTACCAGTTTTCTTACCATAAACAACGTTTGAAGTAATTGTTAATACACTCATTGTGTGTTCAGAATTACGGTATGTTTTATGGCTACGTAATTTAGTCATGAAACGTTCAACTAAATCTACTGCAATTTCATCAACACGACTGTCATTATTACCATATTTAGGGAAGTCGCCTTCGATTTCAAAGTCAGTTACAAGACCTTCTTCGTTACGGATAGGTTTAACTTGTGCATATTTAATCGCTGATAAAGAGTCAGCTGCCACAGACAATCC
>OBVE01000342.1_pt1 | contig 25785 bp, 30 predicted proteins | sample 1475991 | NCBI WGS metagenome assembly OBVE01 (sample SAMEA2579969, study PRJEB22360) | human gut metagenome | biome: human gut; feature: human-associated habitat; material: faeces | place: Denmark | collected 2008/2010 | reverse complement strand
CATTTATTTACTTATTTATTTATTTATTTTTATTTTACACTATAATTGGCAAACTTGTCCACATAATAAAAAGTACTCTGTAATTAAAGCGCTTAAATATTAATAGATGCATATTTATTAAACCATGTAATTATTTGAATTGATTTTCCTATTACTTTTATAATGCATACTTAGTAAATCTTAATGAGATTATTTTGAATAAGCGGTTTATTGCAAAGTAAACTAATACATCTAGATTCTACTCTAGTATTTTATTTCATACATTTAATATTTTTTATTCTAGGTTCTTGTTGCTTAAAAATTATACTTGGGTTAGAACCATGAACTCTATTAATCAATTCATCTTGTCCAATAATTTTTACCATATTAGCTATCTGTTGTGCATATACATCATTATTTAAGTAAAATATAGTTGTTGTTGTATTATTCATTAAAATCAATTCCTTTAAAATATCTCCATCTGTAATATCTAGTGAATGTCCAAATATGTATATATTATTGCAGTAACTAGAATACTCCTTCATTTCTTCTATCCATCTTTTATAATTGCATCCTGTTTTTTTATATATTCTTTGAAAATACTTTTTAAATTGAATAAAGTCTAAATCTGTATTTTTTTCATCTTCATCTAAATATTCATCTATTCCTAATACCATATTATTCTGCGAAATATCTTTACTAATATCTAATTTACCATGTATGTAATCAATCTCGTAATTAACAAAACTATAAGCTCTTTGAAAAGTAGATGTATAATTAAAGCTAAGAATTTTATCTATTTTCGTTATACTAGCTATATCTGGTGATACAAACTTTATATCAATTTTCTCTACACATTCTTCAAGGTAAATTTCTAAACACCGGATTAGATTATTTAAATCATTATTAAGTGTAACTATTATTTTTCTTGCAACATCGTCACGAAAATCATAAGGATCTTCAAATTTCTCTTTTAGTCCATTAATATTTTTAGTCCTTATAGTATCTAAAAAATTATAAGCTTTATCAAACATTTCACGATCATCTATCGGTATCTTTCCTGATGATTTATTTCTATGATTAAGATATTTCATTAAATAATCTAGAGCTTTTACCATTTCACATATTTCATTTTCAAAATCAATCCAACCCTTGTTATTGCATTCTTCATTACTAATAAAATACTGAATCCAAATATTTTCATTTATAATTTCTTTTAACTCATCAATATTTTTATTTCTAAAATTCGAATTAGCATATACATTTTTTTTAATATACTCTTGTACACTATAGTTCAACATATTAAAAACATTTTTATTGTCTATATATTCCTCTTTTCCGTTATTTACTAAAAAGTACTTGCAAAAATTCAAAAAGTCCCAATATTTTGTTGGTAAGTCATGATTTAAATCAAACCCATTCCCTATAATAAGTATATTCATTAATTCTTTTTCTTCGAAAAACTCATCTCCAAAAATACTCATATAATCCCCCCTAAAAACTTCTAATATAATTGTATTATTTCAGAATATTATGTCAATCCTAACTCTAAATAAAAAAATACTAGTAAGTAAGATTTTTCTCCTACCTACTAGCCTTAAAATTAATATATTGGATTTTCTGTTATGCTGCTATCATTATCTCTTGGTGCATAAATCTGTACTTTACCAAACATTTCTGTTTTAATTATTTTTATATCTCCTTTATCTTCTAATATTTCGTAAGACAGTCCTCCATACATAGAAGGTGCTAATTTTGCACATTCATTCCCCACTACTGGAGCTTTGCCTAATGGATATACTCTCCAACTTGATACATTAGGTTTTAAATTTAAATATTTTTTATTACTAACTACATACGAATAAATAACCTTTCCAGATTCATCATAAACTATAGAGTTATTTTTTATTGCCATATTTTTAGCATTTTCTAATACACTAAACGCTCCTAGTTGCTTTCCAGCAGATGTCTTTACTCTGTATATTACTTTAGGTTGTTCTGTAGGAGCTACTGGTTTAGGTGCGATAACTACTGTGTTATTATTTTTATTTAATCCATATCCCTCTGCTACTCCTTCTACAATTGCATTACATACTTTAGCAAAATTATTATTGTATCTATCCATATCTCCTTGATTAGATATAAAACAAGTTTCTATTAAAGCAGCAGAAACACCTCTATTTTTTACAGTTCTTATTACTCTAAAATCTTCTCTCTTTACTCCTCTATTTGCATACCCTAAAGAAGATACTTTATTAACTATGGCTTGTTCTACAGTAATTCCTGTTTCTACTGGAGTTACCCATATTTCTACTCTTGTTGCACTTGCATTAGTAGCTGAATTAAAATGTACTTCTAAAACATAATCATAGTTAGCAAAATTAACTTGTAATGCTCCTGCTCCTATATCTGCATAAGCATTTCTTTCTATAGGATATACATCTACAGATACACCATCATATAATCCAAATTGAACCTTTAACATTTCTACAACTCTTCTTGTTTCAGTTGCTTCTACTCCATAATTACTACATGCTCCTGGATCTCCTGCACCATGTCCTGCTATCAATAATATTTTCATAATTCATTCCTCCTTTTATTTAAAATATATAAAAGAACAGGATTACTCCTGTTCCTTTATTCATTCTTATTTACTTGTTTCAATAGTTGATTAGTATAGACTGCTGCTCCAGTTACTAAAATACCTTGTATTACTGCATTAATATTAAATCCTAATAATGCTACTGCTCCTGCGATACCAAACACAAGTAATATTACTGGGATATACTTATCGCCTATTTTTTCAGTCCCTTTTAATATTAGACCTATAACATACAAGGCAGGCACTAATATTAAAGCATTCTCGATTATAAATTTTACAAATTCCATTTTATTTCTCTCCTTCTATTCCATCTATTCTTTTATGTGCTGATTTTGTACTTGCTTCAACCATTGTTAATCGCTCATTCATTTTTAACATTTCCCTATCTCTTTGCTTATTATCTAGCTTTATATCATCAACTCCACGTGATATATAATCCAGTTTAGCTTTTGTTTCTGCATCTTCTCTTGCATCTTTTTTTATATCCTTATCCCTATTCCTACTAAAGGTTGCAATTCCTATAATTGCTCCTAGAACACTACATATTAATGCTATACTTATCTCCTCCATATCATCACCACCTTTCACTCAAAAGAGCTTCTCGGTCATTGCCTGTCAGAACTCTCCTTCTTTCTTAATTTTGAATATAAAAAAGAGACTAGATTCCTCTAATCTCCGATTGACATTATTCTTGTCTTTAACTTATTATTGTTTTTAGTAGTTAATTATTTTACCAGCTAGGCTTTACATACTGCTTTCCTAGCTGGTATTTTTTTCATTTAAGTTAGTTCGCAATAGTTATCTTTTTAACATAAATCTGCTATTTACTTTTGAATTAAATTACTAAGCATTTTAAAACGAATATAGTTTATTTATCTCTTAATAACAATATATTATCTCTAATATTCGAAAGTCTTGGTCCTTTCATTTCTGAATCTGTAGCAATTAATTTTAATGCAGACCTTACAAATGGCACGTTTTCTATAACAATTGGATTATGTTTCTTTAAACTAGTATTAATTATTATATTACTTTTACTTCCAATTTTCTCACTTAGAAATTGGTTAAATTCTAAAACAGGTTTATATTGCTCATCACCAATACCAGTATATAAATACACTTTAGTATTTATATGATTTCCCTCTTTATACAAGTCTTCATTAAAAAAAATATTATTGAAATATTTTTCTATTTCTATATCTTGTTGTGGAAAAAACAGACTTTTATATTTTTCTAAATATTTATCAATATAGTTAACAGGATGAATTTGAGGTACAAGTGAGAAAACTCTATCAATTTTAGGGTTAATCAATCCATATAACAGAGCTCCTACTCCACCTTTACTGCTTCCAAATGCAGTTACTGACTTATAACCTTTTTCAATAATAAGTTTTTCTAACTCTTTGTTAAATTCTTGAATTATACTTTTTCCTGAATCAATCATATACCACCCATAACTACTAGAAAACTGATCTTCAATAAAGAAATAATCCGCATAATCCGTTTCACTAAACTTATACCATGAGTACTTTTGATGTTTAAGGTTTAATTCTTCCTTACTCATCTTACCATCAACTATACATTCAAAATCTTCTTTCGAAAGCACTCCAGCAGCTTGAAATACAATTACTAAATTTTCAGAATTATTATTAACAAATTTACCTTTAATTAATTTCGTATTTCCCATATCTTCTTTATGTACTTTCCTTTTAAATAACTCATTTGTTGTCATATTATTTTCTCCTTAAAATAAGATAATTTCTTGTTAATATTTATAATTATATACTAAAATTATAATTTTGAGGATATATAATTTTTATTGTTTAATAATGCTAACTCAAATACATATCATTTGTCGCTGTTACGTGTACATCTAATGTGTTTATAATAGTTATCCATGAGCAATTATGCTATTGGGTAGATAACATTAATCACCAATATATTACTTGTTACATTTCCAGAATTCACAAGATTAACAGTACCATTAGGTGAAATATTTAACACAGGTTCTGATGATTGAACGGCACTTGTACCACCCATAGTTAACTTATGCCTTTGAGTAACAATAGGTCTATAACCAACAGGCATTGTTGTTATTTTTGTTGTATCTAGTGTATCTTTTTTTATCCATCCAGTTAAGATACATAAATTACCTTCTATTCTGTATTTAAGAGGTATACTACCACTTGTTTCCCAACCATTCTCATAAACTGAATTTTTCCATTCGTAGATAGGTCTTCCTAAAATTTGTCCACCATTTACTTTAGTTTCTGGGTAATTCGACTTATCAACATGCCATGCTACATCACCATTTTTAGCTATATGTCCACCATCTGCGTATAATGCCCTATTGCATTGTTCGCCTATAGTATTATTAAAATCTACTCTGACACTACTACCATTTTGAGAATAGATACAAATGAATTGATTACCAAAATAAGAAGTACCAACAGATCCATTAGAACCATCCCATTCAATTGTCCTCTTAGTTGTATTCAATAAATTAATATCAAATCTACAACGACTAACTGAACCATAGATACAACGACTAAAAAGCATAAATGACCTAGTTTCCATTGTGTAATTTATTTGCCCAAAATCTTCGATATGAACATACCCCATTATATCGTAAAAACGAACAGCTTTAACTCTACAAGAAATATCTTCATTGACATCTGGTTTATCACCATAACTCATAACATAAATTGAACCACCTATAACCCCACTAAGATATGGTTCTTCATCATATGTTCCTGGTGCACAAAAAACTGTATGCCTATTGTTTATAACCTTAGGTATAGAATCAAAAGCTCTTTGAATTGTTTTGTATGGATTATCTATTGTACCATTTCCAGTAGTATCATTACCAATATCACAATTAACATAGATATTAACATCTTCATCAGTCAATCCAACAACTTTAGCATTATGTTCCAATGACGCATTAAGTTCCTTAACTTGCCCTGTAGTCGCAGCTCCTCCATTTTCTATTAATTGTTTGGTTTCTTCCTTAACTTGTCTAGCCAATTCTATTTTATTATCTAATACTTCTAGTATAGTTACAGTATTGCCACTTTGGACTGCTCCACGAATAACACTTCCAACCACTTCGAGAGTAAAAGAAAAAGTAGTATTCTGTTTACTACTCGCTACTAAAACTATTTCTATTTTTGTTTCTCCTGGCACTCTCGTAAAATCTTTTACGAGATTAGCTATAATTTTATTATTTTCTTTAACTATATCTGTATTCTGAATAATATAAGTATTATCCGCTTTTAAAGCTTGTATAGTTATTTCTTTATTAGTTAAATCTAATTCTAATCCTTTATCATGTATAAATGCTTCTAGCACTAAATCATCATTTTGTTTACATTTAGACACTAAATAATTTTCTTTTGAAGTATCTAAATTTATACTTATTTTACTAGCCATTATCTTACCTCACATTTAATAATTGTTCAAGCTTTTCTAATCTAACCTTTAAATTTTCATTTTCATTTTTTAACTCTTGAAAATCTTTTACTGTAGGTTGCTTTATAACTCTTCCTTCTTCCTTAGCAGGTAATCCTTCTACAACTTCAAACTCTTTAGTTTCTTTATTGTATTTAAGATTATAAGCATTGATATTACCTTCCATATCCTCTATAGCATAGCAATTAGGAAAGTAATCATCCGGAATTATCTCTCCTTCTCTAATCTCTAGTATTTGCTCTACCATATCAGTTTCTTTATTTATAAATACTTTATTCATATAATCACCTTTTACCTTTGTGTCCAGTTAGTCCAAGTACCATTAACCCATGCTCTTTGATACATAGTATTAGCGAAGTCAAATGCTATTTGTACAAAATCTGTTTCTCCCCACTTTAAATGTAAAATTACTCCATAGCTTGAAGGAGCTCCGTTAGAGCCAGAGCTATATGCATACCAACCACTATCATAAAATACATTTAAGTTGCTAATTCTCTTTGCTGTAGCTTCTATCGAACCACACCAACCATCATGATGATATCTATGTGATGTAGTTCCTGTGAAGATATCTGATACACCTAATATTTTATTACCTGCCATACTTAAATTTTTATACAGATATGCTTGAACCCCAGCTTCACCAACAGCTTCTACAATCTCTAAAACTTTAACCTTTTCTGAACCTTTAATATATCCTAACATTGTTCCGTTATCACCGAATAAAGCTAAAAGTCCACCAGCTGTGTTATAAATTTCATGCGGACATTTACTGTCATTCGATTCTAAATAAAAAGTTTTCATGCTAGCAAGCCTTGTATTCTCTAGAAGTTGTATCCCTTTAAAATTTCCTAACAATTGATTAACTATTTTAGATATTCTTAAAACAGGATAAAAATCTGTATTACCTTCAAAATCCTCACTTTCGGTAAATCCAATATCTATGTAATCGCCATCTCTTGTATTAACTATAGATAATCCATTTATAGTATTGTTTTGATTATATTTAGAACTTCTTATACCCCCAACCACTTCTCCATTTGTAGCAAACATAAGACCACCTTGATCCATTTCTACACCATAGCCGTTTAGAACATTAATTATCTTACCTATTATTTGCATTGTAAGACCATCATAAGATAAATTTCCATTAGCATAGTCAAAAGTACCATTATCTAAATTTATCCACGAAACACCATTAAAACTTTTTAATAATCCAGTTTTTATTAATCCCGCATTTAATACACCTGTAGTTATAAAATCCGCAACTATTTGTCCATCTTGAGTTATAGCAGTCCCAAACTCTCCATAATAACCTGTTTTAGAGTGACCTAAACCTCCATTATTAAATCTCCAAACATTTATCATAGTGTTTATGTCTTTTGTATCACCTATAATAATTTCATTCTCTCTAACTATTACATAAGAATTTTTAAGTCCACCTTTTATTAAAGAAGTAGCATTATCTTTAGCTAGTTGAAGGATAGTTTCTGTACTATCCATAGTTTCTAATTTTTCTACTATTTGCTTAATACTTAAAGGCTTAACCTCTATATAATTACTTAGCTTAATCTCCTTAGTTTTTTGAGCTAATACATCATACTTTTTACTCATAGCCCTTACTTTTATATCTACATTCAACTTAGGAATATAAACTCTGGAAGTATCACCTATAAACAATCTTTCAGCTACTACATAGTTTTTATATTCCTCTGTCTTTTCTAATTGAACAAAATTAATAATGTAACTAGCCTTAATTTTATCTATATCATTTTTAGAAAACTCTTCTTCTATTCTTCTATCTAATTCAGCTTGAGCCTGCTCTAAAGTATCATAACCTTCGTCATTATATTCATCTTTAACCTTAACATCATCATATTTAATTACGCTGGTGTATATTCGATTATAAGCGCCTATAAGTGAACTATCTATATAGTTACCTAATATTCCATTGTAACCTTGTCCTCTCGCCCTAGTGACTAGATTATCTATATTAGAAGTACCTTTAAATCCAGTAAGATTTTTACCTTCTCTTATGCTAAATCCTCTATCTCTTCCAATACGCTTATTAATATAAATAGTATAACCACGCCTTTGGACTTCCCCACCCCAACGATTTAAGAATGAGTTCTCATTATCGTGTAAGGCTTTATATAGACTCATGCGTTGATAATAAGCAGTTGCAATAGCATCTATATCTGATACTATTTGTATTTCTTTTCTACCTTCCGCATTATCTAACATCCAACTTACAGCGGCTTGACCATTTAAGTTTGTAGGCCTTACATCTTCTAGCCATAATGTTAAGGAATCTGAAATAGTAATTTGCCTAGCAACTACATCTATATACCTAGTTCCTACTGTAACTTTACTTATTCTAAAAACTTCATTTCCATAATCCACTAGAACTTTTAAAATAACTTCTTCTTGTAATAGATCCTGAAGATTGTCTTCGATTAAGAAAGTTGCATCTAAAATATAATTACCAGAGCTTAAATCTTCATCAGGCTCACATTTAATACAATATTTATCTAAAGATTTACCATTGCTACCTAATACTTTATTCTTTTCAGTATAAGAAGGGAAATAAGCTACTTTTATTTGTTTTTTCATTTATATCCCTCCTAACACTTATATTTTGTAGTATATTCAACAATTATTTTTGTTACATTTCCAGTATAAGAAATTGCATTTATGCCTTTTTCAAGCAAAATAAAATCCCCCGAGGTATCATCATCCTTGGAGGTTTTATCTTTATTTCTAACTTGTAGTAAATCACTATCAATTTCTACATAGTCAGCAACATTATTAATTTGCATTGTTTCACTATTTACAGTTAATTGTATATTCTCAGTTCCATAAACCTTTATTAAAGTATCTCCTGGAGCATTTCCATTGTAATAGATTTTATATCCACTAGAAGTTATTTCATGTACTGTTTTCTCAAGATCTTGTGTAAAAGGCTCACATAAAAAAGTAACATCAAATTCTCCTATAGTCCTAAATTGCTTTTTTATATCTTTAAAATTAACCTTTTTAACCTTATAACACCTATCTTCTCTACCAAAGATAAGTCTATTATCTTCTATTTCGGTTAACCATTCGTAAATTCTTTCAAAATCAATATCTATTTGTGGAGATAGAATCGTAAATGTAAAAGTAATTTTTTTATCAGGATACGTTCCTTTATTTATTATTAAACTACCACTTCTACCTTCAACTTGTATTTCTTCATACTCTTCATTTGTTATCGGGATAGAAGGATATTTTTCTAAATATAAATTTAAATTCAAACTTCTATTTCCATTAAAATACAACTCACCTTCTTTTAACATTTACTTACCTCCCTTCATAATATTCAGTTAAAACATCTTGGTTAGGGGCAACAACTTCTTGAGTAAATTCTTTACCATCAACAATTAACTTAGCTTCTACTATTATAGGTCTTTCCTTTGGATCATTATCCTCTATATCAACTCCACTTAAAACATTATTATGAGTTACAACTCTAGCAGTAGTCATAGCAGTTTCATAATCTACTGTAGTTTGCATTTTAGCAACTAAATCACTCATATTAGAATCAATATCTTTCTCTAGATTAGGAGTTTCTATATCAATTCCAACTCCAATACCTTTAACGATATTCGTACCTATTAAATCTCTCATTCACTTTGTTATCCTAAAGGTTTTTTATCCTCTAGTTCTTATAGTTTCCTATAAGGTCGGCATATCTTTTCAACCACTAAGGTTGTCGGGAACTCGTGGGAGTATTATATTCTAAACTCTTTCAATAAAAAAGAGCCTAGTTTCAACTCCTATGCTCTGCATGTGACTATGATTTTAAACATAGCCTTCCATTCGGATTAACGTAAACTATACTTTTCTTTATTTGAATAATAACTATTTCCTTTAATAGATTTTATTAATAAGTATAATTCTTAGCCTTCCCGATTTCTTTCCCGATGTTTACTATGTTGTTACCAACATAGGGGGCAATATTTTACCCTACTAGGACTGTGTATGCCAAAAAATCCTTTAATACTACTTATAACACTATCTGCAAAACCACCTATTAAGTTTAATATCCACCCAGTCATATTTGAAATACCATTCCAAATACCACGTATAAGGTTTTTACCAATACTAGATGCTTCATTCCAACCAAATATATTTTTTATACCTTGTATAGCTGATATAGCTACATTTTTAGCCGCTTGAAGTAAGTTACCTAAAGAACTACTAATACCATTAGCTACCCAACTTATTAAGTTTTTACCTATACTACCCCCAGCACTAAATATTCCCTTAATTCCATTTATAACACTTTCAGCTGTAAAACTAGCAATAGCTTTTATATTAGACACCATACTAGTAATACCTTTACCTATGTTTGCAATTAAATTAGAACCTATTTGCCACCAATTAAATAGGGTAAATACATTAACTATTGCCATTATAATTTGAGGTATGTTAGCTATTAAAGTAGGAATACTATCTATTAAACCTTTTACAAGCATTAATAATATATCTACACCTGCTTTTAAAATCTGAGGTAATGCACTATATATGGCATTAGAAAATTCATTAATTATTCTTGGTACCTCACTAATCAATGTAGGTAATGCGGTTACTAATCCTTCTACTAAAGCTAATATAATATCTATTGCAACATCTAGAATTAAAGGTAAATTTTCTATTATCATATCGCACATAGAAATTACTAGATTAACTAAAGTAGGTATTAATGTAGGTAAATTCTCTGCTATCCCTTGTCCTAAAGTTATTAATGCTTGTAAGCCTACTTCTAATAACATTGGCATTACCTCTATAACACCATTAACTAAGGACATCATTATATCTAAAGCTGTATTTATTAAAGATGGTAATCCTTCTTGTATTCCGCTTATTAGGTTTTTAACAATATCAATACCACTATTCAACAACTCAGGTAAAATGTTATTTATTAGTGAAGGTAATTCTTGTACTAAACTATTAAATAATTTTGTAATTCCGCCTATAGCTATTTTTATTCTAGGTAATATATTTCCACCAAAAGTTTGTAAGCTATAAACTAAATCATTTACTAAGTCATCAAAATTTTCCGTATCACTGGCCATTCCTGTTAATATATTAGACCAAGCAGATTTAAGCATATTAAAACTTCCGCTAATTGTAGTTGCAGCTTCTTTTGCTGTTGTACCTGTAATTCCCATTTCATTCTGAATAACATGAATCGCTTCTATAATATCACTGAAATTACTTATATTGTATTTAACACCGCTTATCTTCTCAGCTTCTACTAATAATCGCTGCATTTCTTCTTTAGTTCCACCAAAACCTAGTTTCAAGTTGTCTAACATAGTATAATTCTGTTTAGCAAATCCCTGATAAGCATTTTGTATCATTTCCATACTAGTGCCCATTTTATTAGCATTATCCGACATATCAAGAATAGCTTGGTGTCCTATTCGTGCTGCTTTTTCTGTATCACCGCCAAGCCCTTGTAATAATGAAGCCGAAAACCCGGTAATAGTATTCATATACTCATTTGCTGATAAACCTGCTGTTTCATAAGCATTGGCAGCATATCTTTTAACTAAATCAGCACTATCTTTGAATAGTGTTTCAACCCCACCTGTAAGTTGCTCAAATTCTGCATATTGTTTTACTGATAAAGTTGCCAATCCCGCTACAGCTGCACTTGCAGCAGCTACTAATCCTGCTATCGCAGTAGCTCCTGTTTTCGCTAAACTTCCTAATTTCCCACTTAAGCTTTTTATATCTTTTTCAGCACCAGCACCATCTATCTGTGTATCTATAATAATTCTTCCATCAGCCATTTACTCACCTACTTTCTTTACAAAATAAAAAAAGCAGGCATTGGCTCACTACTCAATTAAGGTGTGGCTCTAAGCTCTGTCTTTACGATTAATTTCTAATTTATTTATTTTTTTACAACGAGGGCATTTTATTTCCCCTCTTACTATATCAGCTTTTAAAAGCAACTGATTACAATTTATACAACGTATATCTTCTATTTAAATCACCCTCTTAATTTCAATTAAAAAAAAGCACTTATACAGTGCTTTTAAAGTATTTTACTTAATATTATTTTATTTATTGTTTTGGTAGAATCAGTAGGTACTTTTAAATTTACACTTTCAACTTGGCTACCACCTAAAAATAATTTAATATCTGTATCAAAATCCCCTATTCCTGCTTTTATTATTCACTATTATAGTATAAATATGGATATCATTACAATACTTTACTTAAATCTCCACCATTTAATATAGCTTCTTCTATTTCTCTTAATTTCCTATCTTCATCTTTAGATATAGGTATTTCATATAAATTTTTCATTTTCTTATAATAAGCTTTCTGTTCTTTATCTTTAATTTTAGATAAATCTATACTTCTATATTCCATTATCTTTACTATCTTAATATCCTCTTTTAAGCTATTAAACATAGCCTTAAACTTCCACCAATGAAGGTATTCTATATCTTGCAAATCAATGTTGTATTGATCCATAAATGCAGCATAAATATAATCATCATCATATTCAAAACTGTAAATTTGAGTGACGCTCTTACTTTTACCCTTTGCTTTTGATTTCTTTATCTCTTTACCACACCTATAAAACCATAACATTTGCTCTATTGCTTCATTGATGTTTTCCGGTATAACTGGATAATAAAGTTCTAAAGCTGTTATAATTTTATCTTCTGCTCCTATAGAACTATCTTGCATTAATAATTCAAATAAAATAGAAGTACGAAAATCACTATTAATCTCGTAATTCTTATTATCAATTTCTACTGCAATAGGTAGTAAATCAACTAGTATATTCATTATTTTTTAGCACGTCTTTGAGCTCTGTTAGGAGAATATTTATGAGCTATTTTTTCAATTTCTACTCTTTGTTCATTTGCTTGGTCAACCAATTCGCTAAAGGCTTTTAAGCATATTTTTAAATTAACTCTATTCCCAAATACCTTTTTATCAGTTCCTTCTCCAAACATAGTATTAAATACGTTAAAAATAGTTTCACATTGAGTTTTAACAACTTGTGTCATACTCATATTCTTATTATTTTCTTCTACTTTTTTTAACTCCTCCATGGACTTATCATATTTTTCTGCCACTTCTAAATCATAGAAATCTATATCTTCTAACTCAACACCGTTAATTATCATTCAACATTCCCCCATTTCTATTTTATAGTCCAGCTATTTCCTAATGTAGCAGTCTTTAAAGCTCCATTATCTTTAAATGTAAATTTATCTAAATCAAAAGGAACTCCTTTAAATTTATCTTCACTATCATTGAACGTTATTCCTGGCACAGATATTTCAGTTATTGAACCAGTATTAGCATAAGCTACATCAACAATCTTCTTAGTAAATCCTTCTTCAAATGTCTTTGTAGAAGTATCAAAAGTTCCTTCAATTGGATCACTTTGTCCTAAAAAAGTACCTGAAATTCCTAATTCCCCATCATTATCATCAAAGCTATCTACAGCAATAGCAACTTTAAATTTTCTAGCTCTAAACTTATTTTCTTCAGAAGACTTCTTATCTAAATCAACTATTATATACTCTGTTTCTGTATAAGCGCCGGTTAACTGCATCTCTCCAATATTTCTTATATACTCTATTGCTTTATCAGAAGCTATTTGATCTGTATTAAATGATGTTGACCACTCATAACCTGTTACACTTTGACTAGAACTTGATTGATTTATATACCTCTTAGAAGTTGTTTGAGCTGAAGGACTTTCATTTAGTTCAGTAAATCCTGCTCCTAATAGTTCAAAAGCTTCTTTGACTTTTAAGTAGTTAGCTTGTACTTTTCTTTTTCTAATATCCATTTAATTCATTCCTTTCTCTTAAAATACTTTAATCTTAAATTTATTTGATACTGCGCAGTATCTTCTGTTACTGCAAAAGCATATCCAGTACTTGTGACCTCTATGGATAAAGGTTCTAATCCATTATCAAGTAACGGAAATATCCCTTTATCATTATTGTTTTCTATCCAATCCGCAAACTTTTCATAAAATCCACTATTATCTATATTCTGCAATACATCAATCCCATAAGGCTCCCTAGAAGTAAATATAAAAGCATATTGTCTTATACTATCACCATTAACATATTTTCTTACTATTGGATTTATAGGAACTTCTTCTATAGAATAAGTATCTGGATTACCTTCTAAATAATTCACATTAACTTTTATAGCATTATTGAAGGTATCTAAATGAGGACAATTTCTAATATAATTTCTCAAAGCATCTATTATCATTTAGCTCTACCTCCTACAAATTGCGCTATAGATTTTACTACATCATTACCTCTATCATTCCACATACGCTTATCCCAAAACTTACCTCTAAGTCCCCCTACAGAGTTACCTTCTTTTCCTAACCCTTTATTAGTGTAATATTGTTTTTTAGCATAATCAGAATCATATATTACCTTATCTTTCTTTATTTCAACTCTAATATCTTTAAGTCCACCATGATCATATGGAACATAATTATTCATCCATTTAGCGCATTCCTTAGTGAATTTTTCTTGTGCTTGACCATCTTTATTAAGATATCTTTTTAAAAGAATTTTGCCTGTATCATCCATCTTTATTCTTACATTAGTAGCCATAAGTGCATCCTATATTTAAGTCCTTATAAAACTCTCTTTTCAATTTCTCTTGAATTTCTTCCAAGCTAGTATTTATAGTTCCACATTCACCCATATTTATTGTTATCGGTGTATTAGGTATTAATAATGGTTCAGCTAACGGCTCTATATTAGGAATACTTAAACTCATCATATTAGACTTTGGTAATTCAGAAATTCCACAAGTTATCATTCTTTTATTATCACAAGAATCTTTTTCTTTACATTTGTTACACTTTTCATGCAACTTACTTAATGAACTCATTCTATACCCCCTCTATCTCAAAGTGATCAGATAATAGATTTACAGATTTTATATTTATAACATCATCAAACTCATTTTCTAAATCAGCAATTCTAAAAGGTTTTACTCCTGTTACCTCGAAATCAACTTCACCTTTAACTATCTTGTCACCATTACTATCAAAAGTGAAATATTTATGTCTTTCTTCATCAGATAATTTGTTAAATCTTTTAGGACTTACGTAATTATTTAACTTATCTATAAAAATAAGAGTACTATCAGCCAGTAGTAATCCCTTATCCGATACAGTACCATTCCTTTTACCTTGCCAATTAACGCCTTTTATTACTGTTCTCTGATATTTATCAACTCCGCTACTAGCATCCGTATATCTATTGTATATAGTTATATCTGCATTTTTAAATAAAACTCCCATTACATCACCTCTAATACATTTTTACATATCTAGCAGGTAATAAAGCTTTTACATCATCAGTTATAGTCCATGCCTTTATATCGGAATCAAAAGTAATACTTTGATTGCCTTCACTCTTTGATTTTATTCCTACAGATTTAGTTGAATTAAGTTTATTTGCATTTTCTATTAATTGATCTATAGCCAAAGCATAATTTTTCTTTATATATTCATCACTTAGATTTCTATTTAAATAATTCTTTATTACTAAAATTGCTTTAGCTTCATTTTTCTCCTCTAAAGTCAAAATCACCCCTCCTATATAAAAATAAGGAGGAAATTAATCCTCCGCTATTAAAATGTTATAGTTCCTATTCCTAATTCTTCTCCATGTGGAAGTGTTGGTAATGCAGTAGCAACAGCTTTGGTAAATTCTCCAACTGGATCTATAGAAGTATACGTTCCAACGAATATCTTATTATCTAATATTTCAGCAGATTCCATCTTACCATCACCAATTAACTTAACTTCTTCAGCGGTTAACCCATAAATAGTTTCGCCTAGAGTTTCATCACCAAACATAGCAATTACATTTTCAGGGAAGTATCTTGCAGTCGCAAAGCCTTTAGCAGTTTCCTTTTTATATTTTCCTTCATAAACTACAATTTGTGGTAAATCCAATTGAGCTAATAATTCATTTAAAGCAGCTAAAGTAACAATTTTATCACTATTAACTCCATAAATAGCCTTTCTTACACTAACGCAATTGCAAATAGTTTTAACAACTTTTCTAGATGTCAATGCTCTAGTTGGTCTTGATCCACTTTCAGCTTCCACCGCATCAGCTAATGTAGCTAAATCATCTAATGGAGTGTCACTATCTGGTGTGTTCCATGTAAATGTCTTTTTGTTTCCAGATGGAACTTTATAGTCAATTGTTACTTTCACTTTATTTTCATTAATAGCAATTTTACCTGTAGATAATAGTTCCATTCTCATTGCTTCAACTCTAACTTTAACTGAATCAGTTATTTTTTCGGCATCATTATAAAGTTGAGATAAAACAAAAGCTAACTCTGAATCAGTTCTTGGATTATTTATCTTTATGATTTCTTTTTCTGCTATTTTAATTTTTCTCTTTATAAGAGCTAAGCTTGCTACACCTTTTTCAATTGCTTCTCTTGAAGCTAATTGTGTTTCAGTATCAAAAGCATGAACTTCTGCACTTACAGGAAGTCCTCCTGAACCTAGAATCATATCAAACTCTATATCTTGTATTTTTTTTTCTGGGAAAAGTGATTCTCCTAACATAGGAGCAACCTTTCTTTCTTTAAAATAATTAACTAATTCATTAGTATTAAAAACTTCTTCTAATCTTGGCATATTATTTCACCTTCCTATCTAAATTTTATATTTGGTAATTTTTCTTTAACTAAACCTTTAGCTGTAGGAGTATATCCATCTAGAACTCTATCTTCTCTTAAATAACCTTCTACAATAAGACTACATGGCATATCTCCGTTTGTTACATCAACCGTTTGATAAAGTACTCCAACAGGTGTTCCTGGAAAAGTATCTTCACTACTTTTAACTACAGCTCCTGAAGCATCTATAAAAGCACCTGCTTTTACAATTTTCTTTCCTTCAGCATTAGCATCAACCCCAGCTGATGCAACTGTTGCTGAAAAAGTTACTAAATTCTTTTCAGTAACCAAAATTTCCATATCATTTTCATAATTTATCTTTTTAAAATACATAAATACTCCTCCTTATTTATCGCCCCAAGGATTACTTGGAGCACTTGATTTTGAATTGTTTTGAGCTGCAATAGAAGCTCCAATACTAATTGTTTTTCCATCTGCTCCTTTACCTGGTATATAACTAGATTGTTTCATTTTCTCAGTAGCTATTGCTTCAAGACCTTTAGACCAATCATCAGCTATAGAATCTATAACTTCTTTAGTTTTATCAAAATCTTCACCTAAGCACTTTTCAACTACACTGGCAGGTAATTTTTTATCTGCTGCATATTTTATAGCCTGAGTTAATAGGTCTTTTCTCGCATTAGCTTGTCTTTCTTTTTCTAATTCCTTTTCTAGTTCTAGCACCTTCTTTTGTACTGGATCCGTAACCAAATCTGGATACTTATCCTTAATAAAAGGTTCAAGCTCCTTTTCTAAGTTATTCTCTTTCCAAGTTTTTAAAGCCTTACTATGATACTTGTCATTTTCGCTATCAATAAAAGCTTTAAAGTCTTTATCATTCTTTAATTTTTCCTTAAAGGCCTCTAAGGTAAGTCCACTAGCTTGTAGTGACTTAGCTAAATCACTATCTTTTACTAATTCATCAATATCTTGATCATCAGTGGCTTTTTCAATTAGTTTTAATAATTCTCTCTTTAACATATATCCTCCTTATCCCACAAACCTCTATGAGCCTTGTGACACAAAATTATTTAACTTAGTAATGTATTTTATACCCCTTGTACACATAAGCACACAAGACGATTTAAGAGCAAAATAAAAAGCCTTAGATATTTCTAAGACTTTTTATTAAAAATATTTTGCTAACTTATTTGAAAGTCATTAATAAATTCTAGTTTATTAATTATATTTGAATTACTATCATTAAATAAATTCGATAAATCATATTTATATTCCCAAATAAAATTGCCATCATCATTTTTCAACCCTACAATAAATTCATCATCTTCTTGCCTTATAATATAATCTTCTCTATAAAATCTTAAATTTAAGGTTAGAAAAAGCCTTAAAATTGGCTTAATTACTTCTTGAAGCGGTTCTTGATGCCATCTCCCTATATGATTATCTTTATAATGATCTAAATTAGGAACATTAAATTTATTTATAACATCCTCTACAAGATAATCTCTATCAATTACTTGTTTATATAAAATAGGATTTTTAATTTTAGCTGTTATTAAAATAGAGTATAAATAACTTATTGTAGCTATATATACTGATTTATAATTACCTTCCTCATTAAACTCTTTAATTAATGGAATTAGTAAACTTATATAATAATATGCTTTATCTATATCTCTTAAAGAAAATTTTTCGTTAATAAACATCTCCTTAATAAACATTTTAAATAAGTCTGTATTGTATTTATCTTTAAGTATAATATCGCTTTTATTTTTTATATATGTTTTTAAATTAATTTTGGGTAATTTATAATCTAAATCAAAAAATCTTCTTAAATATCCTACTGTATCCATATTTTGTCCATATATAGTTGATACTGAATGTGACAGTTGTTCCTTATCTATTGCCAAAACAAATATAAAGTTTTCTATGTTAAATAAATGCTTTATAACTTCTAATAACTCTAAGGTAAATGTTGGTCTACATCTATCTAATTCATCAATAAAGAATATTATTTTTTTATTGATATCTTGCTGATATCTAGTCATTTCTTCTTTAAACCTTAATCTAATTGTTTTATCTGCTGAAATTTCTTTTATACTTAATTCTCCCACTTTTTCAGATAGCTTAATCAACTCTGCTTCATTATAATCGCCTAAGGTTACTCCATCTAAATTCAATATACCAGCAGTTGCTAACTTTACACCTGTAGATACAACAGCCTTGCCAAACGGTTTAGCCTTAATTTTTAGTTTATCTATGCCTTTTTTTACTTTACTATCTTCTTCATGAATTTGTTTTTCCATTTCAGAAAATATTGCAAGTAAGGGATCTCTAATATAATCATTTTCCCATGCATTAAAATATAAAGTTTCAAATTTCGAATTGTACTTTTCATCTGAATCCAACATGTCTTTCCACATTGTTACAAATGTAGTCTTTCCAGTTCCCCACTCAGAATCCAATGAAATCACCATTGACTCATTTTGTAATTCTATTATTTTAGTTAGATTTTCTGCTATAACTCTTCTGTTATATATATCTTCTTCAAATGTATTTAATCTTTGTTCTATACTTCCCATGAATTAATCCCCCTAATTTAATAGTGTTATATAGTTTGTTTGCATAACATAAGTAATATTATACCATTATTCTACTACAGTATTAAACCCTCTACATAAAGGATGAACAACTCCAGGAGCATCATCTAACTCAAATACTTTACCATCTAACTCCCTACATTCATCACAAATTCTATTATCGAAAGTTTCATTTCTTTTTACTTTTTTAACTCCAGTTTCCCTGCAATATCTTTTGAATGCTTCATCTTCACACCTTGAAACTTCTGTTTCTACTAACCTTTTACTATTATAAGCGCTAGTATTAAAAGTCTTTTCAATATCTTTTCTTATTTGATTTACATTTATTTTTCCTTTTAGAAAGTCTTGTACTTTTTTATGCAAATGATTAGCTACTTCTTTTTCATTATTCCAAACTCTATCGGAAAAATGTTTACCCTTAAAATTACTTTCTATTATCTTTTTTACATCTTTCAAGCCTTTGTTGTAGTTATAAAAACTAAAAGTTTCCTTGACTACAGTACTTAATAATTCTTCAATTATTTTTTCTTGAGAAGCTGCTTCACCTTTTGCTATATCATTTACTAATTTAGACATCTTATTATATTCTTTCTCAATAGTTGCTCTATCCATAACCATAACATCATTAGCTATTGTATAAGTTAATAAAATATTAGCTACTTCTTGTAAAAGTACATCTCTGTTAAGTTTTTTATGTTTATATATCTTTTTTAATTGTTTTTCTGCTAATTTATAAAGGCTTTCAATGAATAACTCTTCCTTAGTCATTCTCATCACCTAAATTATTTAAATCTATTGGAATCTCTTCCTTTCTTTCCTTCTTAACCTTCTCAGCTTCAGCTACAGTATTGTTTATAAAACTAAATCTACCTCTAGCGGTATCTTTAGATATTATATCCTCAGGTAATTGTGCTAACATTTGAGCTGTTGCTAAATCATCGCTAGGTATATTAGGAGTATAAAGAGCTTTTACATCCTTATAATCATAAATTTTATTTTTCTTTATGTCTAAGTATTTAAATAAAAACCTAATTCTATTTTTAACTATGTTTTTGTGAGATTTTATTTGTAAGCTACATTTATTTTCAAGAACTATTAGCCTTGACCTTAATGCTATACCAGATAAATTACTTTGCATTTTCTCATTATGATTAATATGACAAGCTAATTGATACATTGTATCTTCATATCTATTTAAAGTATTTTGAATAAATGTATCATTAATATTTTTTATCAACCAATTAGCATCAGCTTTATCTCCTGGTAGTTGCAAAATCCCTAATTTTTTCATTTGAGGAATATCTTCTTCCTTAACTTCAGCGTTTTTAAATAATAAATAAGCATTTCTAAAGTCACTTATTTCATTTCCAATATCAGATAAATTAGTTTCAAAAGCATCTTGAAGTCCTTTCAAATCTTTATATAAGCTATCATCGTAGCCTTCTTCTGTTAACTCTCCTATAGAAACTGGAACTTCTCCAAATATATTGACACTCGGAGCTGATATTTCATTAAACTTATTGTCAAAGTGATATATTTTATCAGTAGTATAAACATCTATATAAGAAGTTGTTGTATCAAAGTCATTTTTAAAAGAATGAATAAAAAAAAGAACCTTCTTTGAAGATTCATCATAATACGCATATCCTTCTGTAGGCTTAATTATTTTACTGCAAAAATCAGCATTATCATCATAATAATAAAGCTCATAAACTTTTGTGAATATAAGCAAATACTTCATTAAGTCAGTATCATGTAACTCATTCCAATGAGCTGTATAGTACTCTATATCCTTAACTACATTTTCATTTTCTGTTCTAGATTCATAAGTTATTTCATTTCCTACAGTATAAGCAACTTCTTCTTTTATAAACTTTTTTATATAGTTTGTATTTATTTTAAGATTAGATCTCTCCGTTACAAATAAATATTTTCTTATTGCATCTGTATCACCTTTGTAGTACCTATACATTTTATCATATATATTTTTATATACATGATATGATCCATAAGCTTTTTTTACTAAATTCAAATGTTCAGTATTATTAAGGTCTAATCCAATTTCTTTTTTAAATAACTTTTTAATAATTTCATTAATTTTCATATTTCACCTCCTACAATCCAAGTTTTCTTCTATCTAATAATTTTACTTTTCTAACGACTTTAATTTCATCAATTTTTAGCCAAAATTCAGCAGATACGTCAGCAGCATCATCGTGTACTGTAAACTTTTGACCTGCAAATTCCATAAGTTGTTCTCTAAACTCCATATCTTCTTCTGCAAAAATAAAAGTACCATTATTCACATATGGTACTATCGTTGAGATTTTATCATCTTTATTTCTTCTTTGCATTTCATTTATTATTTTTATATTTCTATATTTTAAAATATAATGATCACTTATAGCTTTTTCAAGCTGGTTTGCATCAGCTCCATTGAAAGTATTTTTTTCTATATTGACATGAGTAATATCTTCATATTCAAGCAAATAATCAATCATTTTTTGAATATATTTATCAAATTCTTTTCTAGCATTTATTTTTTCCAACTTTGATTTTCTAGCATATTTATTCCCATTACTACCTTCAGAACCAACTAAGAATGCACAATAGTCATTATTGGCTCCACCACTTGCAGCTGGATCCACACAAAGCATTGTTTTTGTAAATTCATGAGTTTCTATAATATTTCTAGGCTCAGTATTTACTCTTTTAAAATACTTTTCTCCTATAGAATCTACATCCCCTTGTACCTCTTGTTTAAAACTATTAGGATTTTCAAAATAATCCAGTGCTAGTTCTAAGCAATCCCAAAATTCACTCCACAAAGTAGGAAACTGCATTTCTTTTTCATGTTTATAATAAAATTCTTTAGCATCTTCAAGTCTATCCTCATTTTTAAAGTCATGTAAAATCTCACTAAATTCCTTCCATGGTCCAGTTGAGAAATAATAATCTAACCCGTTAACTTTTTCGCCTTTTTCATTAATAAAATCATCAATAAGAACACCTTTATATTTTTTAAATTTCCATGTAGCTGATTTAAGCAATCTAGAATAGAAACATTCCTTATGTTGTTGAGTTCCCCAAGCTAAAAGAACTGTACCTTTTTTTATAACTTTACCATTACGTTTTACAGGTCTTTGCTTAGCAAACTTAACATCATCAGAGTATCTTTTCCACTTTTTAAGTCTAGCTTCTTCTGTTCTAACATCATCCTCAGATTGATAATCATCAAGTATTATTAAATCTGGCCTAACATTTTTATATTTTCTACCTCTCATTGGAGAACTTGAAGAAATGGCTTCTATAAAAGTTCTATTAGTAAACTCTAACTGAGTAGAGTTACAAATAAAATCTCTATTTTTATCATCAAGCATTTTACCAAAAGCACTTTCAATATATTCATTATCAATCATATTATCTTTAATGTCTTTGATAAACTTTTCAGCAGTGGATCCTATATCAGAACATATCAATACATAACTTTTATGTTTATAGGCTACTACCCAACAACTTGGACCTAATGTACCAAAAGCAGATTTACCAGTACCCCGTGAAACTACTCTACCTAACTGCTCCGGTCCAGTACCAATTACAGATTCCTGTATATCTCTCCACATCTCATGATGAAATTCAGCCATTGGAGCTGCAGCATTATCTTCTTTAGGTAAATATATATCTTGTAAAAAATACAGACAAAAAAACTCTAAAGAAATTTGACCTAATTGCCATGCTAATCCATGGTAACCAAACAAATTGTTAGAGTTTTCAATAATTCTATTATCAGTTAATTCCTCAGCTTTATCCTCAGGAATTCCTAAATCAGTATATGATTTTTTTAAGTAGTGATAAAGCAACCATTTATTTCTAGCTTCATCACTCGGGAACTCAAATGGTATATTCAAGCTTTATCACCTCTTCATTTTTATCTATTTTGTTTTAAGTAATTCTGGAAATTCATATATAAACTTTAACAACATACTCGTAAATTTAATAGCAAGTTCAGCCTCTTCTTTTGATTTCATTTCTAATTTATGAGTAGCTTGATTTCCTAATCTTCTAATACTATCCACCCATTCTCTACCATTAGGTGGAATATAACCATTATTATTTAAATAGTCAACATAGTATTCAAATCTCTTTCCTTCATCAGCACCTTTTTCACATGCAATATGCATCAATATTTTTCTACAACATAAAACTGATGATGTAAATGCATCAACTGAAAAACACTTTCTAGCTTCATTATAGGAATTTTTTATATCATCTGGTAAATGATTAACTTCCATACCATAAATAGCTCCTGGAATTTGCTTGTCATATAAAAAATATGTAGGGCTCTTACATATATGACAAATATAAATTTTACCAAACTCACCTCTTCTATAACTGGTTTGAGTACAATTATATCCTTCTTTTGATGATATAGTTTCTCCACAATTATAACAAGTATATGTTTTAGGTTCCATTTTATCGTCAACATCTTCCCAGTACCATTTATTTGTATATAAAAATTCATCCATAAATCTTACCTCCCTTATATAATTCAATATTCTATAAGAGAGTTCAATTTCCTTCTTTATCCGGTTTCAATAATTGCACCATGAGAATTTCTTTTATATCTTCTAGCTTTCATAACTTCTCTAAGATCATCTGTTTCAGTTTCTTTAAATAAATTTTTACTACCACAGTGAGAACATGATATGTACTTACCAGTTTTCAATGTGCTATTTAGTTGTTCAGTTAATAAAATAACTTCCTTACCACATCTTTTACATTTAAAACTAGTATAATACAATCTAATCCCTCCTAAATAAAAAAAAACCTCAATTATGAGAGCTCTCTTAAATCAAATCTAACTAAGAAGTCATTTCGATAAACTTCCTCTAACCTAAACTTTTTATATTTATAATCTTTTAAATATCCTGTAATCTCTTCAAAATCCTTTTCAAATTGATTACTAAACTTTAATTATAACCACTCATGATTTTTTTCCTGAGCTTCCATTATGCATTTAATTATATACGCTAACATAATTAATCCCCCTGTTTAAATAAATCAAAGATACTGAAAGTTGTCTTTTTATAAACCTTATTATAAGCTGCTTTCTTTGGATCTTTTAACCATCCGGCACCTTTCTTTCCATAGCCAGGTATAACAGCTTTTTTAAGTGCTCTTTTAGCTTTTCCAGTAGTTCTAGCCTTAATACTTTTCTTTAGTGAAGGTTTTCTCATTCCTATTTTCATACCATAACCACCCCTTATTATATTAAGACTATTATACTACCTTTTTGCTTATTATGAACTCTTGACTTTTTAAAAATATTGCAGAAATTGTGGGACTGGTCAGCGGGTCCGGCGTACATTCTCATTTTAGAATGTACCCCACCCTTTTAGAGAATAGAGTTGCCTATAGAGAATTATTTCGCTAAATCTCGATTTCACGAACCAACTTCAAGCCACCTATTCAAGCCATTTGTAAGATTCGAAATTTATGTTTTTTGTTTACTATTAATAAACTTTTATTAATAAAACTATTATTTCGCACGTATTAGTACGAAATACTACTTAACAACCTTCAAACTCTTAATTTCTTCTAGGTCCTTCTTCAAGTCATTAACATCCTTATTCTTTTCTTTATCATCACTATTGTCTTCTTCCTTAGCAGTAGTAGGAACACCAAGGGATCTATCTAATAGGTACTTAATAGCATTGTATTTAACACGTTGGTCACTACTTTTATATGCTAAATCAAACATTTTATCTACTAAATTATTAGTTTGATTAATAATTTTATTCTCTGCAGTTTTTTTAAGAGCCTTTCTGCGGGTGTCAAGCTCAGCCTTGAACTCATCATCATTCTCCCATCTATTTAAAGTCCTAGTACTAATACCAACTCTATCGGCAATCTCTGATTTTAACATGGTTCCACTGAGAATATAATCTATTGCAGCAATATGTTTTTCATCTAACATTAATAAATCACCTCCATGTCTAAATGTCTTACATATAAAAAAGAAAAGACATACATAACTGCCTTTTCTTTAAATCTCTATGATACTATAATACACTGTTTAAAATAGCAAATGTTGATAAAAGTTTGACTTTTTATTGATAAAAGTTTGATATTTAGTAATTATTACACTTTTTATATTTAAATACGTAACAAACTAAAAAATATACATCGTTGCTATTACTAGCTTTAAACATAATGTTAAATTATGTATATTACACTTATTACATTTCTATATTTGGTTTGTAATCTCTGTAAGTGTTGATTTTACTAGCTTTAACAACATTTATTACAATATTACACTTTTTAAAAATTCATATAGTATATATAGAGATAATATATAAATTAAATTTCTCGTACGTAACTATATATATTTATATTTATGTAATATTG
>OBVE01000336.1_pt1 | contig 26323 bp, 17 predicted proteins | sample 1475991 | NCBI WGS metagenome assembly OBVE01 (sample SAMEA2579969, study PRJEB22360) | human gut metagenome | biome: human gut; feature: human-associated habitat; material: faeces | place: Denmark | collected 2008/2010 | reverse complement strand
CAAAGACACCTGGCGCGATGACCTGCGTGCGGGTTTCAAAGAAGCGTTCAGAGTGCTGCGACCACACGGCGTACTCATCTTCAAATGGAATGAGACCCAGATACCGGTTAGCCAGATTTTGGCTCTGACAGATGAGAAACCGGCCATCTGGCAACGCACCGGGAAATCGGACAAAACGCACTGGGTAATTTTCGTGAAAGGAGCGACAGCATGACTGATATCACCGAACTGGCGCAACGTATGAAGGCCGTTGCAGAGAAAGCGACTCCGGGCGAATGGTGGGCCGACGAAGTTAAAAACGAAGGATGCTACGGGTCTGGCGATGACTGCGTGGAGGGATTCACCTCATACGCAATTTATGGCTCTGACGGGCAAACCCTCTTTGATTCGCTCAACAGTGACGCCGCCTGCATCTGTGAGGAATACGACGGCGAGGGGCATGTGGCATGGGATGAGACGGCGCAGCGTAATGCCGAATTCATCGCCCTGGCTAACCCTGCCAACGTTCTGGCGCTGGTAGAGGCGCTGGAGAAGGCGCAGGGGATGGAAGCCTACTGGAAAACTCAATGCCGTGGGATAACAGACCACTGCGAGGAATTGCAGGCGCGCATCGCCGAGCTGGAGTCCCGCACCGTCACCGTGAAGCAATATGATGAATTTCAGATTTGCCATTACGGAGCCACTGAGGACTACGCGAAGGGATATATCGACTGTCAGAACAACTTTTCCAAATGGCTGACCGCCGCTGGCATCAATTGGGAGGCTAAGTGATTCATGATTCACTATCACGGTGGGCCTATAACACCGGATACGTGCGCAATGAAGGCGTGGAAAGCGCGTCACGCGTTCATAAGTTTCGCGCACTCCGGGCAGATAAATCTGGCATCTGAATATTGCCAGTCCTTCGCCCTCGATAATGGTGCATTCACAGCATGGAAAGCAGCGGGGAAAAACAAAATCGACTGGAGCGATTACTACGAATTTGTGGCGCGCTGGAAGAATCACCCCGGCTTTGATTTTGCCATTATCCCTGACGTCATTGACGGAGGCGAGGAAGAGAACGAAGCACTTCTGGATGAGTGGCCGCATGGTGAGTTTTTCGGCGCTCCTGTCTGGCACATGAACGAAAGCGACGAGCGTTTTATCCGGTTATGCAACGAGTATCCGCGGGTGGCGATAGGCAGTTGCGGCGATTACGACGTTAAGCGACCGAACCTCGCAGTCGCCAGAATGAAAGACCTGATTCGACACGTTGTAGACCAGCACGGCCAGCCGATAACCAAGCTTCACGGCCTTCGTATGCTGAATCCGTTGATTTTCACAAAGCTTCCGCTGGCGAGCGCCGATAGCACGAACGTGGCGCGCAATATCGGGATAGATAAAGCCTGGTCTGGTGCCTATGCGCCAGCATCGAAAGAGACTCGCGCAGCCCTGATGGTGGAGCGCATTGAGTCACATAATAGCCCCGGTTCGCTTACATATTGCGAGCAGCGCGACCGGTTCGATATGCAGCTGCAACTGGCAGTGTAAGGAGCCAACCAATGACCAAATCAACCATAACCAGAGAGCAGTTAATTAAAAAGGCGCAGGAGCAAATTGAGTTTTGCCGTCACACGAAGATAACGGGTGAAGGCCGCGCCCATGTAAACCAATGTGCGGCGTTGTTTGAAATCGCGCTTGCCGCAATGGACAGCGAGCCTGTGGCGTGGACAGATGAACAGGAGTTGCGAGACGTTGATCGTGGTGGTTGCGGGTACCTTTTCACTGTTAACCCTGTTACTCCGCATGCAGACGAGCGCCGAATTATTCTGCTCTATCGCCACGCGCAGCCAGCGTCGGAACGTGAGCAGGTACGCAGTGCGCATGCCGAGTGGTCACAGGCAACTTTCGGTAATGTCGGCCCGGTTGGCCCGCTGAAGCATCTCAGCAAAGAAGCACTGGAAGCCGCTGAACAGCCCGGCGACCTGTCAGAATGGGCTGATATGCAGTTCCTGCTGTGGGACGCTCAGCGCCGGGCTGGCATCACTGATGATCAGATTACCCAGGCGATGATCGATAAGCTGGCGGTAAACAAGCAGCGCGAATGGCCGGAGCCGAAAGACGGGGAACCGCGGTTGCATATCAAATCGCAGCCAGCAACGCAGGAGGTACATGATGAAAAATGACTGCATCCCGGAGGCTGTAGCCGTGGCAATGATTAATGCCGCCAGAGATATCACCGTGGCAAAAATCAACGCTAAGGGCGCGCGATTCGACGGTTACACCAACAATTTCAACTGGTTTAATCAGTCAATGAAGGAAGTTAGAAATGCCGTTAACGAAGTAATTCCCAGTGTCGAGAAGGAGGTGAAGTGAAAGCGAACAAGCTGAAGCGTCGCCGCTGGCGGCGCATGCGGGATGCTTTGGCCGCATATAAGACTGAAGCAAGTGACTGGAAATCGTTGTACCTCGAACGCACTGCAGAAATCGCATCACTACGTAGTCAACGATTATTTGTCCCTATGCCGGTAATTGTACCAGTGGAAATTTATAACCAGTTTAAAGGTGTAAGGGAGGACCACCAGCTGTGTAAAAGGTGTAATGACGGGCTGCGTGGTGGCTGTTCGTCTTGTTCATATAGTGGCAGATAACCGGTTGCAGCCGGTTCAGTGGAGAACAACTCATGAGCGATCGCTTCCTGACTGATGAAGAACTGACAGAGGCCACGGGTTCGCCCCAAAAGTCACTGCAGAAAGAGGTATTAACGCAGAACGGGATCTTTTTTATTGAACGCCGGGACGGAGCAATTAAAACGACCTGGTTTCATATTAACCATCCCGTACAACGCATACTTCCACCAGCAGGCCATATGCCTACTCCAGGCATGAACTTTGACGCTGTAGAGAGATAATATGGGCCGCAAAAGAGCGCCTGGTAATGAGTGGATGCCGAAGGGTGTGTTTTTCCGCCCTTCCGGTTACTACTGGAAGCCAGGAGGTACTACCGAGAATCTAGCCCCAGCAAACGCTTCTAAAGCGGAGGTTTGGTTAGCTTACGAGAAAGTCGTTGAAGGTCGAAAAAAACTACTCACCTTTCAACAATTGTGGAAAAAATTTTTAAATAGTGCCGACTATGCAGACCTTGCCCCCAGGACACAAAAAGATTACCTGGCACATGAAAAATACTTGTTAGCGGTTTTCGGCGATGCAGAAGCAAAGGCCATTAAACCTGAACACGTCCGGCGCTACATGGATGCACGTGGTAAAAGAAGCCGTGTTCAGGCTAATCACGAGCATAGTTCAATGTCTCGTGTATACCGCTGGGGTTATCAGCGTGGTTATGTACCGGGTAATCCGTGTGTTGGTGTCGATAAGTTTCCTAAACCCCAGCGCGACCGCTACATAACTGATGAAGAGTACATAGCTATCTTCACTCATGCGACGCCTGCAGTTAAAGCCGCGATGGAAATTGCGTATCTTTGCGCTGCAAGGGTATCTGATGTTCTTAAAATGAACTGGAATCAGATTCTTGATAAAGGAATTTTCATACAGCAAGGTAAAACTGGTATTAAACAGATCAAAGCCTGGACTGAGCGTCTTAGTGCGGCTGTGGATATTTGCAGGGAATGGGGACAGGATGGCCCTGTTATCAGGACAATGTATGGTGAGCGTTATTCATACAAGGGATTTAATGAAGCATGGCGTAAGGCTAGGAGATTGGCCTCTGAACAACTCGAGAGGCCTCTTGATTGTACATTTCATGATCTTAAAGCAAAAGGTATATCAGACTATGAGGGCTCTTCCAAAGATAAACAGATTTTTAGTGGCCATAAAACTGAATCGCAAGTATTAGTTTATGACCGGTCAATTAAAATCACACCGACATTAAAGAAAACTTAATAAGAACTGAGTTTTCTATACCAATTATCCAAATCCACATAGTGTGTTGGAGGATATTTATCATGAAATGAAGTCATTAATCCAGTGATAAGCTCCATAGCCTCAGCATTTATTTCATTTGCTCGTAATGTTCTCTGCTGAGGCTCCATATCTAATACTGAATCACAATCTAAAGTTAAGGTATTAATTAATTTATTAAGGTTGGCGTCAGCTTCAACCCCCCTTGCCTGAATAAATATAATCAGTTGAGAAATCAAGGTTATGTTAGACATAATCATAGACGTATAATGCTCATGATTAGTATAATCAGATCCCTGATTAAACCAGAATTTCATTCCTTTCTCGGAAACTTCATTTAATGTTTTAACTATTGTATCTACTATAGATTTTATTTCAGAGCGAGTAGAAATATTCTTAGCATTAAGAAAAACTACAATCCACCCAACAAAAACCAATAAATTACCTACAAGGCCAAAAACCCAAGTGAATTCCTTCATTGAAATCAACCCTTTACTGACGCAGCTTGTTCAATAAAAGCCTTAACTCTACCTTCATAAATAGGTAATTTACTTTTGATTACCAAACGTTCACGAATATCTTTCAGAGGAACTGATTGGCTCCTTACAAGTCCACCAAACACCTCTTCTAAGAAAGAGGAACCTAGACCGACCATCACACCAGAGAAATCGACAACAATTTGCTCATTGGGGTTATTGATGAATGCAGGTATCAGTACTTCATCACGAAATTTTTGAGCACTAAACGGGCTGTCGCCTTCGTAACGACCAAAAGGTGTTTTAGAAAAGTCTCTCGCCACATGAATAATCATAACTCCCCCCGTTTAGGTACCAAACTCCATTGGACTAATGTACCCGGTACTTCATCTACAGTATAGTCACAAGTTACTTTGTTATCGCGTGAACTCTTGACGTACTTAGCATGACCAGAAAAAATCAGAAGTGTCTCGTTTTCAGTACAGCCTGCCCCCACTGGGCTTTTGATGTCTTCCGACCCATTTCCGCGACCTGATGCCCCTGTACGAGTTGCCCCTAATGTCCATGCATCAGACAATACTGCTGCCTGTAAAAAGGGTTGCAAATCATCACCATGGTAGGATCTAGGTATCCCCATTCCCAAATCATAGATTATGAATGTTACTTTATTTCTATCTGGATCAAACCAGGCGCACTGCCACCACCGTTTACCACCTAGCATTGTGGTTAACTCGTTGTATTGTGGAGCATCATAGGCATGATGAGAAACATTGAGCATTGCTTCACTTATACCCGATTCTAGCAGAGCAAACTGCTCTTCCGAGAAAACAGATAATGCTCTATTGTTAAGCATCTGCGCCGTGGTAGCGTGATGACTATAAGGATCTACCGAGGATTGGTAAAAACGCTTACTTTGGGTGAGCTCATCAAGCTTAGAAATATTTGAAGCAAGCAGTGCCTTTGCCAGGCCGGTTGAAACTATCCAACGGTACCCTTCAGGATTCCCCTTTCTAGTAGGAAGGGTTACCTTAATCGTTTGAGATTCTCTAATGCACAACTGAGCACGATTTACTATCGCAAACAAAAGTAAAGAGGCAGCTGCACTGACGAAAGGTGTGTTAGAAAGATCAACTTCTACGCTATTACCAAAGCGGTAAATGGCGTCGTTGAGTTTCCTCAGTGTAGACATTGTTTGAGAAAAATACCTATCTCTGTACAAACAGAGAGGTTGTTCGAAAGTGATTTTTACCTCAGGATTTTTTCTCATTTTTCCTTTTCGAGAGGATAGTCACTGACGACATGACATATAAGTGTTTGAATAGTGGCGGAGAGAGGGGGATTTGAACCCCCGGTAGAGTTACCCCTACTCCGGTTTTCGAGACCGGTCCGTTCAGCCGCTCCGGCATCTCTCCGCTGTGATGGTTGCTATAATGCCAGGATCTTTGGCATTTTAATAGCTCCCGTTTCGGTAATTGTGTTCAAGTGACGACTTTGCGAGCAATATGATGTTTAAATGGCCCTGGAAAGCAGATGATGAGTCCGGCAACGCAGAGATGCCCTGGGAGCAAGCGCTTGCCATTCCGGTTTTAGCCCATCTTTCGTCCACTGAGCAGCACAAGCTCACGCAGATGGCTGCCCGTTTTTTACAGCAAAAGCGGCTGGTGGCATTGCAGGGGCTGGAGCTGACCCCGCTGCATCAGGCGCGCATTGCTATGCTCTTTTGTCTGCCGGTGCTAGAGCTGGGCATTGAGTGGCTGGATGGCTTCCATGAAGTGCTGATCTACCCTGCCCCTTTCATCGTCGATGATGAATGGGAGGATGATATTGGTCTGGTCCACAACCAGCGGGTGGTACAGTCGGGACAAAGCTGGCAACAGGGTCCTGTAGTGCTGAACTGGCTGGATATTCAAGACTCTTTTGATGCGTCAGGCTTTAACCTTGTGGTGCATGAAGTGGCGCATAAGCTTGATACGCGGAACGGCGACCGGGCCAGCGGCGTGCCGCTTATCCCGTTGCGTGAAGTTGCCGGCTGGGAGCACGATCTCCACGCCGCGATGAACAACATTCAGGATGAGATAGATCTGGTAGGCGAAAGCGCCGCCAGTATTGACGCCTATGCCGCCACCGATCCCGCAGAATGCTTTGCTGTCCTCTCGGAATATTTTTTCAGTGCGCCCGAACTGTTCGCGCCTCGCTTCCCGGCCCTGTGGCAGCGTTTTTGCCACTTTTACCGCCAGGATCCGCTGGCGCGTAGACGTGAGAATGGCCTGCAGGACGAAGGCGATCGGCGCATTGTTCACTAAAACAACGTGTTGAGCTAAATTTAGCCATTTGAATCAGCAGGTTAATTTTAGTGTTGACACAAAAATGCGAGGCCAGTAGTATGCGCCTCGTTCACACGATTCCTCTGTAGTTCAGTCGGTAGAACGGCGGACTGTTAATCCGTATGTCACTGGTTCGAGTCCAGTCAGAGGAGCCAATTTCCTGTTTTCATGCATCCTTGCGAATCATTATATGATGTTGGTTCAACAGGTTAGCGTGAAAATTCTTCCCGGTGCATTTTGATTTTACCCTCCGCATCGGGAAAAATTGGTGGTCAAATCTGGGGTCAGGTTAGTTCGATAATGGAGTGACCCCCATATGTCCCTTACCGACGCGAAAATCCGCACTCTCAAGCCTTCTGATAAACCCTTTAAAGTCTCCGATTCCCACGGTCTGTATCTGCTGGTCAAACCGGGTGGCTCACGTCACTGGTATCTCAAGTACCGTATTAACGGTAAAGAATCCCGCATTGCGCTGGGTGCCTATCCTGCCGTCTCCCTCTCTGATGCGCGACAGCAGCGTGAAGGTGTCCGTAAAATGCTGGCGCTGAATATCAACCCGGTACAGCAGCGGGCTGCTGAACGTGGCTCACGAACACCGGATAAAGTTTTTAAAAACGTGGCGCTGGCGTGGCATAAAAGTAACCGGAAATGGTCGCAGAACACCGCTGACCGTCTGCTTGCCAGCCTGAACAATCACATCTTTCCGGTTATCGGGAACCTGCCTGTATCAGAACTTAAACCCCGTCATTTCATTGACCTGCTGAAAGGGATCGAGAAAAAAGGTCTGCTGGAAGTTGCGTCCCGCACGCGGCAGCACCTGAGTAACATAATGCGCCATGCGGTCCATCAGGGGTTAATCGATACGAACCCGGCAGCAAACCTTGGCGGCGTGACCACACCTCCTGTCAGACGGCACTATCCTGCCCTGCCACTGGAGCGGCTGCCTGAACTGCTTGAACGTATTGAGGCATATCATCAGGGCCGCGAACTTACCCGGCTTGCCGTCCTGCTGATGCTGCATGTGTTCATTCGCTCCAGTGAACTGCGTTTCGCCCGCTGGTCAGAGATTGATTTCACAAACCGGGTCTGGACGATACCCGCGACGCGAGAACCCATTATTGGCGTGCGTTATTCCGGGCGCGGGGCCAAAATGCGAATGCCGCATATCGTCCCCCTCTCAGAACATGTCATCGCCATTCTGAAACAGATTAAAGATATCACCGGTAATAATGAACTGGTCTTCCCCGGCGACCATAACCCGTATAAGCCAATGTGTGAAAACACGGTCAACAAGGCATTGCGGGTGATGGGCTACGACACAAAAAAGGATATTTGTGGCCACGGCTTTCGGGCGATGGCATGCAGTGCGCTGATGGAATCGGGTTTATGGTCAAAGGACGCAGTAGAACGCCAGATGAGTCATCAGGAGCGCAATACCGTGCGCATGGCTTATATTCACAAGGCAGAACATCTGGAAGCCCGCAAGGCGATGATGCAGTGGTGGTCCGATTATCTGGAAGCATGCCGAGAATCTTATGCACCGCCTTATACAATTGGTAAAAATAAGTTTATCCCATAGTATACTAACGAATCCCACACTCTGGCAAATTACCACCACCTCCACAGGAGGTGGTTCTATATAGACTTTTATCAACTTCATGACGAAAAACACCTATTTTATCCCAAAAGAAGACAATAGAGTCACAGAGGAATCAAAGAGCGACTCAATTGTCTTTGGACAGTCTGGTTGTGAGGTTAGAAAACAGTTACTCCTACACCATTAAATAGGGCGCAATGCTCGCTAATTTCTCCCGGGTTTCTGTCAGTTCGCGTTCCGGCGTAGATTGCGCGATGATTCCCGCCCCCGCCTGTATCCAGCAGCGCTGGCTATCCTGAAATACGGAACGCAGAACTAGCGCCGCATCAAAGCGCGTATCGTCCAGCAGCAGGATTGCGCCGGAATAAAGCTCTCGCGGCGTCTTCTCAATTTGCATAATCGCGTTCAGAGCAGCATTTTTAGGGATACCTGAGGCGGTAATCGACGGAAACAGCACGGTAAACGCATCCCAGGCATCCTTGTTTTCCGCAAGCTGACCGCTCACGCCAGACCCCAGATGCTGAACGCTGCCGCGCTGGCGAACCGACATTAAATCTTCAACCACCACGCTGCCCGGCTGGCAAACGGCCTCCAGTTCAGCAATAGCTTCTTTGACAGAAAGGATATGCTCAAGCACCTCTTTACTGTCGTGCAGCAGTTCTGCCTCTTTCGCCTTATTATGCTCCGGGTTTCCCATGCGATCGCGGGTGCCCGCAAGCGGTTCAGTGACCACTTTATTGCCCGTCACTGACATCACCAGTTCCGGGCTAAAGCCCAGCGCTTCGCGTCCTTCCTGACGGAACATAAACGAGCGCACAGGTGTGTTTGCCTGCCGCCCGTATAACAGCGTGGCGGGCATATCAATCCGCGATGGCAGGGGAATGGCGCGCGAGACAATCACTTTGACATACTCGCCACGGCGGATCTCCGCAACGGCGCGCGCAACCTGTTGTTTATATGCCTCACCATTGAGGGCGGTATCCACCGCCAGTGGTGCGTTCTGCGTCGTTGTACCGGCCTCTTTTACCCACTCGCACAAACGTCGGCACCCGTCGGCGGAGTCCGCATAAACGGTGACATTTCCCTTTTCAAAAATAAGTTCTTCACGGGGAACGGTTAACGTCAGCAGCGGCCACTCCCCGGCGTTAAAGGCAATCCCCCGCGCATGCGCCGCAAAGTTGAACCCAACCTGTCCATATACCCGACGTCCTTTCACCTGAGGATGCGCCATAAAACGACGCGCGCAGTCGGCAATGGAATCCACCGCCCATTTTTGCTCCCCGGCATCATCAATAAATGTCGCCTGCGTTCCGTCGGCATTAATGTGCAGCCGTGCCTGGCACCCTTTGCCTAAATACCAACAGGGTTGACGCTCATAGACATAACACTCTTCTTCTGCGAACTGGCGTAAAACGCCAGAAATCGTCGGTAGCCATTGTTCCTCTGGTAACGCCAGATGTAGAAATTCACTGATTTTCATCCCTTACCTCTCTGTGTTATTCCCGGATCAATCAATTGCGCTTGTCATCAGTTCTCTTGCCGAATGCAGCCGGATATAAGCAACCCACGCCGCCAGCAACGTGAATGCCCCGGCAAACAGGAAGCAGGCCGCATAGCCAAAATGTTGAGCAACAACGCCACCGATAACGCCTGCCAGAATGGCGATTGCCGCGTCAGTACATTGAAAGAGGGTGAAGTCGACACCGGCCTGCAAAGGCGATGAAAGCGACATCAGCGTGGCGTAAAGACAGACCAGCGCGCAGGCCAGCGAAATGGACTGGACAATGACCAGACACTGGAGAATCGGCAGCAGCAGATGACCCGGCGCCATCATGAGCGTCATCACCACCGCCAGCAGCGCGATCCCCTGGACGCCATAAGCCGTCAACAGCGCTCTGCCGGGTGAGGTGTATTTCATCAGCAATCCGCCGGCCAGCGTTCCTGCTATGCCCGCTGCAATATTGCCGCCGCTGAACAGCGCGCCCAATGCGGACATGCTCACCCCATGATCCAACAACAGCGGTGCCAGAAGAGGCAGCACAAACCGCATGCCTGAATTCAGCATCAATACCAGCAGTAAGCCCAGGCGCGCCTGCTTCCTCCTTAGCGCATAACCTAACGCCGGAACATGCGGGATAGTCGCTGTTCGCGTCGGCTCCGTAATGCGCCACAGCGGGAGTGACAGCGCCATAATCAGCACCGCCATCATCAGCATGGCGACAGGCCAGCCGGATGCCGCCGACAGCATCAGGAACACCCCGCCGCCGCACATCATTCCCAGATAGCTGCCGCCGACCTGCACGCTGTTTCCCCAGCCGTAACCCGTGCGGGTCAGTTGATCGACGCAAAAGCCGTCGCTGGCGATATCAATGGTGGAGGCAACCGTGCCTGCCACCATAAACAGAACAAATAACGCGACGATTTGCGTATCGGGGAATCCCCCTTCTCGCCCAAACCAGCCAATCGCTGCGGCAATAGTCAGGATCGCCGCTAGCGCGACCTGACCACGCAGGATTAACATGCGGGAACGGCGCTCCTGGCTACCGGGCGGAAGCCGCCAGCGCTCGATCCACGGCGCCCAAATAAACTTCAGCGCCCAGGGCAGCATAAACAGGGTTGTCGCACCGGCAAGCGCCAGCGAACCGCCAGCAGCGCGCACCAGCGCGGGTAAGGACTGCATAGACAGCGCCGATACCAGACTCTGCGTCACATAGACGCCGGCAATAGCAAAAATCACCCGCCCGGTCGTCAACGTCAGCGGTTTCACATTCGACTGAACATCACTCATGCACCCACTCTCCAGACGCGGAAACCCCGTCGTCGCGCCACACGCGCGCGGCCATTTGCGCCTGCCACAGCGCCTGATAACGTCCATGATGTGAGAGCAATTGCGCATGAGTACCCTGCTCAACCACCTGTCCCTCTTCCATCACCAGAATGTTTCCGGCCCCGGCGATGGTGGATAAACGGTGAGCGATGATAATCACCGTCCGGTTGTGAACCAGGTTATCGATCGCTTTTTGCACCGCCAGCTCGCTTTCAATATCCAGCGCGGCAGTCGGTTCATCGAGAATGACGACCGGCGCGTTTTTCAATAACGCTCTGGCAATGGAAATCCGCTGGCGCTCGCCGCCCGATAGCTGGCCGCCCATCTCTCCCATTGGCGTCAGCCAGCCTTGCGGAAGACGGGAAATAAACTCAAGGCACTGCGCCGCGCGGGCGGCCTCTTCTACCTCCTGCCGCGTCGCCTGTGGGCGCGCGATACGGATATTCGCCAGCAGCGTGTCATCAAACAGCCAGACATCCTGGAAAACAACAGAAATCAGGCTATTGAGCTGTTCCGGCGTCAGGCGGCGAATATCGACGCCGCCAATAGAAATCTGCCCTTGCTGCGGATCGGCATAGCGCATTAACAGTTTGGTGACCGTAGTTTTGCCTGCGCCGGAGGCACCCACCAGCGCGCTCATACTGGCTGCCGGGAACGTCAAAGAAACATGATTAAGCGCGTGGCCGTCGCCTTCTTCGTAGCGATAGCTGACGTTGTCAAAGCGGATATCGTAACGTTCCGGCATCTCGCTTTGCTCTGCGACGGGAAGCGGTGCTATCGCCATAAACCGCTCAATCCGTTGCAGGGCGCTGGCGATCAGTTCCACAACCGAGGTGTAGCTGATAAACATCGCCATCGGTTCTGCGAAGCGCATAATCATCGCGACGGCGGCAATCAAAAAGGCGAGGTTCAGAGTGCCCGTCACTACCCAGACGATCCCGGATAACACCACCACCTGTAGGCCCAACTCCACGACGCTGGCGATCAGCATCGTCGCGCCAGCGCCCTGACGGTGAGTGCGGGTCTGTAAGTTTTCCAGCGCATTGAAATGCGCCAGCAGCGCCCGGCTTTTATCGGCATCGCTGCCGCAGGTGCGCAATACCATCATCCCCTGAGCAAATTCAACGATATCGCCGCTCAGACGCTGGTGCGCTTCCCCCAGCGTCTGCATTTGTCGCCGCATCGCCGGGCGGCGCCAGTAATAAAACGGCACCAGCAGAGGGAAGATCAGCAACATCACCAGCCCCAGCCGCCAGTCTATCCACAATGTCGCCAGCGACGCCGTCAGCGGCGTGACAATGGTGAGCAGCAAAATATTGGCTATCGCAATAACATAATTGAGATTTTCATCCACGCTGCCCAGCAGCAAGGCGTTCATTTCACCCGCCCTGCCGCGCTGGAGCTTCTCCAGCGGCACGCGGCGTAACTGCTCGCCAAGTCGCAGGCGCAACTCATGGGTGGCCTGCGCCAGATGACCACGGTATTCAAAGCCCAGGCCATACCAGCGTAGCACCAGCGTCACAATTGCGGCGACGCTGAAGGCCATAGCCCAGTTAAGAAGTTGCGGCGCGTCTCCCCGTAACAGCGCATCAATGATCGGATAAAGACAGGCAAAGGCGATCCCCTGCATGAATGCCGCCAGCAACAGCGCCAGCATACTGCGTCGCAGCATCCTGGCCTGACTGCCAACGCTGGAGATAAGCTGGCGCCAGATGACGCGCCAGGCCAGGTTATCCGCAGGATTATTGTCTTTCATTTTCCACCACCTCTTCCTGTGTTCCACCCGGCACCCAATGCTGCGCCTGCTGATAGTGTTGCCAGAGCCGTTGATACAGGCCGCCCTGCGCCAACAGTTGCGTATGGTTCCCCATTTCCCTGAGCTGTCCGTCGGAAAACAGCAATATCACATCGGCCTGAGTCACCATTGAGAGACGATGCGCGACCATGATGACCGTCCGGCCACGCATGGCCGCCGCGAGCGCCTTGATAAGCGCCGCTTCGTTTTCCGGGTCAGCAAACGCCGTCGCCTCATCGAGCACCAGGATGGGGCGATCCTGCAAAAGCGCCCGGGCGATAGTAATGCGCTGCCGCTGGCCGCCGGAGAGAAATACCCCACGTTCCCCGACTCGTGTGTTGTAACCTTCTGGCAGAGCGCTAATAAAATCATGGGCCTGCGCCACTCTGGCCGCCGCTATTACCGCCTCCAGCGGCGTATCCGGCGCGCCCAGACGAATGTTATTGGCTATCGTGTCGGCAAAAAGAAAGTTGTCCTGAAACACAAACGAGAGTTGCTTCATCAGGGTGTCCGTCTGCATATCACGCAGATCCACGCCGCCAATACGGATATGGCCTTTGTCCGGGTCGGCGTAACGCAGCAGCAAGCGCGCCACGGTGCTTTTTCCGGCGCCGCTTGGCCCGACCAGCGCCACAATTTGCCCGGCAGGCACATGAAAGCTCACCTCCTGCAACGCGGCACCAGTACGCGCTTGCGGATAATGAAAGCTCACCTGCTCAAAGGTAATGCTCGCCTCTTGCGGCTGCTGGTCAGACTGCGGCAGCGATAACTCCGGCATCGCGAGAACCTGATAAATACGCTGAATGCTTAAACGCGTTTGCGCGACCAGGTTATTGAGCATCATCATTGGCATTACGGCTTCGGCCATTCCGCTGCCCAGCAGTAAAACGGCCACCCACGCGATAAAATCGAAACTGCCATAGTGCAACAGGCCGTATCCCGACCAGATCAGGACAAACAGGGTCGGGAGAGGATTCAGAATCGAGAAGGAAAAACGCGCTGAAAAACCGGCTTTGCGATACCAGGTTTTGAGCACATCGACCCACTCTTCAAGGGCGCGTTGATAGCGCAAAAAACTGGTGCTGCCGCTATCAAACGTTCTCACCACGGGCATGGCCTGCACGAACTCAATAACCGCCGCGCTAACCTGCTCGCGCGCCTTATGATAACGCTGAGCCATATCTTCCGAACGCTGGCGGGCGAGCACGAGAACAACCGATCCAAACGCCAGTACCCCCAGCGTCGCGATTGCCAGCCGCCAGTCCAGCCAGAACAAGATAACGATTGTCGCCAGCGGCATGATGATCGCGCGGGCATAGAGCGGCGTGCTGTCGGCCACAAAAATATGTAACGACTTCACGTCATCCAGCATCACTTTCGCCACTGACCCGCTGCCCATTTGCTGTAACACGCCAGGCGGAAGCTGCAATGCTTTACGGGCTAACCTGCTGCGCAGAATGTTCTCCAGATGAAAAGCCGCGTAATGAGAGGTGTTGAACGCCTGTAAGCGCAGAACAAAAGTTAAGACCACGCAGCCGATCACGCCGCCCAGCGGCCAGGCCGGAATAGCGTCAGGCGTCGCGCGAATGTCACGCAGGCTCCACGCCAGAAAAAGGAGCGCCCCCAGGCTGGTTAATGCCGCCAGCCCCGCCAGCGCCATAGCTAAAATAACCTTCCTGCGAACCGGTGTAATCACCTGCCAGAGAGGAAATCGGGACAGCGATTCAGTATTGGATGATTGAGATGACATGGGAGTAACTGAATTTCCTGATGAATTTTTACGGACGCCAAAAACGACAATTCAGGGTGGCGTTCTGAGAATTAATGTGAATAATAACCATTATCAATAACTCATCTACCCCATTCGGTTCTATTTATACCCGCATTGGTCTAAGCCACAGGGAGATAACCAGGTCATGACGGAGTCACCGCAAACGCAATCTGAAATCTCTATTCACCAGTTGGTGGTCGGGAAACCTGCAAACGATGGCAATATTCCTGCTCAGTGTGAACTGCTGCGCTGTTCGTTGCAGGAAGGTATGGATATTTTGCTCTGGAGGGGCCATTTTGCGCGGCCTGAGACGTTGCAGCTACACGACGATCTGGGCAGGATTAACTTCTCGTGCATCCTGGAAGGCACATCGCGCTTTGCGATTCAGGGACTCCGGCGCCACACCGACTGGGAGCTTGCGCGCAATCGCCATTACATTACCCATACGCCAGACTGTCGCGGCAGCGCCTCCTATTGTGGCCGATTCGAGAGCATTACCCTCTCCTTCAGCCCTGAAACCCTCGCGCTGTGGGTGCCGGATATTAGCGCGGTCATTAAGAATAAGATCGACTCCCACTGCTGTTGCCAGCAGCAGCGTTGTAATGCTGAAACCCACTTAACGGCTCAGGCCTTGCGTCACGCGCTGATGCGCATGCACGGCGGCTTCAGTCATGAACAAAAGCCGTCGACGCTATGGTTGCAGGGGCAAAGTCTGGTCATGCTCAGTCTGGTGCTGGATGAACATCGCGAAGACGCCAGTTGCCTCTCCTGCCACTTCAACCCGATGGAACGCCAGAAACTGCTGCGGGCGAAGGATCTGCTGCTGGCTGATCTGACGCAAGCGCCGGGCGTCGCGGAGCTGGCCAGAGAGTCCGGTCTGAGCGTTCTCAAAATTAAGCGAGGCTTCCGCGTTCTGTTCAACAACAGCGTCTATGGCCTGTTTCAGGCTGAACGAATGCAGGAAGCCAGAAGACGCCTGGCCAACGGCAATACCTCCGTCATGACGGTGGCGGCCGATCTGGGCTATGCCAACGCCAGCCATTTCTCTGCCGCCTTCCAGAAACAGTTTGGCGTAACCCCTTCGACCTTTAAACGCGTGATGTAACCGGGGTCGCGCCCCCCTAAACTCCTCCCTGACAGAGGCCCGGATACCCCATCCGGGCCTCTGTTCTTTCCGCCTGTTACCAACCCGAAACGGGCATAAATAAACCCGTTTCGGGTAGCATCCAATTGTTAATAATTATTATTCTCATATGAGCAATGCTTTTCGGTAAGACGTGCCATCAGGAGGAAGAATGATTTCTGGCGCACCATCTCAGGATTCGCTGTTACCGGACAACCGCCACGCGGCTGATTACCAACAATTACGCGAGCGGCTCATACAGGAACTGAATTTAACGCCGCAGCAGTTACATGAAGAGAGCAACCTGATCCAGGCCGGCCTGGATTCCATAAGATTGATGAGATGGTTACACTGGTTTCGTAAAAATGGCTACCGCCTTACCCTTCGCGAGCTGTATGCCGCCCCCACGCTGGCGGCATGGAACCAGTTAATGCTCAGCCGGTCGCCTGAGAACGCGGAAGAAGAAACGCCGCCCGACGAATCATCCTGGCCGAACATGACCGAAAGTACCCCCTTCCCATTGACGCCAGTACAGCACGCCTACCTGACGGGCCGCATGCCGGGGCAGACGCTTGGCGGCGTGGGTTGCCACCTGTATCAGGAGTTTGAAGGCCATTGTCTGACGGCGTCGCAGCTGGAGCAGGCCATCACGACCTTGCTGCAACGCCACCCAATGCTGCATATCGCCTTTCGCCCCGACGGGCAGCAGGTCTGGCTACCGCAACCTTACTGGAACGGCGTCACCGTTCATGATTTACGCCATAACGACGCTGAAAGCCGCCAGGCCTATCTGGACGCACTGCGCCAGCGCCTGAGCCACCGTCTTTTACGCGTGGAAATCGGCGAAACGTTTGATTTTCAGCTGACGCTCTTGCCGGACAATCGCCACCGCCTCCATGTCAATATTGACCTGCTGATTATGGATGCCTCCAGCTTTACGCTTTTCTTCGATGAGCTTAACGCTCTGCTGGCCGGAGAATCGCTGCCGGCTATCGACACCCGCTATGATTTCCGCTCGTATTTGCTGCACCAGCAGAAGATCAATCAACCACTGAGAGACGACGCGCGCGCTTACTGGCTGGCGAAAGCATCGACGCTTCCCCCCGCGCCCGTCTTGCCGCTGGCCTGCGAACCCGCCACGCTACGTGAAGTCCGTAATACCCGACGCCGCATGATTGTCCCGGCAACACGCTGGCACGCCTTTAGCAACCGGGCCGGCGAGTATGGCGTGACGCCGACAATGGCGCTGGCGACCTGTTTTTCTGCCGTGCTGGCTCGCTGGGGCGGCCTGACGCGTCTGCTGCTTAACATCACCTTATTCGACCGCCAGCCGCTGCACCCGGCGGTTGGCGCGATGCTTGCCGACTTCACCAATATTCTTCTGCTGGATACCGCCTGCGATGGCGATACCGTCAGCAACCTGGCGCGTAAAAACCAGCTCACGTTTACGGAGGACTGGGAGCATCGCCACTGGTCCGGCGTCGAATTACTCCGTGAACTCAAACGCCAGCAGCGCTACCCCCACGGCGCCCCGGTGGTATTTACCAGCAATCTGGGGCGTTCCCTCTACAGCAGCCGCGCAGAATCGCCGTTGGGCGAGCCGGAATGGGGCATCTCGCAAACGCCGCAGGTCTGGATAGATCATCTGGCGTTCGAGCATCACGGCGAGGTCTGGCTACAATGGGACAGCAACGACGCGCTGTTCCCTCCGGCGTTAGTCGAAACATTGTTCGACGCTTACTGCCAGTTGATTAACCAACTCTGCGATGACGAAAGCGCCTGGCAAAAGCCGTTCGCAGATATGATGCCCGCCAGCCAGCGCGCGATACGCGAACGGGTCAACGCCACCGGCGCCCCCATTCCCGAAGGCTTGCTGCATGAAGGCATTTTCCGTATCGCTCTGCAACAGCCGCAGGCGCTGGCGGTAACGGACATGCGTTATCAGTGGAATTATCATGAGCTGACAGACTATGCCCGCCGTTGCGCGGGCAGGTTAATCGAGTGCGGGGTTCAGCCCGGCGATAATGTGGCTATCACGATGTCGAAAGGCGCAGGACAACTTGTTGCGGTTCTGGCCGTCCTGCTGGCCGGGGCGGTTTACGTTCCGGTTTCGCTGGATCAGCCTGCCGCACGGCGCGAGAAAATCTACGCTGACGCCAGCGTCCGGCTGGTGCTCATTTGTCAGCACGACGCCAGCGCCGGGTCAGACGATATTCCCGTCCTTGCCTGGCAGCAGGCCATTGAGGCGGAGCCGATCGCCAACCTGGTAGTACGCGCCCCCACGCAACCGGCCTACATTATCTACACCTCCGGCTCTACCGGTACGCCGAAAGGGGTAGTCATTTCTCACCGGGGAGCGCTTAACACCTGTTGCGATATCAATACCCGCTATCAGGTTGGCCCGCATGACAGGGTGCTGGCCCTCTCCGCCCTACATTTTGATTTATCGGTTTACGACATTTTTGGCGTACTGCGCGCGGGCGGCGCGCTGGTGATGGTGATGGAAAATCAACGGCGCGATCCTCACGCATGGTGTGAGCTGATCCAGCGCCATCAGGTCACGCTCTGGAACAGCGTCCCGGCGCTGTTCGATATGCTGCTGACCTGGTGTGAAGGTTTCGCCGACGCCACGCCGGAAAACCTGCGCGCAGTGATGCTTTCCGGCGACTGGATCGGGCTTGACCTCCCCGCCCGTTATCGGGCCTTCCGGCCACAAGGACAATTTATCGCGATGGGCGGCGCCACCGAGGCGTCTATCTGGTCTAACGCCTGCGAAATTCACGACGTCCCCGCCCACTGGCGCTCCATCCCTTACGGTTTTCCGCTAACCAACCAACGCTACCGGGTGGTGGATGAACAGGGCCGGGACTGCCCTGACTGGGTGCCGGGTGAATTATGGATTGGCGGCATTGGGGTCGCGGAAGGCTATTTCAACGATCCCCTGCGTAGCGAGCAGCAATTTTTGACGCTCCCGGACGAGCGCTGGTATCGCACCGGCGATCTCGGCTGCTACTGGCCAGATGGCACAATCGAGTTCCTCGGTCGTCGCGACAAGCAGGTCAAAGTCGGAGGATATCGCATCGAGCTGGGCGAAATCGAAAGCGCGCTCAGCCAGCTGGCGGGGGTGAAACAAGCAACCGTTCTGGCGATCGGCGAAAAAGAAAAAATGCTGGCGGCATACGTTGTTCCTCAGGGCGAGGCTTTTTGCGTTACCGATCATCGGAACCCGGCACTGCCGCAGGCGTGGCACACGCTTGCGGGAACGTTGCCCTGTTGCGCCATCTCGCCAGAGATCTCCGCAGAACAGGTAGCCGATTTCCTTCAGCATCGCCTGCTAAAACTGAAGCCGGGTCACACCGCTGGCGCCGATCCTCTCCCCCTGATGAACTCACTCGCTATCCAGCCGCGCTGGCAGGCCGTGGTGGAACGCTGGTTAGCATTTCTGGTGACACAACGGCGACTGAAGCCCGCTGCTGAAGGTTATCAGGTCTGCGCTGGTGAAGAACGCGAGGATGAGCACCCGCACTTCAGCGGACATGATTTAACGTTATCGCAAATTCTTCGCGGTGCCCGTAACGAACTGTCGTTACTGAACGACGCGCAGTGGTCGCCGGAAAGCCTGGCCTTTAACCATCCGGCCAGCGCCCCGTATATTCAGGAACTGGCGACAATTTGCCAACAGCTTGCACAGCGCTTACAGCGCCCGGTACGCCTGCTTGAGGTGGGAACCCGCACTGGCCGCGCCGCAGAATCGCTGTTAGCACAGCTCAACGCCGGACAGATTGAGTATGTCGGGCTTGAGCAGAGCCAGGAGATGCTGCTGAGCGCCCGGCAGAGGCTCGCCCCCTGGCCTGGCGCCCGTCTGTCCCTCTGGAATGCAGACACGCTGGCGGCGCACGCTCACTCGGCGGACATTATCTGGCTTAATAACGCCCTGCATCGTCTGCTGCCGGAAGATCCCGGGCTCCTTGCGACATTACAACAGCTTGCCGTTCCCGGCGCGCTGCTCTACGTGATGGAGTTTCGCCAGTTAACGCCGTCCGCCCTGCTCAGCACGCTCCTGTTAACCAATGGGCAGCCGGAGGCCTTGCTGCATAACAGCGCCGACTGGGCGGCATTATTTAGCGCGGCCGCCTTCAACTGTCAGCATGGCGATGAGGTCGCGGGGTTACAACGCTTCCTCGTACAATGTCCTGACAGGCAGGTGCGCCGCGATCCCCGTCAACTTCAGGCCGCCCTCGCCGGACGTCTGCCGGGGTGGATGGTGCCGCAACGGATCGTCTTCCTCGACGCCTTACCGCTGACGGCTAACGGGAAAATTGACTACCAGGCGCTGAAGCGTCGTCATACCCCTGAAGCGGAAAACCCGGCCGAAGCGGATTTACCCCAGGGCGACATTGAAAAACAGGTTGCCGCCCTCTGGCAGCAACTCTTATCAACTGGCAATGTCACCAGAGAAACCGACTTCTTCCAGCAAGGCGGCGATAGCCTGCTGGCGACCCGTCTGACCGGGCAACTTCATCAGGCAGGTTATGAAGCGCAATTAAGCGACCTGTTTAATCATCCCCGGCTGGCGGATTTTGCCGCCACGCTGCGGAAAACCGACGTCCCGGTCGAACAACCATTCGTCCACTCCCCTGAAGATCGCTACCAGCCCTTTGCGCTTACCGACGTGCAGCAGGCTTACCTGGTGGGGCGTCAGCCGGGCTTTGCCCTGGGCGGCGTCGGCTCACATTTCTTTGTTGAATTTGAAATTGCCGATCTGGACCTCACCCGGCTGGAGACGGTCTGGAACCGATTAATCGCCCGCCACGATATGCTGCGCGCCATCGTGCGTGATGGACAGCAACAGGTGCTCGAACAGACGCCCCCCAGGGTGATACCCGCACACACCCTCCATACGCCTGAAGAGGCGTTGCGGGTGCGCGAAAAACTGGCGCATCAGGTACTCAACCCCGAAGTGTGGCCGGTATTCGATCTCCAGGTCGGATACGTGGACGGGATGCCTGCCCGCCTGTGGCTGTGTCTGGATAACCTGTTGCTTGACGGTCTGAGCATGCAGATCCTGCTGGCGGAGCTGGAGCACGGCTACCGCTACCCGCAACAGCTGCTTCCGCCGCTGCCCGTCACCTTCAGGGATTATCTGCAACAACCCTCGCTACAGTCGCCCAATCCAGATTCTCTGGCATGGTGGCAGGCGCAGCTTGATGATATTCCTCCGGCGCCTGCGTTGCCGCTGCGCTGCTTGCCTCAGGAGGTTGAAACACCGCGCTTCGCCCGCCTGAACGGCGCGCTGGACAGCACGCGCTGGCATCGGCTGAAAAAACGGGCGGCTGACGCCCATCTCACCCCGTCGGCCGTACTGTTGTCGGTGTGGTCAACGGTTCTCTCTGCATGGAGTGCACAGCCTGAGTTCACGCTTAACCTTACGCTTTTCGACAGGCGACCGCTGCACCCGCAAATCAACCAGATTCTGGGCGATTTCACCTCGCTGATGCTGCTGAGCTGGCATCCCGGCGAAAGCTGGCTGCACAGCGCGCAGTCACTACAGCAGCGGCTGAGCCAGAACCTCAACCACCGCGATGTGTCAGCCATCCGCGTGATGCGTCAACTGGCGCAACGGCAAAACGTGCCTGCCGTTCCGATGCCCGTCGTCTTTACCAGCGCGCTGGGCTTTGAGCAGGATAACTTCCTCGCCCAGCGTAATCTGCTCAAACCGGTCTGGGGCATCTCCCAGACGCCGCAGGTCTGGCTCGATCACCAGATTTATGAATCCGAAGGCGAACTGCGCTTTAACTGGGATTTTGTCGCCGCGCTGTTTCCTGCCGGGCAGGTGGAGCGCCAGTTTGAACAGTATTGCGCATTGCTAAACCGAATGGCCGAGGATGAAAGCGGCTGGCAACTGCCGCTCGCCGCGCTGGTGCCTCCCGTTAAACACGCAGGGCAATGCACAGAGCGCTCACCGCGCGTATGCCCTGAGCACTCTCAGCCACACATTGCGGCGGACGAGAGCACCGTCAGCCTGATTTGCGACGCCTTCCGCGAGGTGGTTGGCGAGTCTGTCACGCCCGCAGAAAACTTCTTTGAGGCGGGCGCAACGTCGCTGAATCTGGTGCAACTGCACGTTTTGTTACAACGTCACGAATTTTCCACCCTGACGTTGCTTGACCTCTTCACCCACCCTTCTCCTGCTGCCCTGGCCGATTATCTGGCCGGCGTCGCCACGGTGGAGAAAACAAAACGACCTCGCCCTGTTCGCCGTCGTCAGCGGCGGATATAGCGCGAAGCAAACTGATTTTCCCCGGAACGCCATCGCGAACGCATGGCGTTCCATTGACTTTGTGAATCTTAGGAAACGGGACCGATTATGGATAACTTGCGCTTCTCTTCTGCGCCGACAGCAGATTCCATTGATGCATCGATCGCTCAACACTACCCGGACTGCGAACCTGTCGCGGTTATCGGCTACGCCTGCCATTTTCCTGAATCGCCGGATGGCGAAACGTTCTGGCAAAATCTGCTGGAAGGTCGTGAATGCAGCCGACGCTTTACGCGCGAAGAGCTTCTGGCCGTCGGTCTGGATGCCGCCATCATTGACGATCCTCATTATGTCAATATCGGTACGGTGTTAGACAACGCCGACTGCTTCGACGCCACCCTGTTTGGCTATTCGCGACAGGAAGCGGAGTCGATGGACCCGCAGCAGCGCCTATTTTTGCAGGCGGTCTGGCATGCGCTGGAACATGCCGGTTATGCCCCCGGCGCCGTCCCCCATAAGACCGGCGTTTTCGCCTCTTCCCGGATGAGTACCTACCCCGGTCGCGAAGCATTGAACGTGACAGAAGTCGCGCAGGTAAAAGGTCTGCAATCTCTGATGGGCAATGATAAAGACTATATTGCCACCCGCGCCGCGTACAAACTCAACCTGCACGGCCCGGCGTTATCGGTACAGACCGCCTGCTCCAGCTCGCTGGTTGCCGTGCATCTGGCCTGTGAAAGCCTGCGCGCAGGCGAATCCGATATGGCGGTTGCCGGCGGCGTGGCGCTCTCTTTCCCCCAGCAGGCAGGCTACCGCTACCAGCCCGGAATGATTTTCTCTCCTGATGGTCACTGTCGTCCCTTTGACGCCTCGGCTGAGGGCACCTGGGCCGGTAACGGTCTCGGCTGCGTGGTGCTGCGTCGCCTGAGAGACGCGCTGCTGTCAGGCGATCCGATTATCTCGGTGATCCTCTCCAGCGCGGTCAACAACGACGGCAACAGAAAGGTCGGCTATACCGCCCCTTCCGTCGCAGGGCAACAGGCAGTCATCGAAGAGGCGTTAATGCTGGCGGCCATCGACGACAGGCAGGTAGGTTACATTGAAACCCACGGCACCGGCACACCGCTGGGCGACGCGATTGAAATTGAAGCGTTACGCAACGTCTATGCGCCTCGCCCGCAGGATCAGCGCTGTGCGCTCGGTTCCGTGAAAAGTAACATGGGCCATCTGGATACCGCGGCGGGCATTGCCGGACTGCTGAAAACCGTTCTGGCAGTCAGTCGCGGGCAAATTCCTCCCTTACTGAATTTTCACACCCCCAACCCTGCGCTGAAACTTGAAGAGAGCCCCTTTACCATACCGGTGTCGGCACAGGCATGGCAGGACGAAATGCGCTATGCGGGCGTCTCCTCCTTTGGTATTGGCGGCACCAACTGCCATATGATCGTCGCCTCGCTGCCCGACGCGCTCAACGCGCGCCTCCCCAATACGGATAGCGGCAGAAAAAGTACCGCGCTGCTGCTCAGCGCCGCCAGCGACAGCGCGTTGCGGCGGCTGGCGACGGATTATGCCGGGGCGCTGAGAGAGAATGCGGATGCCAGCTCTCTGGCCTTCACAGCCCTGCACGCGCGCCGTCTCGATCTCCCCTTCCGCCTGGCGGCGCCATTAAACCGTGAAACCGCCGAGGCGCTCAGCGCCTGGGCCGGTGAGAAATCGGGGGCGCTGGTTTACAGCGGCCACGGCGCCAGCGGCAAGCAGGTGTGGCTGTTTACCGGCCAGGGCTCGCACTGGCGCACTATGGGTCAAACGATGTACCAGCACTCAACGGCGTTTGCCGACACGCTGGATCGCTGTTTTTCCGCCTGTAGCGAAATGCTCACGCCGTCACTGCGCGAAGCGATGTTTAACCCCGATTCGGCGCAGCTGGACAATATGGCCTGGGCGCAGCCGGCGATTGTCGCGTTTGAAATCGCGATGGCGGCGCACTGGCGTGCTGAAGGACTGAAGCCAGACTTCGCCATTGGGCATTCCGTCGGTGAATTTGCCGCTGCCGTTGTCTGCGGACACTATACGATTGAACAGGTCATGCCACTGGTTTGTCGGCGCGGCGCGCTAATGCAGCAGTGCGCAAGCGGCGCGATGGTGGCGGTATTTGCAGACGAAGACACGCTGATGCCGCTGGCTCGCCAGTTTGAGCTGGATCTCGCCGCCAACAACGGTACGCAACATACGGTATTTTCCGGGCCGGAAGCCCGTCTCGCGGTATTTTGCGCCACGCTCTCGCAGCATGACATTAACTATCGTCGCCTGAGCGTAACCGGTGCGGCGCACTCCGCTTTACTGGAGCCGATACTCGATCGGTTCCAGGACGCCTGCGCGGGACTGCACGCGGAGCCGGGGCAAATACCGATTATTTCCACGCTCACCGCCGACGTCATTGATGAGTCAACGCTCAACCAGGCGGATTACTGGCGCCGACACATGCGCCAGCCGGTGCGTTTTATCCAGAGTATTCAGGTGGCGCATCAGCTCGGCGCCCGCGTTTTTCTGGAGATGGGGCCCGATGCCCAGTTGGTTGCTTGCGGGCAGCGCGAATACCGCGATAACGCATACTGGATAGCCAGCGCCCGGCGTAACAAAGAGGCGAGCGATGTCCTCAATCAGGCCCTGCTCCAGCTTTACGCTGCCGGCGTCGCCCTACCGTGGGCCGACCTGTTGGCGGGCGATGGACAACGTATCGCTGCGCCATGTTATCCGTTTGATACTGAGCGTTACTGGAAAGAGCGCGTCTCCCCGGCCTGCGAGCCTGCCGACGCAGCGCTGTCTGCCGGGCTGGAGGTGGCGAGTCGCGCCGCGACAGCGCTCGATCTCCCTCGCCTGGAAGCGCTTAAACAGTGCGCCACGCGACTGCACGCCATCTACGTCGATCAACTGGTACAACGCTGTACCGGCGATGCCATTGAGAACGGCGTGGACGCCATGACCATCATGCGCCGTGGACGTCTGCTGCCCCGCTACCAGCAGCTACTCCAGCGCCTGCTGAATAACTGCGTGGTCGACGGCGATTACCGCTGCACCGACGGGCGATACGTCCGCGCCCGCCCCATTGAACATCAACAGCGGGAATCACTGCTGACGGAACTTGCCGGTTATTGTGAAGGTTTTCAGGCTATTCCCGACACCATCGCCCGTGCCGGCGATCGGTTATATGAAATGATGAGCGGCGCGGAAGAACCGGTGGCGATTATCTTCCCGCAAAGCGCCTCCGACGGCGTGGAAGTGCTGTATCAGGAATTCAGCTTTGGCCGCTATTTCAACCAAATCGCCGCCGGGGTATTACGCGGCATTGTCCAGACGCGTCAGCCCCGCCAGCCGTTGCGTATTCTTGAAGTTGGCGGCGGAACCGGCGGCACCACCGCGTGGCTGCTGCCGGAACTCAACGGCGTTCCGGCACTGGAGTACCATTTCACCGATATCTCGGCGCTGTTCACCCGTCGCGCCCAGCAGAAATTCGCCGACTATGATTTTGTGAAGTATAGCGAGCTGGATCTCGAAAAAGAGGCGCAGTCTCAGGGTTTCCAGGCACAGTCTTACGATCTTATCGTGGCAGCGAACGTGATTCACGCCACCCGCCATATTGGCCGCACGCTCGATAATCTGCGCCCCCTGCTCAAGCCGGGCGGGCGCCTGCTGATGCGCGAAATCACCCAGCCAATGCGTCTGTTTGACTTCGTTTTCGGCCCGCTGGTTCTTCCGCTACAGGATCTCGACGCCCGCGAAGGTGAGTTATTCCTCACCACCGCTCAGTGGCAACAACAGTGCCGCCACGCCGGATTCAGCAAAGTGGCGTGGCTACCGCAGGATGGCAGCCCGACCGCCGGGATGAGCGAACATATCATTCTCGCCACGCTGCCCGGTCAGGCGGTTAGCGCCGTAACATTCACCGCGCCATCAGAACCCGTGTTGGGGCAGGCGCTGACGGATAACGGTGATTATCTCGCCGACTGGTCTGATTGCGCAGGTCAGCCCGAACGGTTTAACGCCCGCTGGCAGGAGGCCTGGCGTCTGCTTTCACAGCGTCATGGCGACGCTCTGCCTGTGGAACCGCCCCCCGTCGCCGCCCCGGAGTGGCTGGGGAAGGTTCGCTTAAGCTGGCAAAACGAAGCCTTTTCCCGCGGTCAGATGCGCGTTGAAGCCCGTCATCCTGCTGGCGAGTGGCTGCCGCCATCACCCGCCCCGCCCCTTCACAATCAAT
>OBVE01000320.1_pt1 | contig 28351 bp, 25 predicted proteins | sample 1475991 | NCBI WGS metagenome assembly OBVE01 (sample SAMEA2579969, study PRJEB22360) | human gut metagenome | biome: human gut; feature: human-associated habitat; material: faeces | place: Denmark | collected 2008/2010 | reverse complement strand
CCTGCAAATATCCACGTTGAGGGCATCTGACGTCCGGTAGGCTGCAGCGTTCCGGTAACGTTCATGACTTCAACGGCCAGCGCGCTATCGTCTGGGCTGCGGTAATAAGCGGTTGAACCAACAGGAATATTTCCAGAGTCCGCATCAGCCTGGGCTGCCGCCAGTGTAGGAAATTCGCGGATTGTCCCGGTTATAGCCGCTGTTCCTGGTTGCTTTGCCTGCAATACGGCCACGCCAGCTTTGTTTTGATACTGCCATGCAGCAGAAAGCGCATCCGGACCCTGGGCTACCCAGAAAGACTGGCCGTCAGTAGTCGCTGCCAGACCTGCAATGGTGCCATCTGGATCGCTTGAGGTTTTATAGAACGTGAACTTATTCTGTGCGTAGTCAGAAGCGTTATTTGCATACTCTTCAGCCTGTGCTGCTGATGCAGCTGCCTGCTGGGAATATTGAGCGATAATGTTCAGCGTATCCGCAGTCATCATGTTGGCAACCATGTCGTTGGCCGCCCACGCACGCGCCAGCGTTCCTTCCTGTGCGCGCTCAATCGTGAATATGTCTCCAGCCTTAGCTGTCACGTTCACGATCTCAACCTGTGAGCCGGTGGCAGCATCAGTGAGAGTGAGTTTAAAGTAGCTTTCGCCTGCCACAGCGTCAGGGAACTCGGCACCAGTTCCAGCGCTAACGATCAGCGACGTGTCGGTTGCGCTGATAGCAGAAGCCAGCGTGCTTTCAGCGTTGTTTGTAGCCAAAAGGGTTAGTGCCATGTATCCTCCGGGATTAGGCAATAAAAAAACCGCAAGCGCGGCCTTTTAAATGGTGAATATTATGAATAATGCTTCTATTGCTATTTTAAAAATACTTCTAGGAACGCTATCTACTTTATTAATACTCCTTTCGTGCGCCTTGCTTACTATTTTATTTGGTTTTCTTTTTCAGCAAGGAATGCCGCCAATAGATATGATCAAAATGTCATCCATTTTGTTTTTATCAATAGTTTTGCTGCATATAATTTGTCAGTGCGTTAAATCTCACTTGTATATAACAATAGATAACAGGGATAAAAATCTAGTCAAATATCTCAACCGTAACTGACTGGTAAAATGGCATGTGCAGCAGGCCGCTATCCATGGCCTGCTTGAAGAAAATGGCGAACTCGAAATCCTCGGTGATCACAAAGGCTGTGTCCTTCTGGTTGTACTTCCTGGAGTTATAGGCCGATGCGTTGTAGATAGCGCTACGTGTGAACCTGCGGCGCCCCTTATAGATGGATATCACGATACCGGCATCCACAAACTGGATCGAGATGTTCCATCGCTGGTCATTGAGGATGTCGGTGCCATTCACTCCCAACAGGAACCGCAGAATACGCCGCTTTATCCAAGGGATAGAGAAATAGAAGCCGTCACCTTTGTAAAAATTCCAGGTCATGATCCGCTTAAAGAGATCATCGGAGACAACGACCTGGTTTGACTGGTCAATCACCCGGTACTCATTGAATGCCAGTTGATTAAATTCGAAGGTGTTATATGGGCCTATCTCCTGCTGATCGCTGCTGGAAATCACCGGCGGCAACACGCCATAGATGCCATGGGCTATCCACCGGAGTTGATCTCCGGTGTTGTAGTCACCGATGAAAATCGGCAGGTTGGCATTAACCATCCAGTCATAAATGCCCTGCGCCATCGAGTTATACGCAGTAAAAAACGCCCGCAGATTGTCATCGTCGTTGTATTGCGTATACATATACGACCGGATGATATCGTCCAGCATGCTACGCCCCTGTTACGATCACGCCATCCGACGCGATATAAAAATAACTGAACTTATCGCCGCTGATGATATTCGTCCCGGCATCCGGCGGCGTTATCACTCCATTGATGGTGACCACGACGTTTAGAGTGCTGATCAGCCCCATATCGATTGTCGAGTTAACCGCCTGTAAGAATGCGTCTTTCAGGTTGTTAACGTTCAGCGGTTTCCCGGCGAATATGCCATTCACATACTGAATCGTAGGTGCCGAGACCAGAGAGGCGACCGTGGCATCTGTCAGGTAGTTAACACTTTCTGTCCCCCACTGATACGTCACTGTGACGCGCTGCAGCAATGGGGTCACGAACGGGATCACGTAGTTATCAGGCCAGTCATTCACCGTCACGGTATTGTTTCTGACGTTCGGCGTCACCTCGCCTCCGCCTCCCCAGGTTCCGGATGAAGTGGTGTCAATCCCGATGGAAAACGTGTGAGGAGACAGTACCGTCACGGTAAGAGGAACGTCATTAATGCCTGTCATCCCGGTAACGCCAGTGATCCGGATAACCTGGCCGTCAGTGTAACCATGAGTCAGATCTGTACTTACGACGCCAGGATTTGCATTCGTGATCCCCGTTACGTTCAGTGAGCACCCTTTCAGCCGGCTGATATCCCCCGCAGACTTATAGAGCGCGCCAGCAATATCGTAAATATCACCGCCAGCGCACATGACTATCCACTTATCCCCGTCCTGAATGACAGAAACCAGGCGCGCCTGCACGTTATCAAGGCTGGTGAGGTATTGTCGGATAAATCCCGGATATCCCTGAACGGTAGCCATCTGCGCCTGCCATACGCGATCACGAAACTGATAATTCGTTTCCGGGTCAGCACCCGGGGTGCCAGCGATCGGGTTGGTACAGGTGATGGTGATGTCAGAAGGAAGGCTGGTAATTATCTGGTTAACTGTATTCACCGGCACCGCCCAGGTACCGGTCTCCATTCCCTCGCATGACACGCTGGCCGACACTCCAGACGACGAGATAATCGTCGCATCACTGACTGAATAGGTATAGGTCCCATCAGAGACAATAAATCCCTGTGGGATAACAAACCCCGCAGGGCCGGAGAACTGGACCGGCACTGTTGTAGTTCCAGCCGTTTTCTGCCCCGGGATGCCAGCCTGCTGCGCGAGAAGCTCCAGCATGGCAAGGTTAGCCTTTAGCGGCCCCACGGAGTTAATCAGGTCAACTCTTGCCTGATCGCAGACGATGAGCGCCCCTACATCGGTACTGGCCACGTCCTCAATCAGAGATCCCGGCAATTCAGTTGTTAGGCCCGGAGATAACGCAATAGCCTGGGAAACGAGCTGAGCTCGTAACTCTTCCGCCGTCAGAGGAACCGGGCCCGCTGACGTATAGCTGACTGGTAAATCGCTCATACGGCCACCTGTGTAATTATTTTTGAACCTGCGTTTGTGATTGCCGAGATGTTATAAACAGGCGGGTCGTCGCTGATCAGCGCAATCTGCAGCGAGGAAAAATACTGGCTGAACTGTTTCTGAATACGGTTTACGTAATACGTCGGCAGGATTTGCTGGATCACCGAACCGGCGGCCGGGATTCCGTTGTTCGCATAAAAGGGCGACTCCTGCGGCGCCAGTTTCAGATTCTGGATCAGGGTGGTCAAATACACCGAGTCATTAAACCCATTTTCATCGGTTTCCACCAGGACCCACTTCCCCTCAGAGTTTCGGCCATAGGTTCTCACTCGGTGATACTCCCGTTAAACGTTGAAGTCGGCCCCCCGGTATCATTTCCATCGTTGCCGTTTGAATGTTCATGGCTGTTAAGCCACGCCAGAAGCGATTGCCACCCGGCGTGCATGATTGCCGGGCTGGTGCTGGCCACAGAGTCCTGCAGGTGACCTGCCTCGCCTGAAAGGTTCCATTTGCTACCCGTAAGTGAGAAAACCGTCCCGCCAACGGTTACCGTGAAGCTGTCAGGTGTGGAAATAGCGATGCTGTCAGGCTTCAGGAGAAACGTCGTGTTGCTGCCGCTGTCTCGCAGCGTTACACCCTCGGGACCGTATACCGTCACCACCTGTCCATCGACATCCTGCCACTCGGTATTGCTGATCGGCAGATATACCAGCGCGCTGAGGTTCGTCGGCTGGGTCAGATCGGCAACGCCACCACCCAGGCCACTCATTCCGCCGATATAGGTATCAGCAGGGATAACAATTCCTCGATCGCCTGGTTGCATTGGATAGCGAACGTACTGAGGCCCAAAGAGAGGAATGGTTACCTGGGGCAAGGTGAATGGGATATTCGTCAGGCTGAACGAGACAGTGATCATTTTCCCTGATTGCCTGACGACCGTTGCAGGCAATACCTTCCCGACCAGCTCCATCGCTTCGGCAATTTTCACCTCAGCGAAATTGTTCATGCTCTTGGCGAAGTTTAGCCGTTGGCTAATAGTCACGATCAGGCCTCCTGCGTAACATACGCCTCATAGATGGTTACCCAACTCGCAGCGTCTGGCTGCCTGCTGTTCCCGACACATCTGCAGGTCTGCACAGCGAATACGCCGGAAAAGGCGCTTTTACTGCGATACTGAGAGTACGATGAGGCCTGCGTTACCGCCATTGCCCCCACGGGCATTCTCACGTAATCACCTACCTGGATATCAGCTCTCATCACGCAGGTGATCATCACCCGGTTATATTCAATCCATACCGGCTGACCAACGAGGTCGGTAAATTCGAGCTGAATGGGCGTTTTCTTTTTCTCAGTGGCTGCGCTGTCCCATACTCTGATCTCTTTTCCCGGGAACATGGCCATTTCCACGCCGAGATAATTTTCATCCCGGATAATGCTACGGCTCAGATTCTTCAGGTTCGACGCAAGCTGCTGCATGGTTGAGCAGTAGATCGGGGAATCGTAATTCAGGACCAGCAAATCACTGATGTTGATATTTATTTTGTAACCAGGAAAAGCGCGTTGAAGCGCAAAAAATAGCGCCACGGACAGCTTTTGCCCCTTGCTCCACGGCATTGTAATGTTCACCGGCTTATCAACTGAGCCAGCGCCGGCCGTGATAATCATGTCCAGCGACAGGTCGATCCCCTGCCAGTTGCCGAATGGCTGCTGAATGATGCCTTCCAGAATCATCCCGCTTTGTGAAGCCTTCGCCAATGGCAGGCCTTTCGACATTCCTACAAATCCTTTGATTGTCATGCCGAACATGTTTTGCTCTGCCTGCTGCATTTCTTTAATGCTGACGCCATACACCCTTACGAGACTTGACCCTATAGGCGTGGACATTCCATAGCGCTGAATGTCAAACTCCACCATCAGGCATCCAGGGTTATAATTTCCATAGGCATCAAGGCTTTTGTACTGACGATAAAGTTTTCCGTCATGGTCAAAAATCTGGAAATCGTAATACCTCATCAGCTGGTCACCTCAATTACGCCGTTTTGCTCCCGCCAGATCATGGTTGTTCTGGAGAAAACGCCCGCTATCAGGTTAATGCCGGTTCCATTGGTAGAGCCCACCGCGGGAGTGTTCAGCATGGTGTTGCCGGAATTGTCGGTGATCAGGATGTACCACCGTTGTGCAGCGATATTCCACTTCACCTGGCAGTTATAAACCGTTCCATCCAATGTCGGAGTAAACGCTACGCTTTCTCTTTCATTGCCGGTAAACGTGTAGGTATCCGTCGTCATAGGCCAAACTCCCCGCTCAGCTTACCGATGAGACCTACTATGTCATTCGCGGCTCCTGACACGGTGCCGCCGAGAGATGTATTCCCAAGGGCCGCGACAGTGTTTGTCCAAGCTGCATCTGTTTGTCGAGTTCCGTCATTGATTTTACTCAGGAAGCTGCCAACCGCCTGCTTAGCCCCTGTTTCAGATACCAGCGGCTGCTCAAAATCCCATAACCAGGATCGCTGAGGCACAGCCTCATTAAAACTGGTCATGTCTTTAACCGTACGCAATATACAGCCGCTATAAAACAGCGCTGGTGTAGCGACGATGTAGGTTCCGCCAAGGTTTGCATGCGCCTGCAGAACGGCCTGCAATGCACTTAGCGTGACGAATTTCGTCATCGCCCCGGTGTTTTCATTTACCGGAGCATCCATCATCAACGCAATACGCAAGGGCTGAGCAAGAAGCGCGTTAGCTGCAACGGTCTGGTTAGCAAATGGGTATTTTGCGATGTCATAATCGACCATCGTCCCGCCCTGTACCGGCTTCCAGTGGCAAAAATATTTATCGAGGTCAGTAAGGTTGAATGCGCCGCCCAAAAGCCCTGTGACAAAGCTCGCGCTCTGCGTCAAAGCCACAATGGGCAACATCCCGCCGGGGATGCTCTGCGCAATACCGTTGCACAGGATCACCGGCGAGACCTCAAAACCCAACTTATACAGCTCGCGAGTGAATCCCATATCTATCGCACTCCGCTAAGAAGGGCGCCGGAGACAATGGCGTTCCCACCCGTGTTGTTGTAAACGACGATCTCCCGGCCACCATTACCTTGTTTGTCGACGATCTGCTGCAGGAGTTGGTTAGTTTTCGAGGTGTTTTTGGCAACCTCTGAACTATCGACGCCTGAAGCGTCATTGCTCTTCGGCGTGCCATACATCGCAGCATACTTTTCCCTGATCCTGCCGGGATAAGCCCTGTTTTCTGCACTACCGCGGCGGCTTCCGCCGTTGTAATAACGCAGCGCCTCGTCGAGATCACCATTCGCGCTCTGCATCGCCCAGGAGAAAACGCGGGCGCCGGCCATGATGTTGTCCTTCGGGTCGAAAGGATTCTCTCCCGGCAGGAAATTGCCAGGCATCACCTGCATCAACCCTTTAGCGCCCGCTTTACTGACGGCATTCTGATCCCAAGAGGATTCCCCAGCGGTAATGGCTTTAAGCCAGCGAGGGTCGACGTTGTATTTATTTGCAGCATCAAGGAAATACTGGTCATATTCCTTCGGTGCTGTTCCGCTCCAGCTGTAAAGGTGACGAGTTAACCACTTCGAAAACGCTGGCGTGTTCGGGTCGCTGAGACCGCCTTTTACGAAATGATTTCCACCGGCATCGGTCTGGACATCATTATTCAGGAATGATGAGCCGGACTTGATATCGTCCATCGCCGACGACCCGCCATCGAGCCAGCCGAGCACTTTCATGATGACGCGCCCAAGCCGCTCAACACCCGACATAAACGACTCAACGTCGCTTTTGAACGTCGGCGAAGCCAGGTAGTTGCCGAACCGCTCAATGCCGCCGGCCAGCGCATCAATCCACTTGCCGAGCTCTGGTGATTTCAGGACAGTGTCGATCGCGCCTGACAGTGCATCAGACAGCTTGCTCAGCTGCGGAGTGAGTGGACCCAGACCGCGCACAAACGTATTTCTGATGCTCTGGCTGCTGTAGTCGAGCTGGACGTTAAAATCCTGCCACTGGCGCGCCTGCTGGTCAGTAATTTGCAACATGCGTGCATCCTGCTGCGCGCGCTTCTCCATGGCGGCGATCTCCTCATCGCTCATGTTTTTGAAGCGGTTCAGGTCGTCCAGCGTAAAGAAGTTTGTCAGGCCATGCGCCTGCGCGCCCTGCAGCGTGCTGCCGTTCTGCACGAAGATATCTCGCGCGTTGCGGATCATCTGCGGGAGCAGCTTGGCCGGGTCCTGGTCGGGATTGTTAATCCCCATCGCCTGAAACGTCCAGCGCTTCGACAGGTCCATTTGCGAGTCGCGGATAACCGCTTCCTGTCTATGCCGCAATAACTACAGGTAGGTTCGACAGGCGCCGCAGGCGTCTGTTTGATACTTCCTGCCGACCACAAAGTTTGCCAAATTGACCGTCCCTTTTTTCGTGCTCCGCTCATACTCACCTTAAATATTGCTGCTAAACAGGAAGAAACGCTTATATTCAGCAAACTATTTTTCTCTACGAATAAGAGATGATAAGATAACGGGAAAGAGTAAATATGCGGCAGCAAAACAATAAAAACAGCCAATTTATCGATATATTATTCTCAATGTGAATGGATTTTGTTAATCAGGTAAAGGAAGTCAGCAGAAAAAATAAATCATTGTCATTGATGCTTTTGCTCACCATGGCGATTTATTTTTTCATCGACATACAATTCTTATGAATATTACAGAACGGAATATCTGGAAGCTAAATAATTTACCGCCAATGGAGTATTGCTCTCTGGCGCGGGCGCAAAAATTATTAAACTGCGAACTGGAAGACATTCTTCACTGGCATGATATAGGCGCAATCAATCTATGTCTTAAGCTTAACCCAACGCCGGGAATATTAAAAATCGCCGTCCTCTCCCATCAGGAAAAAGAGGTAACCAGCGCGTTTAATCCATTTACCTCAGTCGAGGCAGGAGAAACAGTCTGGTCGCAACACTCCCATATCCGCAGCATTCTGCGGCTTGAAGGCGATATTCCGACGATGGAAACCCTGCGCGGAAATACGGTAACCCAGTTCAACGTAAAGGTATTTGCTTCAGGGCTCTGGCATCCACACTGTCGGAACCTAATGGCGCTGCTGGAGGCGCCAGATGATATTCTTTTCGAAAACCGCCTCAGCATGATGCTGCCGGATAAACCATTTGTTTATTGTCATTTCATTCCAGAGGAAGACGAACGCCCCTCGATATCATTGAACCGCATCTATATCACCAGCCAGGCCATTGAGAAAATATACGCCCACAGTATTAGCGCCCGGCCTATGGACGTGACGAAAAATCCGCTACTGGATCAAACCCGTTACATCCAGCAGGAATTAACCGTCCTGCCGCAAAGTGAGGTATTGCTGGAATTTATCCATTATCTTGTTCAGTCCCATACTGTATTTAATGAGAAGTTGCAGAGTATGGCTGAGCCAGACAAGACTCAGCTCTTTCATCACGTGCTGGAAAGGCTTAAGGAAGAAGGCATGCTTATAGAGAATGCCCAGCCCGATGAAGGCGATATCGGCAGCGAAGCCAGCCGTGAGTCGCAGTTCGCCGGCGAGTAACGTAGTCCTTCAGGCAAGGGACTGGCGGTTTTCCTGCTCAATCGTTATCGCGTTCTCTCGGGCCAGGGTGATGAATGCGCGCGCTGCGGCGCTCTGCCAGGCGCCCTGCCGCTGCAATAAACAGGCCGTGCGCTGCAGCAGCGCAGGTCTTAGCTCAATCGCCACCACATCATCAAACTGTCCGGCGATCGCCGCCGGCAGCAGCGTTGCTAACGTTGTGCTTCGAATAACCGACAGAACGGCCCCGATGGAGTTGGCCTCCATCCGCACGTCTGGTTCGAGCCGATGAAGGCGGCAATAACGATCAATCTGCTCGCGGGTAGCAAACTCGCTGCTCAGTAAAATTAGCGGCTGGGCGTCGAGAGCCTGCAGTTGCAAGTCGCGCTCTCCTGCCAGCGGATGCGCACGGCTCACCACCAGCGCAAGCGTTTCCGTCAGCAGCGGCTGAACCACAATTTCCTGTGACCGGCTGTCGTCAAAGGCAATCCCCACATCCAGTTCATCCTCCAGCAGCATCGCCTCCATCCGCTCCTGGTTCATCTCCTGGATAAGCACTTTTACTCCAGGATAGCGTCGGTAGTACGCCTCCATCAGCGGGCCCAGCATATAGGTAGTGAAAGTTGGCGTCATAGCAATGCGGAGTTTACCGTGCTGGAGATCTTCTGCGTCATGCAAGGCGCGCCGACCTTCCTCAAGCTCGCGTAACGCGCGACGGGCATACTCCAGCCAGATCTCACCGGCATCGGTCAGGCGAATACGTCGGCCAGAGCGGTCGAAAAGCTGAACCTCCAGCATCGCTTCCAGCTGGCGTATCTGCTGTGACAGCGCAGGCTGGGAGACATGCAGCGCCGCGGCGGCGCGGGAAAAGCCACAATGTTCAGCCACAGCGATAAAGTAGGAAAGTTGGCGCAGAAGCATCGGCCCACCTATAAGAAATTCCAATAGGCATTATCATAAATAAGTCTTTTAACTTATGAAACAAGAGACGTACCCTCTTCGCACGACCCTCAACATATTTCACCTTTAACATCGTTTTATGCAGGAGTGACTATGTCCGCTCACGATCGTTATCTTCAGCGCGCATTAGTGCTGGCAAAACAAAACATTGCTGACGGTGGGCGCCCCTTCGGCGCCGTGCTGGTGCGAAATGATGAGATTGTCGCTGAAAGCGTCAATACCTTTCATCTGAGCGGTGACCCAACGGCGCATGCCGAACTGAACGCCGTTCGCGATCTTGCCGCCAGACTGGGAAGCGTGGCGTTGCGCGAATGCGTCATCTATGCCAGCGGACAGCCTTGCCCTATGTGCCTGAGCGCGCTCTATTTAACCGGCGTGCGGGAAGTGTTTTTCGCCAATAGCAATCAGGACGGGGAGCCTTTTCAGCTCTCGACCGCCGCGATTTATCAGCAGCTGCAGCAGCCGCTGACCCAGCAAACGCTGCCGATCCATCATCGCCCGCAGCCGGAGGGAGCTGAACTTTATCAGCGCTGGGCGGAACGGCAGTCATGACACCAGCGCTGCGACAGAACCTGACGCTGGCAGTCCTGGTACTGACTGGGATCAATATGCGGCCGCTGCTTACCTCCATTGGTCCTTTGCTGCCGGACATCCGCGCAGCCAGCGGCATGAGCTATACCCTGGCCGCACTCCTGACCGCGCTGCCGGTGATCGCGATGGGGGTGCTGGCGCTGGCCGCTGGCTGGGTCGATCGCTATATCGGTCAAAAGCGCAGTATTGCGCTGAGCCTGCTGATTATCGCGGCAGGCGCCCTGCTGCGGGAAATCGCCCCGAATAGTGGCTTACTGCTCACCAGCGCTCTGGCCGGAGGAATTGGCATCGGCATTATTCAGGCCGCCATTCCGGCGGTAATTAAGCACCTCTTTCCCCGACGGACGCCGCTGGTGATGGGACTATGGTCAGCGGCGCTGATGGGCGGCGGCGGGTTAGGCGCCGCGTTCACCCCATGGCTGGCGTCACATAGCGCGGCCTGGCATGATGCGCTAGCCTGGTGGGCGCTCCCTGCGCTCCTGGCTCTGCTCAGCTGGCTGGCGATTTGTCGGCAATTGCCTCGCGCACCGCATCAGACCAGCGCTTCCCCCCGGGTCGCGATTATTGGCCAGCGCCGCGCCTGGACGCTGGGACTCTATTTCGGACTGATCAATGCCGGTTACGCCAGCCTGATCGCCTGGCTGCCTCCTTACTTCATCCAGCTAGGCGATAGCGCCCAGTACAGCGGTTCGCTGCTGGCGCTGCTGACCGTCGGGCAAACCGCCGGCGCGCTGCTGCTCCCGGCGCTGGCTCGCCAGGAGGATCGGCGCCAGCTTCTTCTGCTAGCGCTGGCGCTACAGCTGATTGGCTTCTGCGGCTTTATCTGGCTGCCAGAGCATTTCTCTGCGCTCTGGGCCATTGCCTGCGGCGTGGGATTGGGCGGCGCGTTTCCTCTGTGCCTGGTGCTGGCGCTGGATCACGCCGGACAACCGGCGGTGGCCGGCAGGCTGGTAGCCTTTATGCAGGGGATCGGATTTATCATCGCCGGTCTGTCGCCCTGGCTTTCCGGCCTGCTGCGTAGCCTGAGCGGGAACTACACGCTTGACTGGTCCTGGCATGCGATCTGCGTCCTGCTACTCATGGCGCTGACGCTGCGCTTTATCCCGGCACACTACCCGGCCGAGTGGCGACAGCGCGCCTCAGACCTGCCCTGAACCGACGGCGGCGCGTGGCAAAGATAATGCCGCGCGCTCTCGTTGGCCTTCTCCGCCCGCCCCATCGCTAAAACCCGTTTCCTTCGCGTCGCTGGCGCTAAATTTATTACCCTGTGAAATTAATGTGTCGCCGAATCACGACACTCGTAAGTAACTAAAAATTAATAAAAAAATGCCTCTTGTTTCCCTGATTTTTTAGGCGTACATTAGCGCCATCTGGAGCACTAAACGCACAGAATTACGGGCTGCTGCAGGGTGAAGTTACACTGGCGACAGCCCTTGAAAAACAGAACAATTAATTCATTTGAACGTCGCACAAGCGCGTGGAGTGATGAGTCGTGAAATACTTCTTTATGGGCCTCTCTTTTATGGTCATCGTTTGGGCCGGTACTTTTGCCCTGATGATCTAGACTGCAGCGGTGTCAAAAAAAACGGGAGCCTTCATGCTCCCGTTTTTATTTTGCCGTGCTGCCCGCAGCGCTAGCTCGCGGAGGCCAGCAGACCATCCGCGCGGAACATCGCCTTGATACCGCGGATCGCCTGGCGCGTACGGTCCCGGTTCTCGATCAGCGCGAAGCGGACGTGGGTATCACCATAGTCGCCAAAGCCAATCCCCGGCGAGACGCAAACCTTCGCTTCATTAAGCAGCTTTTTCGCAAACTCCAGCGACCCCATGGCGGCGTAAGGTTCCGGTATTTTCGCCCACACGTACATAGACGCTTTCGGACACTCCACCATCCAGCCGGCCTCATGAAGCCCTTTGACCAGCACATCGCGACGGCGCTTATACTGTTCGGCAATATCGCGCACGCACTGCTGATCGCCCTCCAGCGCAGCTATCGCCGCCACCTGCAGCGGAGTAAAAGTCCCGTAGTCATGATAGCTTTTGATACGAGCGAGGGCATTCACCAAAGTCTTATTACCCACCATAAAGCCAATGCGCCAGCCGGCCATGTTATAGCTTTTCGACAGGGTAAAGAACTCGACGGCGACATCCCGCGCGCCGGGCACCTGCATGATGGAGGGCGCTTTCCAGCCGTCATACACGATATCGGCATAGGCCAGATCGTGGACGACCAGAATGTCATACTGCTTCGCCAGAGCGACAACCTTTTCAAAGAAATCCAGTTCGACGCACTGCGCGGTCGGATTTGAGGGAAAGCCAAGGATCATCATCTTCGGCTTCGGATAGCTCTCGCGGATGGCGCGTTCCAGCTCGTTAAAGAAATCCACCCCTTCCACCAGCGGCACTGAGCGCACCTGCGCCCCGGCAATCACCGCGCCATAGATATGAATCGGATAGCTGGGGTTCGGCACCAGTACGGTGTCGCCATGATCCAGCGTCGCCAGCATCAGGTGCGCCAGCCCCTCTTTCGAACCAATGGTGACGATCGCTTCCGATTCCGGATCGATATCGACGTTATAGCGTTCTTCATACCAGCGTGAAATGGCGCGACGCAGGCGCGGGATCCCCCGCGAGGTAGAGTAACCATGGGTGTCAGGCCGTTGAGCAACGGTGCAAAGTTTTTCCACGATATGCGGCGGCGTCGCGCCATCGGGATTACCCATACTGAAATCGATAATATCTTCGCCGCGCCGACGCGCAGCCATTTTCAGTTCAGCAGTAATGTTAAAAACGTACGGAGGGAGACGATCGATACGCGTAAAACGGCGTTCAGGACTGGATTCAGCCATAGGTTCCTCTAATTAACGTTAGCGCCCGGACCGTCCGAGCGACGCTGCCGCTGTTGCGGCTCGTTTAGAAAATAACCTGAAAAAATTCATGTTGTCGAGAGGCCCGTTAAAAAATATTCCCTGGCATATAAAACGGGTATCGACTGCGCTAAATGCGGCAGTTCATTGGCGGAATAATCCCGGGTTGTATAAAGGTGGTAACACACTGATATCTTTCTTAACACAGAATATTATCGTTAATGGCGAAGACCGCCGCTATCGCGATGCTTTTTAATTAATCCCCTTTAAAAAGTGTGACTTTTCCGCTTTATGGTTCCACGGCTGGTCTTCTGCCGTCAGGTTTTTTATCATGTCCCTTTCTGGCCACTGACGCGGCGCACCCATGCACGAAATCTTTACTATGATGCTGGCGGTCTATGATCGTGCGGCCCTGATGCTTATTTGCCTCTTTTTCCTTATTCGCCTGCGCCTGTTCCGCGAACTGTTGCATAAGTCGGCCCATACTCCGAAAGAGCTGCTGGCGGTGACAGCCATTTTCTCGCTGTTCGCGCTATTTAGTACCTGGTCCGGCGTCCCGGTTGAGGGGTCCCTGGTGAACGTGCGCATTATCGCCGTGATGTCCGGTGGGATCCTGTTTGGTCCCTGGGTGGGCGCGATTGTCGGGGCGATTGCCGGCGTGCACCGCTATTTGATTGATATCGACGGCGTGACCGCGGTGCCCTGCTTTATCACCAGCATTGTCGCCGGCCTGCTGTCGGGGTTGATTAATCGTAAAGTGGCCCGCGAACAACGGTGGAAAATCGGCATTCTGGCGGGGATGATGTGTGAAACTCTGACCATGATCCTGGTGGTGGTCTGGGCGCCTTCCCTGAGTCTCGGCGTAGATATTGTTTCGAAAATTGGTATCCCGATGATCCTCGGCAGCGTCTGCATCGGCTTTATCGTGCTGCTGGTGCAGAGCGTTGAAGGGGAAAAGGAGGCCAGCGCGGCGCGGCAGGCGAAACTGGCGCTCGATATCGCCAACAAAACCCTGCCGCTGTTTCGACACGTTAACAGCGATTCTCTGCGCCAGGTTTGCGAGATTATCCGCCGCGACATTACCGCCGACGCGGTGGCGATCACCAATACCGAGCACGTGCTGGCCTACGTGGGCGTCGGCGAAGCCAACTATCAACGCCACGACGATATGATTAGCCCCACCACCCGGCAGGCGATTCGTTATGGAAAAATCATCATAAAAAACAATGATGAAGCCCACCGCACCCCGGAGATCCACTCCTTGATGGTGATCCCGCTGTGGGAAAAAGGGGTGGTGACCGGCACGCTAAAAATCTATTACTGCCACGCCCATCGCATCACTTCGACGCTGCAGGAGATGGCGATTGGCCTGTCGCAAATAATCTCCACCCAGCTGGAAGTCTCCCGCGCCGAACAGCTGCGGGAGATGGCCAACAAAGCGGAGCTGCGCGCCCTGCAAAGCAAAATTAACCCGCATTTTTTATTTAATGCGCTGAACGCGATCTCCTCCTCGATTCGCCTTAATCCGGACACCGCGCGCCAGCTCATTTTTAATCTGTCGCGCTACCTGCGCTATAACATCGAATTAAAAGACGATGAGCAGATTGATATCAAACGAGAGCTGTATCAGATCAAAGATTATATCGCTATTGAACAGGCGCGATTCGGCGACAAGCTGACGGTCATCTACGATATTGACGACGACGTCAGCTGCGTGATCCCGAGCCTGCTTATCCAGCCGCTGGTGGAAAATGCCATTGTTCACGGTATTCAACCCTGTAAAGGCAAAGGCGTGGTGACGATCGGCATTAACGAGTGCGGCAATCGGGTACGCATCAGCGTTCGCGATACGGGCAACGGTATCGATCCCGCCGTGGTCGCCCGCGTGGAAGCCGATGAGATGCCGGGTAACAAAATCGGCCTGCTCAATGTGCATCATCGGGTGAAACTTCTCTACGGCGAGGGTTTGCATATCCGCAATCTGACGCCGGGAACCGAAATTGCCTTTTATGTCCCCAATAACTCTACGCCGCAGGCGCTGACGGAGTCGCTGTTGTCATGAGCGGAGAAAAGATGAAAGTTATCATTGTGGAGGATGAGTTTCTGGCCCAGCAGGAGCTCTCCTGGCTTATTAACACCCATAGCCAGATGGAGATCGTCGGCAGCTTTGACGACGGCCTGGACGTGCTGAAATTTCTCCAGCACAACAAGGTCGACGCCATCTTTCTCGATATCAATATTCCGTCGCTCGACGGGGTTCTGCTGGCGCAAAACATCAGCCAGTTTGCCCATAAACCTTTTATCGTCTTTATCACCGCGTGGAAAGAACATGCGGTGGAAGCCTTTGAGCTGGAAGCCTTTGACTACATCCTGAAACCCTACCAGGAGTCGCGCATCATCAATATGCTGCAAAAGCTGACCACCGCCTGGCAGCAGCAAAATAACGCTGCTTCAGGATTAGCCAGCGCGGCGCCACGGGAAAACGACACCATCAATCTGATCAAAGATGAGCGGATCATCGTCACCAGTATTCATGATATTTATTATGCCGAGGCGCATGAAAAGATGACATTCGTCTATACCCGCCGGGAGTCATTCGTCATGCCGATGAACATTACTGAATTCTGCAGCAAACTGCCCACCGCGCATTTCTTCCGCTGCCACCGCTCGTATTGCATAAATCTCAGCAAAATTCGGGAAATTGAGCCGTGGTTCAACAACACCTATGTGCTGCGCCTGCGTGACCTGGAGTTTCAGGTTCCGGTCAGTCGCAGTAAAGTGAAAGAGTTTCGCCAGCTGATGAATCTGTAGAGAGCGGAAAGCACCGCCATCCGGGCTACGACGGTAGCCCGGGAGAAGAATGCTTAAAGCACCTGGCCCAGCGTCTGACGCAGATGCGCGCCGGAGCCCAGCAGGCCTGGGTTATCATGCACAATCAGGTAAACCGGGATATCCTGAACATAAGCTTTAAAACGGCCTTTGTCTTCAAAACCGCCGCGGAAACCAGAGGCTTTAAAGAACTCCAGGAAGCGCGGCACGATGCCGCCGGCGATATACACCCCGCCAAACGTCCCGAGGGTCAGCGCCAGGTTACCGCCGAAGCGTCCCATAATGACGCAGAACAGCGACAGCGCCCGACGACAGTCGGTGCAGCTGTCCGCCAGCGCTCGCTCGGTCACCTCACGCGGCTGCAGGTTCTCCGGCAGTCGGCCGTCCGATTTGACAATCGCGCGATACAGGTTGACCAGCCCGGGACCTGAGAGCACGCGTTCTGCGGAAACATGCCCCAGCTCGGCGCGTAGCTCTTCCAGAATGATCCCTTCTTCTTCGCTGTTCGGGGCAAAATCAACATGACCGCCTTCGCCCGGCAGGCTGACCCAACGCTTATCAACGTGGACCAGATGCGCCACGCCGAGCCCGGTCCCGGCGCCATAAACGGCGATCGGTTTGCCCGCTACCGGCGCACTGCCGCCAAACTGAATAAGGTGCTCAGCTTTCAGCATCGGAATGGCCATTGAAACAGCGGTAAAATCGTTAATTATCTCCAGATGGGCAAAGCCGAGGTTACGCTTCATTTCGGCGATAGAGAAAGCCCAGGTATGGTTGGTCATCGCCACCCAGTCGCCGGTAATCGGGCATGCGATGGCAATACAACCTTCGTTGACCGTTACCTGGTGCTCCTCGAGATAGACGCGCACCACTGCCTCCAGACTGGGGTAATCGAGCCCGGAATAGGTCTTTGCACGAGAGATCTCTCCACTCGCCAGATCACATAGCGCCAGGCGGGCGTTGGTCCCCCCGACATCTCCTACTAAAGCAAATTTTGTCATTCCGTTACGGCTCCGCTAAAGTCAAAATAAATCTTTTGGCACACTGTAAATTCATGGCGGCTTAACAACAACGTCCAACGCGCAGACGCCCCTTGTTTAGCGACACAGGTCACATTTAGTTTGTAATCTATGCAAGGTAGCCTGTAAAGGACGCGCCGGATATCAGATGTCACCTTAACTTTATCGTTTCAGCACCATTTGCATCGACGGTCTCCGCTGACGAAGGCAAAGTAGTGCTCCAGCACTTTTACAAGGACATTTCCATGCTCCATCCTCGCGCCAGAACAATGCTGATCCTGTCGGTGCCGGCCATCCTGATAGGTATCGCCTGCAGCCTGATCCTGATCGTGGCGATGAAGGTTGCCGCGCTGCTGCAGCGCGTGCTGTGGAGCAATCTGCCCGCGCAGTTGGGGGTGAGCGCCGACAGCCCGCTGTGGATCATCGCCATGCTGACGGCGACAGGGATCGCGGTGGGTCTGGTCATTCGTTACAGCCCCGGGCACGCCGGGCCGGATCCAGCGACCGAGTCGTTAATCGGCGCTCCCATTGCCACCGGCGCGCTGCCCGGACTCCTCGCCGCGCTGATCCTCGGCCTCGCCGGCGGCGTCAGCCTCGGCCCGGAGCATCCGATTATGGTGGTGAATATCGCGTTGGCTGTCGCCGTCGGCTCCCGACTGTTTCCGCGCGTCAGCTCGCTGGACTGGACCATCCTCGCGGCCTCAGGCACCATCGGCGCCCTCTTCGGTACCCCGGTTGCCGCCGCGCTGATTTTTTCGCAAACCCTCAATAGCAGCAACGATACGCCACTGTGGGATCGCCTCTTTGCTCCCCTCCTCGCCGCCGCCGCCGGCGCGTTGACGACGGGTCTGTTTTTCCATCCCCATTTTTCACTGCCGATCCCGCACTATGGTCAGATGCGCTTCGTTGATATTCTCAGCGGCATTATCGTCGCCCTGATCGCTATCGCCGTCGGCATGGTGGCCGTCTGGTGTCTGCCGCGACTGCATGCCCTGATGCATCGGTTGAAAAATCCAATCCTGGCCCTCGGCATCGGCGGGCTGCTGCTGGGGATCGTGGGGACGATAGGCGGGCCCTTAACGCTATTTAAAGGGCTGGATGAGATGCAGCAGCTGGCCTTCAGCCAGACGCTAACCGCCGCGGATTTTCTGCTTATCGCGCTGGTCAAACTGGCGGCCCTGGTTCTTGCCTCAGCCAGCGGCTTTCGCGGCGGGCGAATTTTCCCGGCGGTGTTCGTCGGGGTAGCGCTGGGGCTGATGCTGCATGCTCATGTTGACGCAGTGCCGGCGGCAATCACCGTTTCCTGCGCGATCCTCGGCATGGTGCTGGTCGTCACTCGCGACGGCTGGTTGAGCCTGTTTATGGCCGCCGTGGTGGTCCCGGATACGACTCTGCTGCCGCTATTGTGTATGGTGATGCTCCCGGCCTGGCTGCTGCTGGCCGGGAGACCGTTGATGATTGCCAAACGGCATACCGATTAAACGCGGCTGTTTCGCTCCTCAAGGGCCTGCGTCACCGCGCGCAGGAAATCGGGGATATCCATTTTCGGCAGCATCACTTCTACCAGGGTGAGGGTATCGGAGGTGATGCTCTCCGTCATCGCCTCCCGCAGTTCAGACGTCTGAGTGACCCGCCGGCAGCGCGAAGCAACGTCAGGGGCGAAGGCTTCCGGCAGCCGCTGCCAGTCCCACAGAGCGATGTCATTGTAGCGCTGCTCTGGACCATGAATCGCCCGTTCCACGGTATACCCTTCGTTATTCAGCAGCAGAATAAGCGGCTTTTGCTTATCACGCAGCATGGAGCCCATCTCCTGAATGGTCAGTTGGGCCGCGCCATCGCCGACAATTAGCACCACCCGCCGCTCCGCCGCCGCGGTTTGTGCGCCATAGGCGGCCGGGAGAGTAAAACCAATCGAGCCCCACAGCGGCTGGACGATCAGCGATGCTTCAGAGGGCAGCTTCAGCGCCGCAATACCAAAGGCGGCCGTCCCCTGATCGGCGAGAATAATATCCCCCGGACGCAGGGCGCCCTGCACCGTCGCCCAGAAATTTTTCTGGGTCAACTCGCCTTCAGCGCCCTCCTCAGCCTCCGGCGCCACGACCTGAGGCGTAGCCCACTCCGCCGCCAGCGGGGCGGAAAGCGTCATCAGCGCGGCCAAAGCCTTATCCATCGGCACCCCGCTGAACCAGTGATCGCCCACCCTGACGGCGAAGGGCTGGATCTCAATAGTCTTTTCCCGCGCCAGATGTTGGGTAAATCCTGCGGTGATGGTGTCGGTGAAGCGCGTGCCAATGCAGATGATGGTGTCGGCGTTTTCAATCGCCTCCCGGGTCTGCGGCGCGCTGGCAATCCCGCTGTAGGTGCCGACAAACCCGCTCTGCTGCTCATCGAACAATCCCTTGCCCATGAGCATCGTCGCATGGGCGACAGGCGTTTTCGCCACCCACTCCCGGAGCGTCTTCTGCAGGCCATAACGTTGCGCCAGGAAGTCCGCCAGCAGGGAAATGCGTCGGCTGCCCCGCAGCAGGCGGCTGGCATGTTCGCAAAACCCGGCAAGCTGGTTTTCATCCGCCGGAGCGGGCTCTACCAGCAAGCGCTGGGCTGGGGCAATCGCTGCCGCTCTGGCGACATCGGCTGGCAGCATCAAATAGCCGGGGCGATGATGCGTCAACATATCGCGCAGCACACGGTCGATTTCATGGCAGGCGTTGCCGGCGGTCAGCAGCGCCTGGCTACAGGTGATCTGCTCGCTCATGCGGGCGAAATGGCGAAAATCGCCATCGCCGAGGGTATGGTGCAGCAGTTCGCCGCGCTGCTGGGCGCCGGTAGAGGGCGCGCCGACGATATGCAATACCGGAATATGTTCCGCATAGCTACCCGCAATGCCGTTCAGCGCGCTCAATTCGCCGACGCCGTAAGTGGTCAGCAGCGCACCGGCCCCTTTGATGCGCGCATAGCCGTCAGCGGCATATGCCGCATTCAGCTCGTTGGCGCAGCCGACCCACCCCAAGGCGCTGTGCGCGATGACGCGATCGAGAAACTGTAAGTTGTAATCTCCCGGCACGCCGAACAAGCGATCAATACCGCAGTCGACAAGGCGATCCAGCAGATAATCCCCAATAGTGTAGGTCGGTTGCATATCCATTATCCTCATTTTGGTGCAGGTGTAATTTGAGTATTGAATAAGCGATCCGCCTGTCCAGATGGGAGCTGATAATGGCAGTGTAAAGCAATAATTACGCAGAAAAAGCAGTGTACTCCACGCAGAACATTGTTTAGTGTAAACGTATACACATCCTGTTTTGTCGGCGGAGGAAGAATGGTTTACCAGGCAAGCACCACGCGATATCAAACGATGGAGTACCGTCGCTGCGGCCGCAGCGGTCTGCAGCTACCGGCCATTTCCCTTGGCCTGTGGCATAACTTTGGCGATGAAACGCGAGTGGAAACCAGCCGGCAGATGCTCCTGCACGCTTTTGACCTCGGTATAACTCATTTCGATTTGGCCAACAACTATGGGCCGCCGCCGGGCTCGGCGGAAAGCAACTTTGGCCGCATCCTGAAAGAGTCGCTCCTGCCTTATCGCGATGAGTTAATCATCTCCACTAAAGCAGGTTACACGATGTGGGACGGCCCTTACGGCGACTGGGGATCGCGAAAATATCTGGTAGCCAGTCTTAACCAGAGCCTTAAACGCATGGGGCTGGAATACGTCGATATTTTTTACCATCACCGGCCTGATCCACAGACGCCGCTGATGGAAACGATGCGTGCGCTCGATCATCTGGTTCGTCAGGGTAAAGCGCTATATGTCGGGATCTCCAACTATCCTCTGGCCCAGGCGCGGGAGGCGGTGAAGATCCTTAACGACCTCGGCACCCCCTGCATCATCCACCAGCCTCGCTACTCGATGTTCGAACGCGGCGTGGAAGAAGGACTGCTGGATTTTCTGCAGACGGAAGGGATTGGAAGCATAGCGTTTTCACCGCTGGCCGGCGGGCAACTTACCGACCGCTATCTCAACGGCATTCCGGCCGACTCGCGCGCCGCCAGCAGCAGTCGTTTTCTGCAGCCGGAGCAACTGACTCCTGCCCGATTAGAAAAAATTCGTCAGCTTAACAGGCAGGCGGAAGCGCGTGGGCAGAAGCTGTCGCAGATGGCGCTGGCCTGGGTGTTGCGCGAAGAGAAAGTCACCTCGGTGCTGATCGGCGCCAGCAAAACCACGCAACTGGATGATGCCGTCGGCATGCTGCAGAATCGCCATTTCACCACCGAGGAGTGCGCGGCCATCGACGCCATCCTTGCGCTGTAAAGCAAATGTTACTTTAGCAAAAAGTGCTCTTTCCTGCGCTTTCGGAGTTCGTCCGATGCGGCGGGTCTTTACCGGCCCGTAATATCAGGTTAACAGGCCGCTTACGGCCCCGATCGTGAAGGAGAAGAGTATGTTCAGGTCACTGATTCTGGCAGCAGTACTGCTGGCCGCAGGGCCACTGGTCGCTAACGCTGGTGAAATCACCCTGCTGCCATCGGTAAAATTACAAATAGGCGATCGTGACAATTACGGTAACTACTGGGACGGTGGCAGCTGGCGCGACCGTGATTACTGGCGTCGTCACTATGAATGGCGTGATAACCGTTGGCATCGTCATGACAACGGCTGGCACAAAGGCTGGTACAAAGGCAGAGATAAAGCCTGGGAGCGCGGCTATCGTGCTGGCTGGAACGACCGCGATGACCACCGCGGCGGCTGGGGACGCGGCCCGGGTGGGCGCGGTCACGGTCATGGACATGGCCATCACTAACAGACGAAAAGGGGAGCCCATCGGCTCCCCTTTACTTTATTCAGCATCAGGAATCAATTAATCCACCCCGATCAGCGACCCCACTATTAACCAGCCGTTCAGGCTCACCACAATAGCGACTATCGCCCAGCCGATGCCTCTCACCCAACGGGTATTCACCAGGTCCCCCATCAGCTTCGCATTGCTGGTAAATATCAGCAGCGGCACCAGGGCAAGCGCAATGCCAAAGCTGAGCAACACCTGACTCATTACCAGGATGCGCGTAGGATCCAGCCCCAGCAGAATGACGACAAACGACGGCAGCATGGTGATCGCCCGGCGAAACCACAGCGGAATATGAAAGCGGATAAACCCCTGCATAACGACCTGACCTGCCAGAGTGCCCACCACGGTCGACGATAAACCGGCGGCAATCAGGCTGAGGCCAAAGATGGTCGCCGCCGCGTGGCTCAGCAGCGGCTCCAGCGTCATGTAGGCCTGATCGAGATCGGCGACGCCGGTATGGCCATTAAAGTGGAATGCCGCCGCAGCGGTCGCCATCATCGCCAGATTGACGAACCCGGCAATGGTCATGGCGATCGCCACATCCCAGCGGGTCGCGTTATAACGTTCTTTTCGCGTTCCGCCATGCAGATGCTGAGTCAGCGATGAGTGTAAGTAAATGACGTGCGGCATGATTGTCGCCCCCAGTACCCCGGCGGCTAAGAATACCGCCTCCCCGTTGGGCAGCGTGGGGATCACCAGTCCTTTCGTCAGAGGAGCCAGCGCGGGCTGGGAAAAGATCAACTCCACGACATAGGCCACGGCGACAAACAGCAACAATCCACCGATCACCTTCTCCAGTGGTTTTTGCCCGCGCCGCTGCAGCATCAGGATCAGAAAAGTCGCCACCCCGGTCAGCACCGCCCCCTGCAGAAGCGATACGCCGAGTACCAGCTTAAAACCAATTGCGGCGCCGATAAATTCAGCCAGATCGGTGGCCATAGCGATAATTTCCGCCTGTACCCAGTAAAACCAGACAACAGGACGCGGGTAATGGTCGCGGATCTGCTCGGCCAGGTTTTTGCCGGTGGCAATGCCCAGTTTGGCAGAAAGCACCTGGATCAGCATCGCCATCAGGTTAGCCCACACCACGACCCACAGCAGCTGGTAGCCAAAGCTGGCGCCGGCCTGAATGTTAGTGGCGAAATTACCCGGATCGATATAGCCAATGGCAGCGACGAAAGCCGGGCCCATTAAGGCGAGCTTCACCTTGCGCGCGGCGCGACTACTGCTATTCTCAACGCGACTGCTAGTCATCTTCTGCCTCTGGAAATATAGCCTTTGCTATGTTTCATGCTATCAAAATGCGAATGATTATCAAGTTCATTTAGAATGGAGATAATGATTGCTGTGATAGAAGGGAACAATAGCTGGCCGGAAATGAAATACGGGCGTCAGAAAACGAGATCCAGCCCGCTATTAAGAGTAGTACAAGAATGCAACTTTTAAAACCTTTACGTAACATAACAAAAGTGGATGTTGGATCACTATTTTTGCCATTGGTCACAGTTCCTTGCAATAGTGTGCAATTGATCTCGTTTTCTTTAAAGCCGTTGCATAGAATGTGCACGGAAATTTAACCTGCCTCATATTTGGAGCAACTATGGACCGCGTCTTGCATTTTGTCCTCGCGATCGTTGTGGTGGCTATACTGGCCCTGTTGGTCAGCCATGACCGCCAAAAGATCCGTATTCGTTATGTTGTTCAACTGCTTGTCATTGAAGTCCTGCTGGCCTGGTTCTTCCTCAACTCCGATATTGGTCTGGGTTTTGTGAAAGGATTTTCCGAGATGTTTGAAAAACTCCTCGGGTTTGCCAACGAAGGGACAAACTTCGTGTTCGGCGGCATGAACGATAAAGGCCTGGCCTTCTTCTTCCTCAAAGTTTTGTGCCCTATCGTCTTCATTTCGGCTTTGATCGGCATTTTGCAGCATATTCGTATCCTGCCGATTGTCATTCGCGCGATCGGTACCGTCCTGTCGAAAGTTAACGGCATGGGCAAGCTGGAGTCCTTCAACGCCGTGAGCTCGTTGATCCTCGGCCAGTCGGAAAACTTTATCGCGTATAAAGATATTCTCGGCAAAATGTCGCGCAACCGCATGTACACCATGGCGGCGACGGCGATGTCCACCGTGTCCATGTCCATCGTAGGCGCTTACATGACCATGCTGCAGCCAAAGTATGTCGTTGCGGCGCTGGTGCTCAACATGTTCAGCACCTTTATCGTTCTGTCATTAATTAACCCTTACCGCGTGGAAGAGAGCGAAGAAAATCTGCAGATGTCGAATCTGCACGAAGGTCAGAGCTTCTTCGAGATGCTGGGCGAGTATATTCTGGCAGGTTTTAAAGTCGCGATTATCGTGGCGGCGATGTTGATCGGCTTCATCGCGCTGATCTCGGCGCTGAATGCCCTGTTCGCCACCGTGACCGGTTGGTTCGGCTATAGCATTTCCTTCCAGGGTATCCTCGGCTATATCTTCTACCCGGTTGCCTGGGTGATGGGTGTGCCGGCAAGCGAAGCGCTGCAGGTGGGCAGTATTATGGCTACCAAACTGGTCTCCAATGAATTCGTCGCCATGATGGATCTGCAGAAAATTGCCTCGACGCTCTCCCCGCGCGCGGAAGGCATTATCTCTATTTTCCTGGTCTCCTTCGCCAACTTCTCATCTATCGGTATTATTGCCGGGGCGATCAAAGGTCTGAACGAAGAACAGGGCAACGTAGTTTCTCGCTTCGGTCTGAAGCTGGTGTACGGCTCCACGCTGGTTAGCGTGCTGTCCGCCTCGATTGCGGCGCTGGTTCTGTAACAGACGTCAGTCATCTGAGCCGGGCAATGCCCGGCTTTTTTTTGCCCGTCATTCACCCAGCGGCTGTGGTTTACCGATCAGATAACCCTGCAGATAATTCACGCCCAGCTCCAGCAAGCGCGCTTTTTGCGGTTCGCTTTCGACATATTCCGCCACCACGCTCATCTGTTTCGCCCGCGCCATCTCGACAATCGATTTCACCATGATGGCGTCCAGCGGGTCCGTGAGGATGTCGCGGACGAAGCAGCCGTCAATCTTAATGATATCGGCCTGTAGATGTTTCAGACGTTCATAGTTCGCATAGCCGGTGCCAAAGTCATCAATAGCGATGGCGCAGCCAAACGCGCGCAACGCTTCAAGATTTTGCCGACTGGTGTCCGCATTAGAGAAGGCCTGCTCTTCGGTCACCTCAATAGTTATAAGTTCTGGCGAGACGCTATAGCGTTGAAACAGCGCGATAATCTGCCCTGCGCTGTTCTTTTGCATCAGAGTTGCAGGCAGCAGGTTGACCGAGAATCGCTGGCCGGGATGCTTATGGAGCATACTGAACAAGGTCTCCAGCACCAGCATGTCAAAACGTTGGCTGAGGTTAAACTGCACAATCAGCGGAATGAATCGGTCGGGCATAATGACGCTATCGCCACAGCGCATGCGCGTGAGGATCTCATGATAACCCTCCCCCTCCGGATTCTGAATCGGTTGCGCATAGAGCATCAGCGCGCGATCTTTGAGCACTTGCTTGACGCGCATAAGGAGGCGCACCTGCTCGGTAGTTTGATCCACCACCAGATCCTGCTCCTCGTCCAGCGCCAGCACCCGACGTTCACTGCCCGCCTGTTCGGAAAGCCAGCTTAGCTGGCCCAGCATCTGGTAAAGTCCCTCACCCTGGCCGTCATCGCGGCCCCAGGCCGCGCCAAACTCCAAATCCAGCGGCTGATTGTGCCAGCTGAACTTTTTGTGGTTGAGGACCGCGACCATATGGTTCAAGCGGGACGACGGCTCCGGTCCATCAAGCACGAGGATCAGTTCGCTGCCCGGTACCTGGAAGACTTTATCCGCCGCTCCCAGCAGCGGTTGCAGCGCCCGAATAATCTGCCGTTTACAGTCCACCCCCATCATCAGACCATAATGCCGACTGAGAAAGTCGAGATTATCAATACGCAGGCTGCAGATAGCCTGCTGAGGACAGCTCTGTAAATGGCTCTCCAGCGCGCGCAGGTTAGGCAAGCCGGTCAGCGGATCCTCTTCCGCCTGGCTACGCCAGCGGCGTTTGTTGCGGTCGCTGCGGGCATAGATGTCGGCCATATAAAACAAACAGATAGTAAAGGAGATCAGAACCGACAGCACAAAGGAGAGTGAATACTCGCTTTGCACCCCCTGGAGAAAGTTTTTGTTATATACCACCAGCAAAAAGGCCGAGACAGACCATGAAATACGCAATAGCGCATGGCCTATTCGACTGATACCGATAAAGTAGACAATAAAAATAACCGGAACTAAATAACCGGCAATAAATTCAGACTGATACGGCGCACACAATAGCGTTAATATCACCGCCAACGCGATAAACCAATATAGGGTAAAGGAGCGATATTGCGGTGCCAGCCACGGTAAACATTCCTGCTGCCAGAAACGTCGGGCGTAGCGCGGACTGATAATCATCCGCATTGGATAATAAAGAAACGTCGTAAAAATTAATGCCGCACTGATTAAACTTTGGATATCTATTACAGTATAAATCAACGGCATACTACCAAAGTAACTGGTAATAGCTAATGGAAACGCAAAATATTGTCCGGCGAGATACATGGTGATTTTCAGGAGCACCGGCGCGAAGAAGCCGCCCCAGAAGATCCGCGCCCCCATATGTTTTGCCGTTGGACCGCAGCGCCAGCGCTTCCCCACCATCAGTCGCAGAATAGCGCAGGAGACAAACACGGCGAACAGTTGACAAAAAAGTAAGATAAACGCCTGCGGCAGCGTTAATTTAATGAGAAAACTATTGGTGATGGCAAACGCGAGAATTAATGGCGCAATTGCATAGCGGCCAAAGATAAAAATAACAGAAAACATCACGCTGATTGGTAGCCAGGCAATATAAATAAGGTTGCCGTCAATTATCGTTTGCGGTGAAATAAAACGAGCCAGCGGAATAGCGACTAAACAAATGATAAAGGCCAATAGAGTTTTTTTGATATTAATGTTAATTTTATCAAGCATTATTGTTAATTAAAACTCCAGAAACCTCATCACGTTTAATGGGGGAAATGTTATGTTGCTTATTTAGGGCAGGCAAGGCGAATTATCAGGAAAAAGTCTGAAATTACTTTCGATTTTAATTGCTGGAGATTAACTGACGTAACCAGAAAGTGCTTTACATGAAACCCGCTAAAAACAAAAACCCCCGCCGAAGCGAGGGTTCTGAATTTTGGTGGAGCTAAGCGGGATCGAACCGCTGACCTCTTGCATGCCATGCAAGCGCTCTCCCAGCTGAGCTATAGCCCCACAGGACTTCTTTACGAACCAAATCCGCTGGGTGCAGAATTTGGTGGAGCTAAGCGGGATCGAACCGCTGACCTCTTGCATGCCATGCAAGCGCTCTCCCAGCTGAGCTATAGCCCCGTAACGTAAAGCGTGTCGTGTTGACGGGCGGCATAATATGAATTCCTCGCTCAGGTGTCAACGGCAAAATTATCCTTCCCGATGCAATCGCTGAAAAAGCAGGCAACTTGCTGACATTGCGAGCCTTATCGCAGTCAGAAGTTAAACAGGTCACCTTTTCACGTAAAAGGATGCTATAACATGGGCAGCTAATTCCCATACATTTACTCAGGAAATAGTATGCTCAAGGAACGAATGACACCTGAAGAAATTGCCCATCTAACCGGCTACAGTCGGCAAACTATCAATAAGTGGGTGCGGAAAGAAGGCTGGCAAACCTCTCCGCGACCTGGCGTCCAGGGCGGCAAAGCGCGCCTGGTCCATGTCAATGAGCAAGTCAGGGAGTTTATCCGCAGCGCCCAGCGGGTGGCGGAGACGCCCAGCATCTATTCTCCCCATGATAGCGATCTGGAATCGCTGCTGCTGACCCTCAGTAAAGAACTCACCCCCAGCGAGCAGAAGCAGCTTATGTCATTGTTGCTGCGCGAGGGGATCACCGGGTTACTGCTTCGGTTAGGGATCCGCGATCGGTAAACCATGATGAAACTGAAAGATAAAATGACGCCCGCAGAGCTTGCCGATTGCCTGGGGCTGGCCAGACAAACGATCAATCGCTGGGTTCGCGAGAAACAATGGCGCACCGAAGCAATACCCGGCGTTAAAGGGGGGCGAGCGCGACTGGTGGTTATCGACCAACCGGTACGCGAGTTTCTGACCAACATCCCTGCCAGACGCCATCTGCTTACCGACAATCATCTCGCGGAATCGCCAGGTGCATACCTGGTCAATGAGGCAGACGCGATCTGGCGGCAAATCACGGAAACCCTACAGCTGATGACTCCGGCAGAACAGCTGCAGCTCCGCGATCTGCTGGCCCGGGAAGGGATTAGCGGTTTTCTTGCCCGCCTCGGCATCGCCAGTCCGGAATAACAGACAAAAAAAACGGCAGGGGAACCTGCCGGTGTTTCAGCTGCGGCGCCGAAGTGGTTCG
>OBVE01000308.1_pt1 | contig 29449 bp, 30 predicted proteins | sample 1475991 | NCBI WGS metagenome assembly OBVE01 (sample SAMEA2579969, study PRJEB22360) | human gut metagenome | biome: human gut; feature: human-associated habitat; material: faeces | place: Denmark | collected 2008/2010 | reverse complement strand
TTAATAATTTATATAATGAACTAATATCTTTATAGCCCAATTCACTCATTAGATTTTCTTTCGATGCTCTAATTAAAATATATTTTTCTACTGCTTTATATCCCTTTACAAATAACCTTAAATACTGTTTTAAGCTATCTCCTATTTCATATACTGTCTTCTCCATAAACTCCGTAGGAAGCCTATAAACCTTTTTAGAAGGTATATATTTAATATTAATTATATTACTTACACCTTCTACCTTACTTAAGCTAAGCCCAGCTAACTTGCTTAATTCCTTTAGTGTCCTGATATTTATTCCTTTATCTTCAAAATTTATGTTTGTATTAAATAATTCTTCACTTACTAATTTAAGGTATAATAAATAGTGTCGTGTGCTCGCTTTATTAGCCCACAACTTGTTTATTATTCCAGGATCAATGTCAAAAGTTTCTTGCTTAAGCTGAAGCTTACCCTTGTTAGCAAATGGACATTTACTGCATATATTTTCTATTCCTAATTCTTCAAATACTCCTTTGGCATATGTACAACTAAATCTATAATTTCTTCTATAAATAGTTTCAACTTTACTTTTTATTTGTCTATTATTTTCATCATGTCCCCAGCTTTCTGCCAATTCTACTAAGTTCTTAAAAGTTTCCTCTTTACTATATCCCAAGCTTTTCAAATAAATTGCAACACTAACAAGGCTATAGTTTCTAGAGCCTTTTTCAACCATATGTGTTAAAAGATATTGGACGCAATTTCCACCACATTTCATATTTCTATCTTCTAACCCTTTATCAAATTTTCCTGACTTAACCTTTTTTAAAGCATTTTTATATAATCTGACAGCTCTTAATGACATTTCTCCTGGAACATTTATATCTAACGATCTTCTCCTTCTTGTTAAGCTCTCTTTAGTTATTGAACCAGTTAGCAGTTTCATTAGTTCTTCAATAGTTATTCTTACGCAATATCCACCCTTATAAAAACTATTTGGTGCTTTCATAACCTTGTAAGAAGACGTTACAATACTCTCATCAACATTTTTAAAATTAAGATCATGCTTAATGTTCTTATACATTTCAAAATATATTCTGTTAAGTTGCATATCTGGTCTAAGATCATATGCTTTAGGGTTTACCTCAACATATATACTTTTGTTATTGTTGATGATTATTAATATATCCTCTTTATTTATTCCTAATTCACTATAAAGGTATTGTACATATGATGCAGCTTCATACACTGCATCCGCATAAGAATTTCCTGACTTTGGCTCAAACTCCAATGTAAAAGGATAATATCTTTGTTCATTATCTTTTCTATTTGCTTTATCTTTAAGCCAAGTACTAAAGGTTTGTATTGATATATGACTTGTTATCTTATTTTCCATTGTATAGTTCAAAGCTTTTTCTATGTGTGTTTCATATTTTGCAACATTTCTTTTTTGGGATAAATCATTCCCCTTAATAACTTCTACTATTCCGAAATATTGTTTTCCTTTATAATCATAAGTCCAAAAGTCTTTAATTAAGTTACCCATCTTGTCACCTCCTGGTTTCTAATTAACATGAAACTCCACTAATTTATGTAAAAAATATATTTATCTCTTTTCTTTTTTTTTTTATGTGATATAATTGAATTATCTAAAAAAGGTAATAAAAAACTAGACCTTAAAAATTGCTATTTTTTTTAGCACTTTTAAAGTTAAAACAATCCTGCCTTATGAATTTATAAAATTCATAAAGTCTAATTTTCTAAGTAAGTTGGCGCTTACAAAGAATTATTTAGTTTTGCTGTTTTAGTTTTACTGTTTTAGTTTCTTTATTACAATGCGTTTTACAAAATTGAAAAGTAATTGCAATGATACAGTTGGCAGCTGTATCATTTTTGTTTGCAAAAATATTTTGGCATATATTTTATACAAACAATTTTATGGTTACATTTTACACTATTCCTATGTTTTATTCAACATTAGAAAATTTATGTAACAATTGAGTTTACTTGTTTCCTCAAAAGTGTACTACAATTAATTCATTGATAAATTCTATGTTTCAGCATATTTTCCTTTCATTTTTGTAGTACATTTTTCAAAAAACATTTTTTTTTCAAAAGTGTACTACACTTTTTGTATATTTATATCTTGTAGGCCTTTATTTATAAAGCTTTACAAGTGTAGTACACTTTTATTATTTTTTCTATTATATTTGTACTACAGTTTTTATTATTTTGTAGTACACTTTTATATTGTATTTATATATAAAAGCTCTATTTATCAAGCTTTATAAGTGTAGTACACTTTTGCATCATCTACTATAAAAGTGTACTACACTTTTATATGTCGAATCATATCCTAATGCTTATATTTAAACACTTTAAAAGTGTAGTACACTTTTAAAAACTCATTTTTTGTCGAAAAGTTTTTTTATTAATTTCTTCTAGTCATTCTTAAAGCTGACTTCAATCCCTTTGAGCTTCTAACTGAAGATGTTTTTTCAAAGATCTCTGATTCGCTATCATTATCCTCATTGTGAGCTTGTCCAAATACTTCATCCTCTGTATCTTCCATAGATTCAATACTTTCCTTAATTACTTTAGGTTCGTTTGATCTTTCTATCCTTTTCTCAATTTCATTAAACTTAATTATCTTGTCACTATCATTAGTCAATTCATTTAAATTATCCATTGAGATTGAAGAAAGTAATATCTTGTTTTTTTGTTTAACATAAAAATCTAATGCATCCATTATGAACTCATTAAGCTCATCATTTTTATTAGCTTCATTTATGGCTTCAACTACTCTGTCTTTTATCCTTCTTTTACTTAGACGAAAGTTTACAGTATCTCCTTTTTGATAAACTTTCTTTTTTTTACCACTCATGGTAATCTCCTATCTACTTAACCTTATCAGATGCTATTTCATCAAATACTTCAGCCGATGGATTAATTTCATCTAAGTACTGAAGGATACTTAATAATGCTCCCCTTGCATTTGCAAATCTTGGATCTTCTACTAAGCTTACATTTTTTAGTCCCATAGCTTTTTCGATGGAGTCAAATGTACTTATTGATCCTCCTCCAGCTAAGTGAACATCAGTTATTCGTTGAACATTTACTCCTTGTTCTCCAAGTTTGTGAAATAACTCATTAACTAACTGTTGCACAAAAAAATCAAAATTCTTTTTTGAAATTCTCTCTAAATCCTTTGTACGATCAACTGAATTAATTATCAAAGGTTTTTTCTTTCTTATATAATAATCAATTTCATGTCTTGTACTATTTATACCTAATTCTCCTATTATTCTTCCTAATGGATCTGCAGTCCCAAGATTTTTCCCAAAGAATGCTCTTTCATCAAACTCTCCATCATCAAATATAGCTGCTTCCGTTGTTACATTTCCAATTGTTATACCTAAATGTACTCTATTCTCTATTTGCACATTTTCCCTTTCATTACCATCCATCTCATATAGAGCTGTTAATAGTGCAGTAACTGATTCTGGATTAACATTAGCTTCAACTGCATTAATAGTTATTTCTGCTCCTTTAAAATTAGGAGAATTAAATTTAACTGTATATGGTTGTTTTATATCTTTTATATAAGCTTCAACTAAATCCTCATCTTCATACCAAAACTCTTCTGTTGGCAAAAGAGTTCCAAGAGCTACATTTACTGTTTTTCTAGGATTTGCAGGATCATATTGAGAAAATGCAATTCCTGTCATAAGAAGTATAATTGTATTTATATTCTTAGCTTTTTTAATATTCTTATTTGTTTCTAATAGATCCCCCCTATTCCCTTTATAAGCTAATCCTCCTACAAAGTATCTTCCTAACTCTTCTTTACCTTTTGTTATAGTAACATCTAAAAGATTCACTAATTGACCTTTTTCTTGGCCTAGCAACCTTCTTTTATATCCAGGTGACACAACATTCATTATTTCAAGCTTATATTTATCATCAAATGTAGGCTCTTTAAGATATAGCTTTAATGCATCATTTCCAACATCGGAACCAATTACTTTTAAATCTTCCATTATCTATTTCCCCCCTCTAAGTTAAGAAACCTTTCTCCGCTTTCCGTTAAAATATAAGATAAATTTTGTCCATTTATATCTTTTTCTATGAATCCACAAACTAAAAATGCAGTAATGCATTTATCAGTTACAAATTTACTTAATTGAGTTTCTGTAAATATCTGTCCATGCTTTATTCCACTTTTATTTTTTATTACTTCAAGTATATTTATTGCTCTGCTATTTACTTGAGATAAGTTTTTTGCAATTGATTTTAGCTGTTCATCAGAATACTTCATATTCGACACTCCTTTTCACTTTTTTTGTTTCTTTAAGTCGAATTGAATTGAATTAAGTTAAGTTAAATTCAATTCAATTCAATTCAATTAATTTAATTGTATCTTTATTCCAGGAGCAAGTCAACAGTATTTCCACATTTTATTAATAAAACTTCAAAAAATTTATTAATAACTTTTTCCTTTGATTTTTCCAGAAAATAATGAAACTCTGTCTTCTGAATCTAAGTTAGTTTCTTTAATATTATTAGATTCTATATTCAAATTATCTTCCAAAATATCTATCTTTTTATTACTATTTATCACTTCTTTATTTTCTATAGAATTAAAGTTAACAATTCTATTTTCAATCTTATCTGGCGATAATATAACAGGTGTCTCTTCAATATTCTTTCTAACCTCACCTCTATCTTTTAAGATTAATTCTTCTTCTTTCTCCTTGGTATCGTACCTATCATCTATTTCAAATTTAGTGCCTAAATTTTTCTTTGAATCTATTAATTCTTGTTCTGTAACTATATTTTCTGAGTTAGTATCTCTTTCTTTATTAAAATCTACATTAGAATTTAAATTTTTAATATAGTCTTCATTTAACTCATAAATAAAATTTTTATTTCTTGCATCTTCTATTTCTTCAGTGGTAATAATATTATCATATCTTGATCCCATATCTTCCCCAGTATTCATTTCTTGACTTTGATTTATATCATCCCTAATACTATTTTTTTCAATTCCTAAACCTTCATTTTTTTCAATTTCAAAATCTTTAGTCTTATTTATACTTCTATTCTCTATATCTTCTTTATCTAATATTAATTCCCTATTACTATGATTTGCTGATTCATTCCCTAACTCTTTACGCTCTAAGCTTATACTTTTTTCAATTAAGTCCTCATTCTTCGATTCATTTATATTCAATTTTTGATTACTATTTTTTATTACTTCTTTTTCATCCTTATTTAAACTTTCATTGATTATACTACTTTTATTTTCATCTTTAACCTTAAATTTAGGTGAATCAATTAGTTTTCCAATCTCTTGATTTAATGATGGTTTTGGTAATTTGCCTAATTGCTTAAAATTATTAGGCATTATTTCTGATTTATATCCCTCATCACTTGTATTAGAAATATTATTTAAGTCTCCATCTGAAAGAAAATATCTTGAACTATTAAATTTTCCTGGTGAACTTACATTTCCTGTTGTGCCAATTGGAGCATACGCTAATTGCATTCCTGACTTACTTATATCTAAATCAGCTACATTCTTGTTATCTCCATAACCACTATCAGTAATAAATAACCCTTGTTTTGCTCCATCATTATCATGATAACCTTGCTCATAAAATTCATTATAATTCTGATTTTTATTGTGTCCTTGCTTCATTCGTTCACTAAAATTTCTAATTCCGTTGCCGACTGCATATATTCCTTCCCCAAATCCATTTGCAACTTTACTTCCAAAACTACTATTGGGTTTACTTTCCCTATCATTATTTCTATTATCATCATTATAATCATACCCTGAATCCCCGCCAGTATTTCTCTCTATATATCTTCTTGGATCATGAACTGAATGATTCCCACTAACAGATCTTTGTATTTGCTCCAGGATAGCAAATAATCTCTTTCTCTGCCATATAACGCCTGCATAAATAGCTACTTGTACAATTGTTATCATAAGCCATCCATAATTAAGCTGTGATGATATATATGTTGCTATAAGCTCATCTATTTTTATTAATAACCCCAAGAACATGGATGTTATAACAATTCCAACTTGATTTCCTAACAATTGTTTTCCTAATCCAACAATTAAATTAACTCCACCAAAACTTGGTATCATTGACAAAAGTAAATAAAACATTAATGCTACAACAAGTAAAATAGTTATTATTTGAAATACTATAGCAAATACCGCTATTATTAACATAACCCCCATCTTGAAACCATTCACAAGGGCGTAAACTAATGATGGAACTATCCTTCCAGGTCCAGAATTAGCTTTAAGTATATTGGAATTTCCCTTGTTTATTTGATCAACTATATCCTGCCTTTCTTCAGATTCTTTATCTAATCTAAGAATACTTTCTACTTGATCATTAGTTAATTTATTTTTTGCTTCTAATTCTAGCCAAGGGGTATGTACTAAGTTCCCCCATAGATTTCCTGATATTATTGCAATTTGATTATTTGTTTCCGTTTCATTGTTCATTGAGACTATTGAACTAGCTCCAATTTCTTTAGATATCTGAGTCATTGTTGATACAATTTTCCCTGAATAATTAGCAATTACAATTGACATTGATATTGCAAAAGCCATATAAAAAACTCTCTTTAATACTTGATCTACATTTCTTCTGAATAATGATATTACTACTGATACTAAGGCTATAGATATAGCTAAGTGTACATACCTATCAAATATGTTGGCCTTTAAGGCCATCATAATAGAATCCATCAAAGATGAAAATAGATTTGCAATATCCATTGAAAAAGCTAAATTAAATGCTACTAACAATGCATAAGTTATAAATGTTGCAAGCTCCCAGAAAAAGTTGGCTAGAAAATTTGTACCTGCATTAAACCATTCTGTCATTCCTAATGACTTTACATCAAGATAGTAATTATATCTATATGGTGCTCCTAGATACTTTCCATTTCCTGATAAATTATTAAAACTATCAGGTCCTCCCATCATTTCAATAATACTTGCATTTACTGCTCTTTCAGCAGCTCTAATACAAACAATAATAATAACTACTATAAATGTAACTTTAAATATCTTCTTATATATCTTTCTATAATCTATATTATTTAAATCTATCCTTTTTAACTTATTTATTATATCCATTGGCTAACCTCCAGTCTGATCATATTTATTAAATCCATAGCTTTCTATAAGACTACATAATAACTTTGCATAACTTGGATTAGTTGCATAACCTGCCTTTACCAAAGATTCCGCTTGTCCTATGTAGTCTTTTGCTTCAAAAAAACCTGCTGCAGCATACCTTGAATTTTCTTTAAGAAACATACCATGATCAGTTACGGAGTCTTCCCATTTCTCATAAACTCTCCATCTAGCAATAATAGTTATTATTCCTCCATCTACATGTTCTTGGGTTTCCATTTCTAATACTCTACCAGTCCATGATGGATCTGCCTTTATACCAAATAAATTATTTGCTTGAATTGTTAATCCAGATTGTCCCCATGCTGATTCTAGAACTGCTTGTGCCAAAGTTATAGAAGGTAAAACTCCATATTTTTTATATGTTTCTTGAGCTATCGGAGCTACTGCATCTATAAATATTTGTTGCGATTCATTTGGAATAATATTAGGATTACCACCACTTCCTGATTCTTCTCCCCCTATTAGTGTAAATAACACTATAAATAACAATGGCATTAATAGAACCCCTAGAACTGTACTAACTAGCAACTTCTTCATTATCATCACCATTCTTTTTAGGTGTTGTACTGAAGCATTCTATTATTTCATCAAATACCGCATCGAATGTAAGTATCCCTATACGTCCATCTAAATCTTTAAACATACATTGTCCATTTTCTAAAGTCATTATTCTATTTATATTCTCTTTTGATGGCTGAATTTTCAAATACTTGCACATTCTTTCAGCTTCAGCTTCTTCATCAGTTTGAAAACAAAACTTATAAGAAATTGTATTTTTAACCTCCTCACTTGGGATATCTAATACAGAATGTCCATTAAAAATACATCCACAAAATAAGGATCTAGCCATTCTTGTTAAGAATGCGTATAACTTTCTTCCTGCAGCTGAATTTTTTAAAAACCAAGATTCATCAAATAATATAACCTTAAACTTATTCTTTAATGTCATTGCAAATGTCTTAGCAAAGTTTGACATTACTGTAAGAATAACATTTGATAATACTTCTTCATCTGTATAGTCATCTTTAGGAATATCTGCATCTGGTAGCTTTAGGTTAGCAATTTGCAATATATTAATCCTATTAGTAAAATTAATTGATTCTTCTGTTCCATCCCCTAATAGAAGTTTAGACATACCTATTCCCTCAAAAGTTTTCAAATTTCTTGCTAGTTTCTTAGCATACAACGCATACTCATCACTTTCTGGATAGGATTCCAATATCTCAATCAATTTAAGCATTGAAGGATTTTTAACTTCTTTTATTTTTACCAATGATTCTTTTAAAACTGTATATTCTTCATTTTTGGGAGTTAATCGATTCAATTCTGCTATTATATTTTGTGCAAGATCACATGCCGCTTCTATATCATTTCTATATACATTAAATGGATCTAGCATTCCTTTATATTTTTCATCTGAAGATAACCTTATAATTGATATCAGTCCTTTTAACCAAGGTAACTTTTCCTCCCAATGAGATCTTTCTTCTTTTGGATCAAAAATAAGAGCATATCCACCATAAATAACTTGTAATATTAATAATAAATTTGCATTAAAACTTTTACCAACTCCGAGATTTCCATAAAAAGTTGCAGATGCAGATTTATTTTCTAGTGGAGCTCTAGACATATCTAAAAATACTTTTTTTGATAATGGACCAGTTGTTCCTATATATGGTCCTTTTGGATCTCCTAATATTCTTGATGCTCCAAGTCCAGTAGACGCTATACTCTCAAATGACATAAGCCTTGCAAAATCTTCCGTATATCTTTCTGTTCCTGGAATACATTCTAAATATAATTTATATTGATCATCCTCTGGCCTCTGTAAAATCAATTCTCTATCCTTAAAGTAAGTTGTAACCATTTGTACATTTTTCTCAAGACTTTCTAAATCATCATCTGCTAAACAAAAAGTAATTGAAGTTTTAGTTAACCTTTTATTTATTCTTACTTCTTCATCCATACTGTTTACTTCTCTTGCTGCTTCTTTTGTATTCTTATCTACACTAATTCCACCTTCATCAGCATTATTATACTCACTAGTTATTTTTTTTCTTTCAACTTCAACAACTCTTTTACTTTCTGTCTCATCTAATGCTCTCATATGAATACAAGTTTCTATCGGTATATTGATATTTTGTATTCTAAATATATACTCATACCCAGGAAAATTGTATTTTGGCTTCTCTGTTAAAGCTAAAAACGTTTGATAGCTTGTTCCTGAATCTGTTTTTATTTCTAGGTATCTATCCTTTTGATAGATTTTACCACTAAATAAACATCTTATATCATCTATTAATGGATCTATTTCAATATCTTTTCCTACTTGTTTATATTGAGCTAATGGTGCAAAATCTGTTATTGGTATATCACTTTTTAACCCACGCTTATCTACTCTTCTGTACAACCATTGTATATCTTTTTCTGATGCTTTTCTTAACTTTATCCTTTGTGATTGATTGCTAAAATAAGCCCTAGAAGCCTTTTTAAAGGCTGTTATTTTACTCTCCAATATTTTGTTGTCCCCAACTCCTAAAAGCTTCTCTAAAGCCATTTTAGGCTCTTTTAGAATATATTCCATCGTATCTTGTATTGTATTAATAAAATCTTTTGGTTTTATATCTTCTAACTTAACCTCTATAAAAGTTTTATAGTCATTTATTTCATCTTCAGTATATTTAAACTCTTCTTCTGTAGTTGGATTGTAGAACATTTTAACTTTCTGTTTATCCTTAAGATAGTTAATTGTTCCATTTGTATATGCTTCACAAAATTCTTTTAAAGGATCATCTTCATCAACTTCCTCATAACATTCTTTTAAAATTTTTTCTGAATCTTGTTTTATTGGAATTAAATGTCCCTTTAACTCTGTGCTAGTATCAGATAAGAAATTAATTAGGTTATTTAATATCTTTATTTTTTCATCTGCATCTCTATTATCATAGTCATATCCTATAATTTCAAAGCAAGCCCAACACCCTGTTTGTGAAATAATTAGGTTGTCAGTATAATATCTAATTGGAAACTGATACATAAAAATTCCTCCTTTTCATTAAAAATTAAAAAGATGTTAGTGTCATACACTAACATCTTTTTTCTACTTAAAAAATCTAATAAGTTTTATTTTTTCTGTTGGCTTAAACCTTTCATAAGTTACATGTTTGGTAAGTAAATATGGTATATGGGACTTTAAATACCTACCTATACTTTTACCATCCTTTTTAGTTACTCTAATTTTCTTTGTAACGAGATAGGGTACTAATAAAAATTTAATTGTCCCTGGCAATGGTATAGGAATAATCAAATTTAAAATTACAATAATTACTAACGTAGAAATAAATACCAATGCTGTATATATTGGTATTGGTGGTAAAAGTGGATAAAATTTAATATTACCTAAACTATACATTTTTGGCTCTACTTCATATATTTTATTATAATTAATTATAGTAATTTTTTTCTCTTCACTTTGACTCATTATCTTACTCCTATTATTTCAAGTAACCATTGTCCTACTTGTAATATTAGATCTGGTCCTGCTATTATCGCTGATACTCCTCCACCTAACAATAAATATATTAATGCTTTAACTATATTTTTATTTTTTATCTCCTTAACAAGTAGGTATAAAGTAATAACAGGAGCAATTGGTGACAATTGAGCTCTTATCCAATTAGATGATGCTTCACCTGGATTAGGAGCAGCATATGCAACAGTATTAAACATACTAACTATAAATGCTACTGCTGCGAATCTTTTAACCTTTATTTTATTAATAACTACTCTATTTTTCTTTCTTATAATATTTCTAATTCCTCTAATTTTCACTTTCTTCATCCTTCCCTATTTAATATTTCTTGTTCTCATATCTAAGTTTTCTATAATGTATTTATCATCCTTATATACGATTGATAAATTTGCAGTTTGCCTAATTTTCTTTCCTGCATCTGTAACGCTATATTTAACAATAGCTTTATACTTATTGCTTCCTAAATCATATATTTTTGTTTCTTCAAATTCGTTAAATGTATATTTTCCTCCTGCAGCTTTAATAGATCCTGGAATACTTAAAAAATAATCTACTTGTGTTTGCTTTTCTTGATAATATGATTTGAAAAATTCATTTAAACTAGCTCTTATGTTACTCGCTACACTTTCTTTAGCCATATTTGAGTCTAAATAAGATTCATTATTTACACTAGCTAAACCTGGTCCACCAACTATTAATGGAATGCCTTCAACAGCCATATTTTCGCCATCAAAATATATAGGAACCTTTATATAAACGTCTCTGATTGAAGTATCATATAATTTTTGTTTCACATTAGATATAGTTTCCTGTCCAGGCTTCTCAACTTTATATTCAACTTTTGCATATACATATACGTTCAATTGAGTATCACTATACTTCGACATATCATACGCATTAACACTATTAACAAGCATATACCCATCTGTATCTAATGACTCAATTATTTGTAGTGGCATATATTTGCTTAGCCTTTGTTTATAGTCGTCCTTTTCATTGGGATATAATGTGAAATACTCTCTTGAGAAATTTTCTGCAAAAGAAAAAGCCTTACCTTCTACTAAATTGTTTTTAGAAAGTTCAGCTTTAAATTTTTCTTGTTCTTGTAACATTTGTTCTATTGGATCTGGCTTAAATAATGTTGCTCCTCCTCTAATAGTGCATATGATTAAAACTACATATATCATTACCCTTACAACTCGTATTGGAGTATTGCTTTTTAATCTAATCTGCTTTTTATTCACTCCCTTTTCTATTTTTTCTTCATTCTTTTTTTCTTTCACCTCCTTTCCATTTTCTTCTTTACCTTTTTTCTTAAAAAAACTCATGTTATCACATCCTTATAATAAAATTATTGCTATTAAATATGCCATTGCAAAAAATGGACACATGGGAAACTCTTGATGATCTTTAGTTTTTATATTAAATACTAAAGCAATTATAAAAGATAAAATTATTATAATTGCAAGTTCCATAGGTCCTGTACTAAATCCTATTATCACAATTGTTCTAACATCTCCCATTCCTATATATCCTTTTTTTGCTACAATAAAAAAAATAATTATAATTGGTACTGTATATAGAAACTTTAAATCACTTGAAATTAAAGCAACTATAAGAGAACTTAATATCCCAATGTTTGCTATAAAGTTATATACATACATTGTGTATTTATCTATTAATGCTATTAATACAAGAAAGAATGCAGCTACCACATAATTAAAAGAATGTATTGAATTATACTTAAAAACAATAGCTGTAGTTATTAAAACCATAGCTATTAAAATAAATTTACTTTTCTTAAAATCTTTTTTTCTTTCTTCATCATTATTAATAACTCTGAAGGATATACAATTAATAATTAGCCCTAGAACTGCCCCCAATACTATTCCTATTAATAACTTAATACTTAAAATCCCTTCAAATAAATTCATATAAATTTCCCATCCTATATTTCTAAAACTTATAAACATTTAAGGATATATTAAAGGTAATAAAGGCTATAGAGATTATTCCTATATTCTTAATCAAATTTATATAAAACATATTCATCTTATTATTTGATGCCATTGCACTGTATAAATGATTTTTTCTTATACTTTTATCTATATATTGATTTAGTATTATATTTGCTGCTGCCAATAGAAACTTATAGCTAATTTCAACATACATATTGTATTTTATATTTACTAATCCATAATTGATAAGAATAAGTACTAAGCCACAAGTATATCCCCTAAAATAAATATTTGCTAAATTTACGTAATAACTTATCGATTTAACTAAAAATTTTTCTTTGTTACTTTTAAACCTTGTATCATTAATTTCTGATATATTTTTTCTTCTATTTATCTCATTAATCACGTCATTAGTAAAAGCTTCATTTCCATCTTCTACCGACAATGCTAATATATTATGCAATTCCTCTATAGTTTTTTTACATAAATCAAAACTACTTAAATTCTCCATATAGCCTCCTAAAATTTTATAAAATTAAAGAGCAGCTACTAAAGAAGTAGTTGCTCTTTAATCATTTAATCATCATATCCTGATGTTCTAAACCTTATTTTAAGATCCTCCATAACATTACCTTTGACATCTAAATATAAATAATCACTTACTTTTTTACCCTGTTCGTTAGTGGCTTCTATATATATTTTATATGCTTCTCTCAGTCTGTTTCCACTATCATCTATTGTAAGTGGAGTTCCAAGTGGTATTAAAAAATTCACATTTTCCATATGAACTGATTCTACTTTTATATTTTTATCAATAGTTAATGGGTTTTCTGCATCTGCTAGTTCTATAAGTTCATCTGGAAACTTTATTTTAACATTATTCGCATATCCCAATGTCTTTAATGATACTGTTACAATTTTTCCTTGCTTAGCGGGATTAGGAATAATATCTCCTTGAATTGCCAATGGATCTGGAACAACTATATTATGACTTGAATATCTTTCATTTCCTGCTACATCAAAAACCCTAATATCAAAAATATACTTGCCACTTTTATTATTATAATCGCTTGTATTTACTCTAAAAGTAACACTTTTTGTTCCATTACTAACATTTTGCTCTTGCCATTTTCCATCCTTATCCCAAGCAGTTGTCCATGTACATAAAGTTACTTTGCTAAGCCCACTATGTTGATCTGAAATATCCTTAACTACAATATCAAAGCCAGTTGAAGTTACATTTTTTATTTCTACATTCCCAACTGGATTTACCTTATCTATTAAATATTTTTTTGTTACTGATGCACTATTACCAACTTTGTCTGCTGTTTCAAATTTAACATCATATTTCCCAGTAACATTCAATGTTAAACTAGTAGCTGACCCTTTATCAGTCCACCCTTGATTATCTTTATTCTGTGACAACTTAGTGTAATCTACTCCACTCCGCTTATCACTAGCTGAAATATTTATTTTTATATCATCTTTAGTCCATACATTTTCTACTCTATCTGAAAAAAAAGTAATTGTTGGTGCTGTACCATCGGTTCTTATCCATTTCCCATTTTGATATGGTGTATTCCCAATCCAGCTATTAAATCCGATATAATATCCACTACTATAAACCTTATAGTTACGGTTATCATATTTAGCTGACATTACATGAGTACCACTAATATAATTATTAATTGTTCCACTATCATTTCTTTGCCAATTATAAGCTCTTTCTCCTGAAACAACATTGAAGTTATTATTAAAATCTCCTTCTGTATATAGTCCATTACTTGTCGGCTTTAATCCATGTCTACTAAGACTATACCCGTTATCTGTGCTCTCCATTAAAGCTTCAGTAGCATTAGGATACAAATCATATGGTTTACTATTCATCCTACTTTCTGTATAGACATTAAAGTTTTTACCTGGTCTAACCCAATAATCGTTTCCATTAATATAGTCGACTTCTGATATATCTACCCAATTATTAATAGGCTTATACGCATCGAAATATCCAGGTAAAATGAATTGATACACATAAGCTCCTCCTTGTTGGCTATAATATATACTAATATAAGATTCCCATCCATTAACGTTAACCCCAATTACAACTGATGGATCCTGATTAGGACTAGGTTTACTACCAACATTCATATTATTAAATATATCTGTTGCTGCTGATATAATATCATTTACATTTCTATTGTTCTTTGCTGAAAGCAATTTATTATACACACTACTATTTAACCATCCAAGATTCCCTTTTATAACAATTCCATTGCCATCGCCATCATGTCTACTAGGCAATTTAAGTTTTTCAGGGGAATTTTTCATAAACTCTAAAGTTTCATTTCTATTTACTCCACCAACTCTTATTATATTGAAATTACTCCCTAAACCTGCAGTAGCATTAAATCTTTCAGATCCACCAAGAACCCATAAGTTTCTTATATTTTTGCTGTTCAACTCAGTTTTAACTGAAGCATCTAAATCTTTTCCATTATTTAAATATATAGGATAATTTGTTTTTCCCCTACGGTTTAAAATTGCCGCTGATTTAGAATCAGAAAGATCTCCACTTATTTGAGTCGATCCAAGAAATGCTATTTGTTGGGTTCCTGGATACTGAATTCTATTATAATAAATTGAATCTGTTATTGGATCCTGATTGCCATGTGATGTATCTGTTATTTTTCCTAATATAAATTGTGATATATAATCTAAAAATATCCCTTGCGGTGAATCATACCACTCAGTGTATCCATATCCATTATTAGGTACAGTATCATAGGTAATGTTTGCATAATGATAATTACTTCCGTTATTATCACCATACATTTTCTCTTGCATCCAATCTACATTAAGTACCTTTGTTCTTCTGCTATTATAAGAATAGCTAGATCTAATCCTGGACATTATATTACTACCAGATATATCTGCAGCATTAGTAAACTTAGTATTACCCTGTAGATATATAGGTTTTCCTACCCATCGCCATCCATCCATATTTGGAGCTGCCAATGGAGATAAAATAAAAGTGTTAGAGCTTAAAAGCCCTAACACTATCATAACTATTATTGTTTTACTAACTTTTTTCATTTAATCACCACACTATTTTTTTAATGTGTTTACTACATCATCGCTAACTATAGCATTTCCACCTAATATTTTTAAATTTTTAATATTAGATGAGTCTATAAAACTCTTTTGTCTTAAAGCTTCCCTTCCAACTAATATTATCGGTGCATTATATTTATTTGCTAAAAGACTTCCTGCTAAAGCATCTGGAAAATCTAATCCATAAGATACTACTGCTGCATTAGTATTTAAATTAAAATACTTTGCTATTGCTAAAGAAGTATCGTATCTATCTTTACCACCTAATCTTACTGTATTTGCAATAGATTTAAGTTGATTTTCAATTCCATTTGAAACTACACCACTATCTCCTGCAATATAGATATTTTTCGGATTAATATTTTTTATTGCATTTAACGTTTCTGATTCCATAGAATCTTTTCTAGTAAGAAATATTGGCATATTCTTTATAGAAGAAATTGGTGACATTGCTAGAGCATCTGCAAAATCTAAGCTATAAGCAACTATAACATCTGATCCATTTGGAACATTCACTTTAGAGTTTATAATTCTGTTTGTTTCGTATCTATCTCTGCCACCTAGTCTTTCAATATTATTAAATCCATTCTTCCTAAGATCATTAACAATATCTTCACTAACTGCTCCACTGCTACCTAAAATTATTATTTTACCATTTTTATTCATATTAACTTTTATATAATCTAAAGTTTCCTTAGATTGTGCTGCAGTCTTATGAACTAATAAAATTGGAGCATTATATTGCTTCGCAATAAGGCTTCCTGATAGAGCATCTGGGAAATCCAAACCATAAGCTAAGACAACATTTTCCAATTTATTTCCTACAACATCTTTTGATATTTCAATAGCTGTAGAGTATCTATTGCTACCCCATATTCTATGGGAACTTATTGGAGTAGGTTGTGGTATTGGATTTTCAGGCTTTGTTCCTGGATTTTCAGGCTTTGTTCCTGGATTTTCAGGCTTTGTTCCTGGATTTTCAGGCTTTGTTCCTGGATTTTCAGGCTTTGTTCCTGGATTGGAATTTTCTTGAGCTACTAAATAATCATATTTTTCTTTACTCTTAACTTCGACTGTTAATGGCTCACCTTCATGAACAACTCCATCTAAAGCTACTGTCATACCATATTTAACATTAACCCAGTTTACATCGCTTCCTTTAGTCATTTCAATTAACTTTATAAATTCCTTATGACTATTTGCCATACTAGATTTTCGTTCATCGGTATATATTTTGCCATCAAATGGAAGCTTCGCTATATCCATACGATATACACCTGGCTCCCAAGTGTTTTCTGAATAATATTCTGGATTTTTATCACGTGATATTTTAGTTGATATTGCCTCTAACTGTTCAAGAGTTTTTCCTTTTGGAATATCTCCGTAGTTTACAGATGCATCAACACTAAATGGAACAGATGATAATAACATTCCTACACCTAGTACTGCACTTAATAATAGATTTTTCAATTGAAATTTTCTCATAAAACCCCTCCTAAAATATTTAAACAAAATTTTAAAATCTACCCTCCTTTACATTTATTTTATATACATAATATCGGTTAGTACTATTATTTATATAGTTCCTCTTTTGGAATATATTATCTTTTGTTAATTCAATTCAATTCAATTCAATTCAATTGAATTAACTTAATTGTAGCTAATTTTTCCATTTATGTCAATGCCTTTTTTTACTTTTTATTTTGCTGTAGTTATTTTTAACTTTTGTACTAATTCTGCACCTCTTAATATTGGTACTTGATTTGAATCTAGCTCTAATAAATAGATATTTGCTACCTTAGAATCATCTTTTATAGCAGCTAAATCAGAATCATAAACTTGATTTATTTTTATAGGCTCTGGATCACCTGATGAAGTCTCAAATAAATATTTTGAAACTTCATTAGTACCATTTATTAAAGATGCGGATATATAAACAAAATCTCCTGCTCTTAATGTCCCTGCAACGGCATCCGAAGGATCAATTTTTAATGAATATAAGACTTTTCCACCTTCACTTAATTCTTTCTTATCCTTTAGCTTTTCAATAGTTATAATATCACCTTTATATGCATCAGATTCAATTACTTTATTAATTACGTCATCTTTTGTAGCATAATTCAATCCATCTATAGCATCTACTTTTACAATTTCATATTGTTCAGAACTTATTTCTGAATCCTTAGTTATTCGCTCTTTTACTCTTAATGCTTCAACTCTTTTATCATTATTAATATTTCCTTCAGTTGATAATAATCCCTTATAAGATATTAATGCCATTATTACAGCTAATAAAATTATGGCCACCTTCTTATATCTGAATTTAGAAAGCGTTAATTTATTTTTCATATATTCTCTTACCTTTCTTTTATTTAATAATCCTTATAATTAACTATATCTGTTCCTACCTTAATTTCTTTTTTTTCTTTTTCTCCAAATAGCTTATCTATGTCAAAATTTATTGATGTATAAACAGTTGTTTCTACTACGTTATATCCATTTGGAGCAATTACTTTTTCGCTTTTATTTTTAATTACTTTATTTATTATCCCAGACTTACTTAATGTATATATTTCAATCCTATCATTAAACACGTTATATATAATAAAATCCTGTATCTGCACTTTTCCTGAAATTGTTTTTCCATCTTTAATAGTAAAATCAGAATTCAAATTCATATTATACTTTAAATTTTCCTTAAAAATATCTAAGGCTGCATTTGGATCTTTAATAACTACCTCTGTAATTTCTTCTCCTAATAATTTTTTATCTAAGTATTTATAAACTGAAGTATTTGCAAAATATAAGCTATCTTGTGCATTTGTAGCATCTATTCTTTGAGCATAAGATAAAAAGATTGTCATCATAAAAAATCCTATTACCATTCCCCCACATACCCACTTTGTAAATGATCCTTTTTCCTTACCCTTTTTTATTATATATTTCACTATCATGTTGCTGCACTAATGGTTTTTTTATCATCAACTCTTATTCTCTTAACCTTATCAGTTATCTTAATACTAAAACCATTATTATCCTCCACTTTAGCTTCTTTAATTTTTGTATCATACTCTATTATTAGCTTTATATCTTGTCCCCACTTAACTTTACTATCTGTAGCAACAATGCTTATATTCTCACATCCTATATTAGTAAGCTCATTTTTTAATTTTTGTCGTGAATCATAAGATAAATAACCTTCCTTCATCATTTCCATCTTATATCCTCTTTGCATATCCAAGACATTTATATATTGAGTTAATGGAGGTAAGTAATTAATTCCTACTACAAAAATAGAAATAAATATAATTGATCCAAGTAGTTCTTTTGTAAATGATCCCTTTGATTTTTTTCTCAATTTACAACCTCCTTGTAAATTTATAAAATAAATAGCTAGTCATAGACTAGCTATTATATTATTTGAATATCTCTGATGTTTTACCGTTTGCCCATGCTATTCCAGAAGCTATTACTGCCGCTATAAATGCAGCTAAAGGTATATATTGTAAAATAGTTATAACTACGTTTAACAATTCTTCTTTTAGTGCTGCACCTTTTTCTTTTCTTCTTAAATTAACTTTATCATGCGCTCTTTTTTTGCATAAATTATATTCATTCTTAAAAGCTTTAACTGGACCTTCAGTTCTTAATGTTACTAAACCATTTTCTAAATCATTAATTATTGTTTTCATATATTTCTCTCCCTTATTTTTTATTATTTTAAAATTGTTTGACCACTTTTTACTATTGTGTACATTATAGCCATCATAAATAAAGCAATTACACCAATATAATACTGATACCCTATCCCATTTATTTTTTCTGGAATCTTATTTACTTGTTTTTCTATATATGCATTGTTCTTCTTTTGTAATTGTAATTTAAAGCCACTCAATGTAATCTCAACATTTCCATTAATTAAGGCTTTCATTAACAAGGCTACAAACTTTCTTATTTCTTTACACTTAAATTTCCTATTAAATACATTAAGTGCATCTTCTATTCTGCTTGTAATTGCTATCTCTGCAGCTAAAACTGCCCATTCTTTTTTTAGCTTTTTTGAGTTTCTTATAGAAGCTCCTGCACTTATTATTGATTCTTCAATAGAACTTCCTGAATTTACTGAACTTTTAATATTGTCACATATTTCTGCTAAGTCCAATCTTATAAGATCAATTTCAGGTTCAGTATTACTTTTTGAAGATCTATTCTTTATTGAAAGAATAGAATCAACTATAAAAAAACCTCCACTTGCTGCAAAAACACATATCCAAATATTACTTGTTAAAATTCGTGTAATAAAAAAAGCTATACTGGCTAATATAATCTTATTGGCCATATAGCTTATTGGAGTTAACCTTGCTACTCCAAGTTTATTCAATTCTTCTTGTGTTTTAAAAAATGGATTATTATAAAGAGTTACTCTCTCCTTTCTCTCATCACCTCCTTTCCAAAATTCAAGCTCTTTGATTCTTTTTAATGTTACACTAGATTCCTTTGGCAATGCATAATAAAAAATTATAAGCAAAGCCATAAACAATAAAACCTTAAATTCTATAATACTCTACCTCCCTTCTTAATAATTAAATTCATTAAATTTAATCATTCTATAAATAGTAATTATAGTTAAGCCCCCAAAGTAAGCTATAACAATTTTGCCCAAAATATTTTGGCTTATAAACTCTTTTGCATTAGGAATACTAAACATTATTACTACACCTATACAACAAATAAGAACAATATTTACTAATAATCCCCTTATTTGTTCTCTAATTTTACTATCAGCATCACTTCTTATCTTAAAATAATTTTCATTTGTTTTGTAAGCATCTTCAAATACTTCAAAATACTTACTATCTTCCTTCGATGCTTTATTAAGCCTTTGTAGTATTTCTTTTAATCTTATATTATCTATACTTTCTATTGCATCTTTAAAAACAGCATCTTCTTCAAGCCCACTTTTAAGTTTATCAATTATATTTTTAATAAGATTATTTACTTTACCCTCCCCATATAATGTACATTCTTCAAGAATATATAATAACTCTTTATTCTCTTTACTTGCTGCTAATCCTTCATCTATAAAACTTAGAACTTCATCATTAATAACATTCTCTACTTCATTTTTTTTACTTAATAAAATATAAAAAGGTAATACTAACCCAAATATACCACCTTCTATCTGTAATAAAATATTATCTTTTACTAGTATTCTTATAATAAAAAATCCTAAAAACATAAATAAAACTGATATACTATAAAAAATTTCTGGTATAAAGAATTTAAATCTCTCCCTTATCCCAGAAACATCAATCATTCTATTTACTTTTTCCCTAAAACTTTTCTTATCATTACCAAAGTAATCTTTTTCATATTCTTTAGCTGTTTCCTCGATAAACTTTTTATTTCCTAAATCAAGTAATACACCTATTCTCTTTTCAATTTTATTAATTTTTATACTTTTAAGTATCTGATAAAATATTATAAAAATACTTATAAATAATGTTAATTCTAACAAAAACATAACTTTATTCATTGCTTACACTCCTTAATATATTTCTTCTATTATAGTAATAAGCTATTTTTTCTTTTATCTTTTTACAGCTATCATTAACTCTTATAAATCTATTTTTATTAGAATCATATTCAAATACAGTATTGTATATTATTTCTTTCTTTTCAAAGTTATAGCCAGATATTTCACTAACTTTATTTACTTTGAAATCCTTCATAAAATATACTACATCCATACTACTTAGCATTCTCATTAGTATTTCTTCACTAAGATATGCATTTGCATACTGTATATATTGTATGGCTTTAGGAACAAATTCTTCTGGACTATCTATATGAATAGTAGCAATAGCCTTATGACCTGAATATGCTGCATTAAAAAAATCAAACGTCTCTGCCCCTTCAAGCTCTCCTATAATAAATTGTTTCACTCTCATTTTCATTGCATTTAATGATAGCCTTCTTAAAGAAAAATCATGTCCATTCATTACATCTTCTAATATTTCTTGAAAAAATATATTAAATTTTTCAGAGTGTAATTCAGCATCCCTTTGAAGTACTAACGTTGGCACATCGTCTGGAATCTCTTCTATTACCGCATTTAATATATTTGTTTTCCCAGCTCCTCCTGCTCCTCCAAATATAGTTTTTAATCCTGCTTTTGCTCCAGTTATTAAATATTGTTTTATATTGGAGTCGAACATATCTAGTTCTTCTAATTCATCTAATGTATATTTATGTCGGGGCGTTTTAGCTATAACAATCAATGGTACACCCCTAGAATTTAAAAATTCACTTGTTATATTTATTCTTAGAATTGCATCTTTACAAGTATTCTTATCAGTAAAATTCAAAATAGAATTAATTTTATTTAATTCCTTTTGATTTCTTCTAGCTAAATATTTACAAAATGATAGATATGCATCCTCAGAGCTAAAATGTTCTGTTCTATCAAAAATAGGCTCCATAATAGCTCCATTCTTGTTAACTTTATTTATTATAGTCAAATCCCTATCTACTATTTTTATTTCTGTTGTATTATGATCGTCTAAAATATCCTGATAGGTCCAATTATAGAATAGCCAATCCTTTACTCCCTTTATGAGATTCTTTCTATTATATCCCTTTACAAATAATGTATGATCATCAATATAATCAATAATTGCAGCTTCTAACTTACTAAAGCTTTCCTTACCTTCTCTTATATCAGTTATCAACTTTGTTTTAACATTAGTTAGATGCTCAACTATTTTATATATAACTTCATTAAATTCTTTGTTTCTATCTATTTTTTCTTCTGTTTCATCTATTTTACTTTTACTATTTATAAGCTCTTCTGACAATTTTATCTCTGTTCCCATTCTATCTTCCTCCTATCTTCCAGAGTAAGCGCCTCCTTTTTTTATCTTTATTGCTACTTGTGAATCCTAACTGCTTTATTATATTTTCATATTCTTGTAAATTTTCTTTATCTCCAACTTTGTAGTAGGCACTACCTTCATTTAGAGATAATTCTCTATTAGAATCATATTTCAGTAACCCAATGATCCTATAACCATTTTTATCTGTTATTGCCTTATATAAATTTTCTTTTGAAAGTGATCTATCATTTAGCCCTGAAACTATAATACTTATATCATTTTTATTAACTAAAACACTAAATGTAGCTAACATATTTCTTATAGCTGCAAGATTTCCTTTTGTTACTCCTACTACTTTTGTTGCATTCGTTATAGATGTAAATGTAGCAGCAGACTTGAAATAAGGATTTGTATTTATTACTACTACATCATATAGCCTTGATGCCATATCAATTATTTTTTCATAATGTTCCTTTGTAACTTTATCATCTTTTATCAAGTCATATAATCCTGTTAATACATCAAATTTTAATTTTTTATCTTTTATAATTAAGTTTTTAAATATTGATTCTTTTAGTCCAACATTTCCATTAATAGCATCCACCATAGCCCTTAAACTTGGAACTTTCGTAGTATCACTAAGATTTTTACCAAGAGATACATTCTTGTCTATATTAAAAAAATAATCAATATTTGCATACAGATTATTAAAGTCAATTAAAAGTACAGTTATATCATTATTTCTCTTTATCTCATATGCTAACATTGATGCAACTTCTGCGGAATCAAATCCATCATCTGTACTAAAACAAGTAATAATTTGATTTCTTAAAATTTTGACCTTTTCTACTACTTCTTTCCTTACAACTTCTACAACTTCTGTTTTTATAACAGGTTCTATAGGTTTCTCTATAATCTTTATCTCTAGCTCTTTATCTTCAGTGTTAGAAGAAAGTAATTTATAATCAAACTCACTAGGATAATTTTTTATTAATGTTTCAATACTTTCTAAATTGAAATCATTAATATTTATAAACCCATATACTTCTTCTGCAGATAAAGCTGCTATTATTTTTTTAGTTCTATTATCATTATTATCATTTATAATTGTTACTACTTTTATATCTTTTTTCTTAGCTCTTCTTGCTATATCTTGTAGTATTTCTATTTCTATATTTAATGCACTAAGGATCAAGTATTCTTCATCCTTTTTTCCTATTAACCCTTTTACTACATATAGATTACTCTCCGAATCAACTATACTAAATTTTCCTGATGTCTTTATTTCATCTTCTATATTAGAATCATCTATCGCTAAAAAAACCCTCATTACCTTATCTCCTTAAATCTTTTTCTTTCTACCTATCCCCTTATTATTCTGTTCTTTTATTTCCTTAAGATTACTTCTTAATGTTTTTATAAATGTCCAGTTTGACTTCTTTTCACCTCTTTTAATTACTTTTTTAATTACTACTTCCCCAGGCATAAGTTCAAAATAATCTTTCACTCTTACATCACTTCCCATTACATATGTGTACTCAGGAACTAACTCCACAGTCTCACCTACGCCTATTTCCTCGCAAATATCCTTTGTTGTAATAAACTGCAAATTTACACCTCCTTTCTATGTGTAAATATTAATAGACAATCTAACCTTTTCCAGATCCATATCATATGGTCTGAATCTTCTTGGAAGATCAGCTGGCTTTGCTCCAACTTTATCGTTATAAATTAAGTCTCTTCCTTGAGTTTTATATGCACTTAAATTTGAATATACCGCCGACCTCTCAGACATTTTTCCATGTTTACTTAATGATCTTGCAGCATTTGCTTGTTGTATTCTCAATTCCTCAACAGTTACATCTCCTGGTCTTAATCCTCGTGATTCTCTCTTTTTAGCTGCTTTTGATTCTTTTCTCTTATTTTCATTCTCCTTTTTTCTCTTTTCCTTTTCAGATAAGTATCTTTCTTTATATTCATCAGTTAAAATTTTAGACACACGCTGCTTGCTTATGTCTAAGATTTCTGCAATTTCAATAACTTTAAGCTTGTCCATAAAATAATATTTTTCAATTTGCTCTCTCGTATCCATAACCAAACTCCTTATTTTGTATATTTTCTTAATTTCAAATACAAGAAACCCGCTAGTTGACTAATCTAGCGGGTTTCTTGTTGACTTTTTGGGTCCTAAAAAACTATATAATTATACTAATGTATATAAGGGGATCTTAACCTTTTTATATATTATACAATCTTTATAGTTCTATGTGTTTCCATAATTGTGTCTTAATTGTTTCATATAACAATTTATGAATTATTTTACATTACAACATAATCTTACAACATTACGTCAACTATGTCAAATATTTTTTATAATCAGTTGACGTAAAATACTCCCCAATATATGTTATTTTTATCATATAATAATATTTGAGGTGATTTTTTTGGAAAATAAGGTGTCAATAGGTGAACGATTAAAAAACCTAAGAATTGAAGCTAAATTATCACAAAGTGAAGTTGCAAAGCTTTGCTTTATTGCTCGTACCACTTATGCACAATATGAGACTAATGTAGCTTATCCACCTCAAGAAGTGCAAATTTTATTATCTAGGTTTTATAAAGTATCTTTAGATTATTTGAATGGATTAACAGATTTTAAGAAAAATAGTTCTTTTGATAATAATTTATCTGATAGTGATCAACAATATAAAAGTATTCCATTATTGTCACTTCCTAGCTTAACTCCAATTAGACAAATTAAAACGCTTTATGAAAAGGTCCAACGTGGCCCCTTTTGCTACCTATATTCGCCTGGTAAGTTTAGTGAATATAATATTAATAAAAATAATCTTCTACTAATAAAAAGGACTTCTAATTTTAAGCTAGGTGATTTGTTACTTATAGAAGAAAATTCTTTATTTTATATTGGTCGTTGTTTTAATAGTGAAAATAAAATTATTCTTTACAGCTCTGATTTTGATAAAGGTTTTAAGGAATTCACTAACAACTATTCAGTGATAGGTAAAATTGTTGAAGTTACTATATCCATTTAAAAAAGATCCTCACTTGAGGATCTTTTTATTAAATTAAAGCTTGTTCTATTCTATCTGTTATTCTCATTATCTTTCTATATATAGTTGAACGACTCATATTCATTTCTTGTTGAATATCTTTATCAAAATATTTTTTATTAAACTTATATTCTAATAATAACCTATCCTTTTCATCAAGTTCTGAAATACAATACTCTAATCCTGCTATTTCAGACATTATTTCTTCAGATTCTATAGTTTTGGTTAGTACCTTAATCTTCTTATCCTTAATAAGTTCTTCCAGGGATTTATTAGATTCTACATTTTCCTTTTTAGCTCTTTCCTCAATTCTTTTAATACTATCTTCTAAAATCGCAATTTCATATTTTGTTTTTTCTAGCCTCATTTTTTTGATGTAATAATCTTGTAGTTCATCTTTTATGTTCATATTATCTACTCCTAATAGTTTTTAATTATTAGTTCTTTGTACTTCTTTCTTGCTGTAGCCTGTCTAGAAACAGAGTAGTTAACATCAACTTCTTCAATTGTACACCCATTATACCATTCACGTATTTTCTCATTTGCATTTATAGTAAGTAAAAACTTTCCTTTAATATTTAGCAATACATCCCTTAATTCAATTTGTTTATCTTCTTCAAATGCATCACTATATCCAGTTGTCTCAAAATATGGAGGATCTATAAAGAAAAATGTTCCCTCCCTATCATATCTTTTAATTATATCTATGGCATCTTTATTCTCTATAAAAGTATTACTTAATCTTTCTCTAATTAAATTCAGATTATCAAGTTCAAATAGCTTTTGAGTAGGCTTTCTTAAGGCTCCATATCCAAAGGAAATACCACGAGAAGCAAAGCTCTGATTTATTATGTACATAAATCTTATAGCCCTTTGTATATCGGTCATTTCATCTATATTAGCATCTTTATATCCATAAAAAGTATCCCTTGCTACAATCTCATATTCTAATAACCTCTGTACTTCCTTTGTATGATATTTCAACACTTTAAAGAAGTTAATTAACTCCCTATCTCTGTCATTAATTACTTCAACTTCTGATTTATCTTTTCCAAAAAACACCCATCCTGCTCCAAAAAATGGCTCACAATAACAAATGTGTTCTGGAATTTCACTTATTATCTTCTTTCTTAATCTTGACTTTCCACCCATTCTATTTATTGGTGGCTTAATATTTCCCATAGCTATCATCTCCATAATTATATTTGTTGATAGCTTATAGATTAATATAAAAGTTGAATACTAATTGAATATTAATATATATACCTCCCCTCCGCCACTATTTTAAAGACTCAGAACCTATATTATTATCTACTATTCATACACAATATTGTTTTAATTCTTTTCTCTGCTGCTAATAAATCTGCTATATTTACAACATCTTCTCTATTTACAAACTTTATAGTTGCTTCCTCTAAATCTTTATGATCTTTAAATGTCACTATACTCTTATTGCCATCCTTCTTTATATTCTCTATTTGAAACCCCTTAGCTAGTAAATAAACCATTAAATCTTTATCTGTTATATCTCTTGTATTTCTCATTAATTCAACTTCCCTTCTTTTGATTTATTAATCTCATCTTCAAATAAATTCTTAAATATTTCTTCTAAAACATTTACAACAATTGAATTACCAGCTTGTTTATATAATTGACTATTAGAGCACTTTCCTTCTGCTAATTCAAATTGATCGTCTGCAAATCCCATTAACCTCCAGCACTCACGTGGAGTCAATTTTCTTATTCTATATTCTTCAGTTACAACTGCATGGTTGCAACTTGTAGTTAAAGTATTTACCACTTGTTTACCTACCCTTCCTCTTTTAGACATGCTATTTTTGTAGGAAATATTTATTGAGTCTCCTTTTTCTGCAACTACATATCCCTTTTTAGTTGCTTCTTGAACTCTGTACATTTACTATCACCTTCGGTTGCGTATTTCCACCATTACATGTATGTATAGTAGGTGCAACTCCATTAACTCTATAAACTCTCCTACTGCTTTCGTGCATTTTATCCCACCTAACTCCTGTTAGAATTCCCTGACATAATAGCTTTCTTTCCTCTAAAATTCCATGTCTATCTTGAGTGGTTATCGTAAACATTGGATCATTATATTTTTTTAATCGCCTTCCTTTTTGTCTTTTATTTACTCTATCTGGAGTTATACATGGTCTAATAACCTTATATCCCTCACCTTTATTAGTTAAAATCGTAGGACATAATCCTTCATCAGAGTAAACATTTCCATTTATTCCACTTCCACTTGGATTAATATTACCTATACACATTATTTTTTTTGCATCCTTATAATCACTGGCACAAATTGTTGGTGCATTCTTTAAAGGATTATAAACTTTTTCCCTAGTTTCATAGCTCAAGTCATTTTTATAGTGACAAGTTCCTATTACTGATTTATTAGTGTCTATATTTCCATCAATATTTTTTATTAATTGATTAAACTTATCCTGACTTATGTAATACTTTTCCTCTACTATATCATCGAGAAAATCAATTAGCCTTAATCCATTATCAAATGGCTCTGGAAATTTAAACTCTTTTTTTATATCAGATCTCACACTTATTACAAAAATTCTCTCTCTATTTTGTGGTATTCCATAATCCTTTGCATTAAGGACTTTATAAAAATTACTATACCCCATCTCTTCTAACTGTTCTAGATACATTTCAAAGTTATGTCTATGCTTTCTACTAAGTACATTCTTAACATTTTCCCATAGTACATACTTAGGTTTTATTACTTTTATTATTTCCACTGAGTACCACATAAGGCTTGATCTAGTATTACTTCCTATATCTCCCCCTGCATTTTTTCCAGCTAATGAAAAATCTGTGCATGGAGATCCATGTGTTATCAAATCAATATTTTCTTTCGGAAGACTTGTTAAGTTTATTTTAGTTATATCTCCATAATTAAGACTAGGATCTACCCTATGAATCGTACAATAACTTTTAATTGCATATTTATCTACTTCTGAAAATCCTATAATATTAATCTTAATACCAATATTTTTTAATGCTGCTTCTGGAGCTCCTATTCCACTAAATAAACTTATTAAATTTATTCTTATCTCCCCCTTTAAAACTTTATTAAATTTATTGTACTATTTTTTAAATAGCTAAAATGCTCAATTTTGTATCATATTTGTATTTATTACATTTATTAATTTAATTAAAGTAAAAAAGCCACGAAGTATTAACTTCGTGACTTTCTTATTTTTATATATTTATTTATTCTTAAATCTCTTCCGCAATTATTCCATTATTTTGTTCTACATTCAAATCATCACCTTCATGAATTAACTTATACCCCTCACAATATTTACACATTATCTCCCCCCTCTAGATTTCTTATAGTTTAATATTTTCTCAATCAATATATCCTTCTTGCGACAGATCGTGTAATTTGGGTAAGTTCATTGTATATACCTCCAAGATAAAATTTATATTTAAAGTGAATTATTTACACTTATAATTATATCAATAAATTGCCGATTTTATTTTTATATAAATTTAATAAGTTCTACAAGGCTCTAAAATAGTAGGATTAAAGAAAAATTGCCGAAAAGAGATGTTTTCGGCAATTTTTATAAATAACTCAAATTTATATATTTTTAAGGGGGTTTTTAGAGATTTTTATGTAAAAATATAAAAAATCTATTCTGTTA
>OBVE01000307.1_pt1 | contig 29504 bp, 18 predicted proteins | sample 1475991 | NCBI WGS metagenome assembly OBVE01 (sample SAMEA2579969, study PRJEB22360) | human gut metagenome | biome: human gut; feature: human-associated habitat; material: faeces | place: Denmark | collected 2008/2010 | reverse complement strand
TTGGTTGTCTTGATTCTCATGGGGACAACTGTTCTTGCTCAGAATTACAATTATGAAGATGTGGTCTATCCCATTGCCTCTAGCTTTTATGTTGGACTTGGCTTCCATTCCTTAGTAGATGCGCGAATCGCTGGTATTGATAAGGTTTTGTTAGCCCTCTTTATTGTCTGGGCTACTGATTCAGGTGCTTATCTGGTAGGAAGTCGGTTTGGGAAACGCAAGCTCATGCCTGCGGTTTCTCCTAATAAAACGATTGAAGGCAGTCTTGGGGGAATCTTGTCTGCAGTTGCGGTAACTGTGATCTATATGATCGTGGATCGTTCTGTGGCGGGTGGACATGGTTTTCTTGCGATGATCTTCTTTACCATCCTCTTTAGTATTGCAGGTCAGTTTGGAGATCTGGTAGAGAGTGCGATTAAACGCCACTTCGGTGTGAAAGATTCTGGGAAATTTATTCCAGGACATGGTGGTGTTCTAGACCGCTTTGATAGTTTGATTTTTGTCTTTCCCTTGATGCATTTCTTGGGCTTGTTCTAAGACAGAAGAGATAGAAAGGAAACCACGTATAGAACGATGCAGTTTATTGCCTTTATTGTTATTTTTGGAGTGATCGTTCTCGTTCACGAGTTTGGTCATTTCTATTTTGCAAAAAAATCGGGCATCTTGGTGCGAGAATTCTCGATCGGGATGGGTCCAAAGATCTTTGCCCATATTGGTCAAGATGGAACAGCCTATACCATTCGCATTCTACCTTTAGGTGGCTATGTGCGTATGGCTGGCTGGGGTGAGGACACAACTGAGATTAAAACCGGAACGCCTGTCAGCTTGACGCTAAATGAGGCTGGTAAGGTCGTCCGGATCAATCTTTCAGGAAAGAATCTGGATCAGACAGCCCTTCCCATGAATGTTACCCAGTTTGACTTTGAAGATAAATTAGAAATCACGGGCTTGGTTCTCGATGAGACCAAGACTTATGATGTCGATCATGATGCGACTATTGTTGAGGAAGATGGGACAGAAGTGCGGATTGCGCCGAGAGATGTTCAGTATCAGAATGCCAGCATTTGGGGACGGTTGATCACCAACTTTGCGGGTCCTATGAACAACTTTATCCTCAGTATTGTCGTCTATTCACTCTTAGCCTTTATGCGCGGTGGTGCGATTGATTACTACAGCAACAATGTTCAGGTGGCACCCGATGGGGCGCTAGCTAAGGTTGGTGTTAAAAGCAATGTTCAGATCCTTCAAGTCAATAACGATACCGTTAGCAACTGGGATGAGCTGACAGATGCTGTCGAGAAAGCAACCAAGGACAGCAAGACGGCTCCTGAATTGACCCTGAAAGTCAAGACAGACGGCCAAGAAAAAGAAGTCAAAGTGAAGCCAACCAAGTCAGGGAATCGTTACTATTTGGGTGTGACAAACGGCCTCAAGACAGGATTTGTGGATAAACTCTTGTCTGGTTTTACAGATACCTGGAATACAGCGACACGGATTTTGGGAGCTTTGAAAGATATCATTTTCCACTTTAGTCTCAATAAACTGGGTGGTCCGGTTGCAATCTACAATGCCAGCTCACAAGCTGCTCAATTAGGGATTCCGGCAGTCTTGTCTCTTATGGCCATGCTCTCTATTAATATTGGGATCTTCAATCTAATCCCGATTCCGGCTTTGGATGGTGGGAAAATCTTGATCAATTTGATCGAGGTCGTCCGGAGAAAGCCACTGAAACAGGAAGTAGAAACCTATATGACGCTTGCAGGTGTAGCTGTAATGGTTATTTTGATGATTGCTGTCACCTGGAATGATATTATGAAATTATTTTTGAAATAGAAAAGGATATTGTCCATGAAACAAAGTAAAATGTTGATTCCAACGCTTCGCGAAATGCCAAGCGATGCCCAAGTCATTAGCCATGCTTTGATGTTGCGTGCAGGTTATGTTCGCCAAGTATCAGCTGGTGTCTATTCTTATCTGCCCTTAGCAAATCGAGTAATTGAAAAAGCAAAAGGCATCATGCGCCAAGAATTCGAAAAAATTGGAGCAGTAGAAATGCTTGCTCCAGCCCTTTTGAGTGCGGATCTCTGGCGTGAATCTGGTCGTTACGAAACTTACGGGGAAGACCTTTATAAGTTGAAAAACCGTGAAGGCTCTGACTTTATCTTGGGTCCAACTCACGAAGAAACCTTTACCGCTATTGTGCGCGACTCCGTAAAATCTTACAAACAATTGCCGTTGAATCTCTACCAAATTCAACCAAAATACCGCGATGAAAAACGCCCACGGAACGGTCTTCTTCGGACCCGTGAGTTCATCATGAAAGACGGTTATAGCTTCCATGCTAACTACGATAGCTTGGATGTCACTTATGATGAATACAAGGCGGCTTATGAGCGGATCTTTACCCGCAGTGGCATCGACTATAAAGCCATCATCGGTGATGGTGGTGCCATGGGCGGAAAAGATAGCCAAGAGTTTATGGCTGTTACGCCTGCTCGTACAGACTTGGACCGTTGGGTTGTTTTAGACAAATCAGTGGCTTCCTTTGATGAGATCCCAGCAGAAGTCCAAGAAGAAATCAAAGCAGAATTGCTCAAATGGATGGTCTCTGGTGAAGATACCATTGCCTATTCAAGTGAATCAACCTATGCTGCCAACTTGGAAATGGCTACTAACGAATACAAGCCAAGTAACCGTGTCGTAGCGGAAGAAGAAGTGAAACGCGTAGAAACACCAGGTGTCGAATCGATTGATGAAGTAGCTGCATTCTTGAATGTTCCAGAAGAAGCTACTATCAAGACTTTGGTTTACGTCGCAGATGGTGAGCCTGTTGTTGCCCTTCTCGTAGGTAATGATCAGCTCAATGAAGTGAAGTTGAAAAACTACCTCGGAGCAGATTTCTTTGAACCTGCAACCGAAGTGGAAGTGAAAGAATTATTAGGAGCTGATTTTGGCTCTCTCGGTCCAGTTGATCTTCCTGAAAATGTTAAGATTATCGCAGACCGCAAGGTTCAAGATAGTCGCAATGCAGTAGTCGGTGCCAATGAAACAGGCTACCACTTGACTGGTGTCAACCCAGGACGTGACTTTACTGCAGAATACGTCGATATTCGTGAAGTTCGTGAAGGCGAAATCTCACCAGATGGGAAAGGGGTCTTGAACTTTGCACGTGGGATCGAAATCGGTCACATTTTCAAACTCGGCACACGCTACTCAGCTAGCATGGGAGCAGATGTCTTGGACGAAAACGGTCGTGCGGTTCCAATCATCATGGGCTGCTACGGAATCGGTGTCAGCCGTCTTCTTTCAGCCGTTATGGAGCAACATGCACGCCTCTTTGTCAATAAGACTCCAAAAGGGGAATACCGTTACGCTTGGGGGATTAACTTCCCTAAAGAATTGGCGCCATTTGATGTGCATTTGATTCCAGTCAATGTCAAGGATGAAGCAAGCCTTGCTTTGACCGATCGGATCGAAGAAGCTTTGGTGAATAAAGGCTACGAAGTCTTGGTGGATGACCGAAATGAACGCGCTGGTGTCAAATTCAGCGATAGTGATTTGATTGGGCTTCCAATCCGCGTAACAGTTGGTAAGAAAGCAGCTGAAGGTATCGTAGAAGTGAAAATCAAAGCAACAGGAGATACCATCGAAGTTCATGCAGACAATCTCCTTGAAACCCTTTCAATCTTGAACAAATAAGAAAAAGCTTTCTGAGCTCTCACCAGTGTGGTGATGAAACTCAGGAAGCTCTTTTTATTTTTCTTCTTTGAGGCCTTGATCTTTGAAATAGGTAAAGAGATCTTGAGGTTTGCCTTTGAGGTATTTCAACATTTGGGAGTTTTGTTCCCCTCCCTGTTTCTCAATTATTTTGGCAAACTCTTCTTTTTTGATTTGAGAAAAGTCAATATGCATGATGTTGGTATATGTTTTTTTATCATCAGCAATTTGAATGTCTGGATGCAGTCCAGCAACGTTAGTGAATTCATTTTGGGAATTATTACTGTCGATACCAGATTTAAAGGTTTCTTTCAATTCAGCAACATCTGATTTTTGCATATCTTCCGGTATTGGTGCAACTCCCATGATGGTCATGGAAACAATCTCATCATTTTTGTAGCCAATTTGAATTTTGTTTTGGTAGTGATCACCGAGGTCACGAACAAAGGTCTTGGTTTGGATTTGCTCCTTTTTGGTTTGAGTGGCCTCTTGCTTGGGAGAAGCGGCAGTAGTTCCTTTGCCTTGTTGGCCTTGGCTACAAGCGGTAAGAGCTAGTAGACAGACAGAGGCAAGTAGAAATTTTTTCATATATACTCCTTATAGGTTAATGGTGTTCGATCTTGTATGAAACAAGTTTTGAACAGGTTTCATTATACCATAAAAGTTTTAAAAATGAAAAAATATACAAAAAACTTCAAAATTTGCTTTTAAAAACACCTAAAATCAACAATTTTTATCTATGTGTTGAGTTAATATAAAAGGACAGAGTGTCTTCTTTTCTTCTCAGAAATAATACTAGTTGGAGACTACTGGGGCAAGGAATTCAGAAAATATATTACATATTTATGACAAAATGTTACACAATTGTAACAAAGTTACAATGTTTTATCAGTTAGCCCTCTAAACTTGACATTCTGGCAATATTTCATTAAGATATTTTTAAGTAAATAATACAAACAGGGAGCAAAAGGTAAAATATACAGTTATCTGGCATTTTACTAATTCGTACTAAAATGTATTGTTTATGAAAAAAATATAAGGGTATCAGCCCAAAAGGAGAAACATATGGCTCAAATTAAATTAACTCCAGAAGACCTACGTGCTTCAGCACAACGCTATGCACAAGGTTCTCAAGAAATCGATCAAATCCTTACTACTTTGACTCATGAACAACAAGTCATCGACGCAAACTGGGATGGATCTGCATTTGATAGCTTTGAAGCACAATTCAACGAATTGTCTCCAAAAATCAAACAATTCGCTCAATTGTTGGAAGACATCAACGGTCAATTGATCAAAGTTGCTGATATCGTTGAACAAACTGACCAAGATATCGCTGCACAAATCCACTAAGATAGTCTTGGAGGTGATCTTACTTCTTGTAGGTAGATCACCCTTTTGTCTTTTGATATATAGAAAATAGGGGTTAGATTCTTAATTCCTAACCCCTATTTTGTATCTATGAATTAGAAAAAGGAAAAGGTATGGAAGTTAAAAATAAAAAATGGTTAAAATACATCGGTCAGAGTGCGGTTGTGCTCCTTTTGATGGGATCTGTAGTGGGTCTTTATACGACGGTTCAAAAGGACCAAAAGCAAAACGAAGCCAAGACCGTACAAACGACAGAAAACACCAAGCTCAATATTGCAGTTGTCAACGAAGACAAGGCGGTTAAACTGAATGATAAAGAATACAACCTTGGGGCTAGCTATGTAAAGAATATCGAGCGGGATAATTCGCAAAACTGGTCTGTACTCCCTCGTGGAGCTGCTGAGTCAGGGCTTGCAGATGGCAAGTACCAGTTGATGATCGTTATTCCAAGTGATTTCTCAGAGAAGGTCTTGGAAGTGAACGCGGTTAATGTAGAGAAGACAACGGTGACGTATAAGGTCAATGCGGCTGGAAATTCTCAGGTTGAGAACGAGGCCAATAAAGTCGCTAAAGATATCGTTTCAGACTTGAATAGCCAGTTGGTTGATATGTATATGGTCAGCATTTTGAGCAACCTTTATACAGCTCAGAAGAACGTGGAAACAAGTAACAAAATCCAATCGACCAACATTGGTTCATACCGAAGCAACTTGCTGGATTCGGCCTTGGATTCCAAGAATATCTTTCCAAGTCTCTATAGCTTGTCTACGTCTTCTGTCGAGTCGAATAATGCCTTGAAGACAGTCCTTGAGTCTTATACACAGGCTTTTGATCAATTGACCCAATCTCAGGATCAGTACGGTCAAAACTTCGACACATTGATCAAGCAACGCTCTGAGGATAAGATCAGCCATGAAGAGTTCATGAACCAGCTGATGTCTATGAACCAGTCTGTTGTCAGTGAAAAGACCCAAGAGTTGTATAAGAATCTACAACAAAACCAAGAAGCAATTACCAAACAATTGAGTCAACCAACTGAAACAGAAGGAGATGCTTCAGGGACCAAGACCTATGCAGGCTTGACAAAAGATGTGAATGATCGTGTGGCAGACCTCGAAAAAGGGATCAAGGCAGAACGCGACAAATTAGATGAGCACGAAAAGAACATCGAGTCTTCTGTAAAAACGAAGATCCTTGACTATTATGGTCTAAAAGAAGGAGACAAAGTCACTCTTCGTACCTTGCTTGGAAAACCAAAAATCGAAACTATCAGCAAGGCTCGAGATAAAGCGGATGATGACATTCGTCAAGCGATTGAAAAACTTCCGTCTTTAGACCCTGCTAGTCTTAATCTGAATAAGTATGGGAATCTCAACGCAGCGATTAATTTTGATAGTGCTTTTGCTGGAACGAAGGCGCAAGCAAAAGGGAATGCCGATGAATTAAAACGATTGGCTGCAGAAGTGGATGCCAAATCAACGGCAGTTGCGGATGTCCTCAATGCTAAATCTGGAAAACAGAAGGTTAGCATCCAAGTGCCAGCAGGAGTCAAGGTTGATACTTGGACCTATGATGGACATACTTATGCAGGTAGCGGCGAGCAGGAAGTCGAACTGAAAGATGGCAAACAAATTCAAATTCACCTTGTTGAAGATGGAGGAGCTATGCCAAGCGCGATTGATGTTGAAGTCCTTGTGAATGGAGTTTCTTCAACCAGTGTGACCGTATCTGCAGAAGATTTGAAAACAGCTGTCGCTAACTATGCATCGAAAGCTAGTGAAATCGCCTTGGATTATCAACGCGCAGGAGCATTGATCGATGCCTACTATCCAGAAGATGAAAAGGGAGATCGTCATTCGCTCTATGATCCAATCGAAGATATGGATTTGACAAACGCTTTGGTCGACATCGTGAAGGCTGCTGTTTCAAGTAACATGAAGGACTACCGTAAGAGTATTGAAACGGATGAATCTGGGGATGCAACGAAGAGTGTGAAAGCCCAGTTAGATGGTACACTCCAACAGTTGCAAGACTTGGGACCACAATTGCAGGCCAATCTTCAAGCGATCGAAAACACCAACAAGGATCTAACCCAAAATATCAACGATCAATTGACGCAATATGCAGAGCTTCAAAAACGTTTAGAAGAGATCTCAAAATCACAAGAAACAGTGACACAGGCTCAAACCAAGACCGATGCAGATTTGTCAGCCCTTGGTTCTGAATACACGTCATTATTGAGCTCGACAGAAGGCGTTAAGAGCTCATCTCGTAGCAATGTAGAAGCTGCTAACTCTACCAATGAAATCTTTAGTCAATTGAACAAAGAATTGGAAAAAGCCCAAGGCAATACAGAGAAATTGTCTAGCGATGCAGAGAGCTTGATGGGTGAATTCGACAAGGAATTGTCTGAAAACGGGAACTTCGTCGAAGCCTTCCGTAAGGTCTTCAACAATGCCTATGAAAACGGAGTGCCGAATGAAGTCTTGCTTGACTTCTTGTCAAATCCAGTTGCAGAGAAATCGTCTTCTGTGAAAGCGACCATCAACGTCTACCGTCCATTTATCTGGATCTTTATGTTGGAAGTCTTGAGCCTCTTTACAGCTTATCTCTTTGCGACTCAGCCAATCATCCGTAAGGTTAAGGATCGTTTCAAATTGGATCGCTTGCAAGAATCAGATCTCTTGTCTGTCGGTGTCCTTGTGGGACTTTCTCTCATCCTTGGACTGGTGATCGGAATGATTTCAAGTATTCAACTCTCTGTTGGTCGTGAATATGTACCTTCATGGGTATTCTTAGCGGTTCTAGCAAGCTTTGTCTTGGTACAACTGCAATACCTTCTCTTGAAACACTTCCGTGTGATTGGAATGGGACTGGCCTTCTTCATGTTGATCAGCTATGTCTACCTATCAAGTGCGATCGGAACGACCGCGACCTTGTCAGGCCTTCCAGCACTGGTGAAAAATGTTAACCTCCTTTCTATTTTAGAAGGACAGTTTGCGGGTTACTTTGATGGACAAACAGCCGGTATCGGCGTCTTCTTCGGATTGTTGGTCTTCTTCGGACTTTTGGCGGTTGCCAATATCTTCATTCCAAAGAAGTTTACTCAAACAAAGGAAATTGAATCAAGCTTATGAAAAAAATGATGTATCTTCTCTTTGTCTTTAGTCTCATTCCAGTAGTTGCTGTTTCTGCAGATGATTTTATTGATAATCGTCTGCAGGTCAACAACTCACGTCTTGAGACAGAGAAGGAAAAGACACTTGGGGGCCAATTGGATGCGACTGAGTCTCTTTTCAATGAGAAGGATCAGAAAAAAATAGCAGATGAAAAACGCAAGCAAGAGAAACAATTGACCGATTCAGACGGCCAGTTGTTTTCTGCTATAAAGGGAAAGAAAAAAACAGGGCCTGAAGCGGACCTGTTCCAGCCTGAAAATCAAAAATTATCTAAATTTGAGTCCAATGTGGAGGACAATTCGGCTAGTTTGTCGGATTTTATTCCAGCCTTGCAAATGCTGGCTTGGAGTGTCCTTCTCTTTGGGATTGCTGGCTACATTTCCTATCGAATCTATAGAAAAGAGGCCTAAATGGACCAACATATCAATGTCACCTTCCGTATGAATGGTGCAAGCCATGACCTCCGAATCCCAACACGGATGGAGGTGCGACGCTTGATTCGGGAATTGGATCAGATCTTTGGGTCTGCCATGGAGCCTAGAAGCAAGTATCAGTTGCGCGTGGTAAATAAAGGCATCTTGCTAGATGAAGGCAAGGTGGTACAAGAGTATCCGATCACGAGTGGTGATCTGATCGAGATTGAGGAGTGGTAAGGTGAAAGAAGAACAATTTACACTGGAAGAACAAGTCTTCCGTTTTGAAAAAGAAGAAACGAGCTGGCGGCTGGACCTCAAGCGTTCAGAAGTGGATAGCCAGGATTTACGCAATTTATGGATTTTGGATCTCCATCATCCCCTGTTTTTAGAGCAAAGCATGACAGCGGATCAAGACCAGATTCATCTGACCTATCAGACAGACGCGCTAGGCTTGAGTGCAGAAGAAATCCAGGCATTACCGGTTTCAGACCGTCTGCGTCTAGCTATCAATGTCTTGGATTTGGCGCCAGCCTTGGAGCTTCCGGTGACCTTTATGTTGCATCCTATCAATTTGTTTGTGACCAAGGATGCGCAAGTCAAGATCGCTTATCGCGGGGTGCCGGGAATGATGGTGCCACGCAAGTGGGATCAGGTTGAATTCTTGCGGCAGGCCAAGTGCTATGCGGTCACTCTTTTTGGGGACTGGGATTTCATGGAGCTCTATCAAGGCACACTTGAATTAGAAGATCTGCCTGATTTCTTGGTAGAAATCCGTGATGCTGCTAGCTTAGAAGAGATGAAAGCTCTCTTAGAGAAAGCCTACCAAGAACGCAAGGAAGAGGAAGAAAAGACCTTGACCTTGGTTTCAAGTCGTCAACACCGAATCTTTAAGTTGGCAACAGTATGGCTTTCAGCTGTAGTGGCCCTCTTACTCTTGCCCTTGATTTATTTGGTCTTTTTCCAAGCCCCCTTTAAAGAAAAGTTGCTTCAAGCGGATACTGCTTTTCTTAAAGTAGACTACACCGGTGTGATCGATGAGTTGGAGGGAGTGGCTCCAAGCAGTCTTCCAACGACACAGAAATACGAGTTGGCGACGTCTTACTTGCAAGGCTTGAATTTCTCAGAGGACCAAAAGAAGGTCATCCTCAACAACGTCACGCTCAAATCAGACAGTCTCTATCTCCACTACTGGATCTATATCGGCCGTCATGACTTTACCCAAGCGCTGGATACAGCCAAGCGGATCGACGATTCAGACTTGATCATCTATGCCCTTCGTAAAGAAATCAAGGCGACACGTGATAGCGAAAAACTCTCTGGTGAACAGCGCGAGAAGAAACTCTCTGAGCTAGAGGGCGAATACAAGAAATACTGGGATGCCCGTTCTAAACTCTTGGAAGCAGAGACAGATGAAACCAAATCTTCTACTAGCAGCTCAACAACGGCTTCATCTACGGAAGGTTCCTCAACAGAAAGCTCGTCTTCTACAACTGCAAGCTCGACTGAGTCTAGCGAACACAAGGAGTAGTCTATGAAAAAACGTATCATACTCTATAAAAAAGGTTTTCGCTATGAGTTAGCGCTAGAAGAGGGAAAGACAGCCACCGTATCGAATCAAGAAATAGCTCAGTTGACCCTTGCTTCGCAAGAAAATCCCCTTCATTTCCAATGGAGTCAAGGAGAAATCTTCTACCAGTATGGTGAAGACAAGGGTGTGCTTGGAAATAGCAAGATCCTTGGAGATGTGGTCTGCTACTTGGCGACAGGAGAAGTCCATACCTATGAACTGCTAGACAAGGAAGAAATTCTCGTAGCAGATGAAAAGGGTGCGGATGTGCGCTTGCACTATCCAGTACGCTTTCTCCTTGTGAGAAAAGAGCAGACTTGGACTTGCCAGCTCTTATCCGGAAAACTCTACCATAACCACAAACTAGTCAGTGAAGCAACGTTTCCACTAGCCTTTGGGGATGAGCTTGCCATTGGAGATGTGACCTTTAAGCTCTATCCGGAAGAATTTGGCGTGGAAGGGGCTGTCGAAGTGAGTCCTTATCTGGTGCCGCGTTTGCATTCACGCTATGACTTTTACAAGGACTATCCAGAGTACCACCGGTCTCCGCGGATCATCTACCGGAGTTCGGAAGACAAGATCTTGATCAATCCTCCGGGAGCGGAGCCTCAAAAGCCATCAGATGAACTCTTGAAGTTAATCATGCCACCCCTCATCATGGTTGGGGTGACCCTCTTGATCACCATTTTCCAACCGCGGGGGCTCTACATCATCGCGACAGTATCCATGTCTGTGGTTAGTGTGATCTTTTCGGTCCAAGGATTCTTCAAGAATCGTAAGAAATACAAAGAAGACAAGAAAGAGCGCGTGGAGCTCTACCATCTCTATCTCAAGGACAAGGCCAAGGACTTGGAACAGCTATCTCGTAAGCAGCGAGAAGGCATGTTTTACCATTTCCCAGCGATCGAAGATTTGACCAAGATGGTCAAACGCTATGACTCGCGAATCTACGAAAAAACACCGCTTCATTTTGACTTTTTGGCTTATCGTTTGGGCTTGGGCAAGGTTCCAACCAGCTATGAGCTCAAATATGGTCAGGAAGAGCGCAGTGGGAAGAAAGATGCCTTGGAAGAAGAAGGCTATGCTCTTTTCCAAGCTCATCAAAAGATCGACAATCTTCCGATTGTAGCCAGTCTTAATCGGGGACCTGTAGGGTACGTCGGTCCTCGTCCTATCGTGCTAGAGCAGTTGCAACTCCTGGTTTCCCAATTGGCTGTCTTTCACTCCTACCATGATCTGACCATTATTCCGATCATTCCAGAAGAAGAAAAAGAAAGCTGGGATTGGATGCGCTGGTTGCCCCATGCGACCCTGCAAGATATGAATGTCCGTAGCTTTGTCTACAATCAGCGGACACGCGATCAGGTCTTGAACAGTCTTAACCAAATCCTCAAGCTCCGCAAGGCGCAAAAAGAGGAAGAAAAAGCCAATGATACCAAGATCTTCCACCCGCACTATGTGGTCCTCATCACCGATGAAACCTTGATTTTGGACCATGTCATCATGGAGTTCTTCCGTGAGGATCCGACAGAGCTAGGATGCTCTATCATCTATGTGGCAGATGTGCTCTCATCTCTTTCTGAAAATATCCAAACCGTTATCTCCATCAAGGACCGCAACCAAGGGCAATTGCTCTTGCAAGAAGGGGTTCTTCGTGAGCTTGACTTCCAATTGGATCACTTCCCTGAAGGTTATGACAAGGAAGCCATCTCGCGTGGCCTTGCCCCTCTCAAGCATATCCAACAGCTTAAGAGTTCAATTCCAGACTCGGTGACCTTCCTTGAAATGTACCAGGCGGAAACTTTTAATGACCTCAAGGTCTTGAGTCGTTGGGAGAGCCATGCCCCTTACCAAAGTTTGGCAGTGCCGATTGGTCTGCGCGGGAAGGACGATTTGGTCTACCTCAATCTCCATGAAAAAGCCCATGGACCACACGGTTTGATTGCAGGGACAACCGGTTCTGGTAAGTCTGAAACCATTCAGTCTTATATCCTGAGCCTTGCCGTCAACTTCCACCCACACGATGTGGCTTTCCTCCTCATCGACTACAAGGGTGGGGGAATGGCCAACCTCTTCAAGGATCTGCCTCACTTGCTTGGGACCATCACCAACTTGGATGGCGCCCAGTCCATGCGGGCCCTAGCCTCTATCAATGCGGAGATCCATCGTCGGGAACGCCTCTTTGGTCAATATGGGGTCAACCATATCAACCAATACCAAAAGAAATTTAAACTCGGTGAAGCGACAGAACCGCTTCCTCACCTCTTCTTGATCAGTGATGAGTTCGCCGAACTCAAGGTCAACCAACCAGACTTCATCAAGGAATTGGTCTCTATCGCACGTGTCGGGCGTTCCCTCGGGGTGCACTTGATCCTTGCGACGCAAAAACCTTCTGGGGTCGTGGATGACCAGATCTGGTCCAACTCCCGCTTCAAGCTAGCCCTCAAGGTGGCAGATCGTGGGGACTCTATGGAGATGCTGCGGACGGCAGATGCGGCTGAGATCACCCAGACCGGTCGTGCCTACCTCCAAGTCGGAAATAACGAAGTCTATGAACTCTTCCAAACCGCTTGGTCAGGAGCAGACTACCAGCCTGAGAAGGACCAGCTAGGGATCGAAGACCATACTATCTACTTGATCAATGAACTGGGCCAATACGAAGTCCTCAATCAAGACCTCTCCGGTCTGGATATGGCAGAAGAAATCAAGGAAGTGCCAACAGAGCTGGATGTCATCGTGCAAGAAATCAATCACTTGCACCAAGAAGAAGGTATCGCAGCTGTGGCCCAACCATGGTTGCCACCCCTCAAAGAGCGGATCACGCTGGATGAGTTGGAAAAGGTCGTGCCGATCGAGGCTTGGCAAAAACGGACAGCTCCAAGCGTCCTGATCGGGGTCGCCGATATCCCTCAAGCGCAAAAGCAAGAAGCTGTCGCCATCGATCTGTCAAAAGATGGGAATATCCTCCTTTACGGAAGTCCAGGTACAGGAAAGACCACTTTCCTACAGACAGCCGCAATGGATCTGGCTCGCAAGCAGAGTCCAGAAAATCTGACTATGTACCTGCTGGATTTCGGAACCAATGGTCTAGCACCCTTGACTCAATTGCCACATGTGGCTGATAGTCTCTTGCTGGATCAGACGGAAAAAATCCAGAAATTCATCCGAATCATCAACCGCGAGTTGGATCGTCGCAAGAGGCTCCTGTCTGAGCATGGTGTCGGCACCATCGCCCTCTACCGTGAAGTGACCGGTAAGCAAGAGCCAACCATGGTCATCCTCATGGATAGCTATGAGTCTATGAAGGATGAGCCTTATGAGACAGACCTCTTCAAGCTCTTCATGCGGATCTCCCGTGAAGGTCTCAGCATCGGTGTGCACCTGATCATCACAGCTAGCCGTCAGAACAACCTACGGGCTCAGCTCTATTCTAACTTCAAGCACCAGCTGACCTTGCCACAAAATGATATCTCTGAAGTCCGCGGTATCGTAGGAGCAACCCCACTGGCTTCTACGATGGAAGACATCAAGGGACGGGCACTCATGAAGCGTGACGAAGTCGATGTCGTCCAGTTTGCCTTACCAGTCGCAGGGGACAATGATATCCAAATCATCAACAACCTCCGCGATCAAGTCCAAAGCCTCAAAGAGATGTGGACAGGCCGCACTCCAGCAGGCATCCCAATGGTGCCAGATGAGTTGACAGAAGCAGCCTTCTATGGACGTGAGGATGTAGCAGCCTTGCTGGATGAAGGAAAAGTACCACTCGGATTGGATATGGAAACAGTTGAGCCTGTGACATGGGATCTCAAGAAAGGCAACCTTCTTTATCTAACAGATAAGGAAGAGCAGATGACACAATTCGTCAAACAAATCGCCCACAGTAAGCAAAAGGTGATTGTGTTGGCGCCAGCCTATAATGAACTGCCAGAGATGGAAGGTGTGACAATTCTCTCTACGAAGGAAGACTATGTAGCTGGAATCAAGAAAATGGAAGAAAATATCCAATTGAGATTGGAACAGCAGAAATCGCAACATGAAGCAACGATTGTACTATACAATCAACTAGAACTTATGAATGATCTAGGTATGGATCTTCAATCTAGTCTGAACTATGTCCTTGAAAAAGGGGCGCGTGTAGGCTATGCTACCGTAGCTATGAGTGGTAGTCAGTTGAATCGAAAAATTGACGAAGTATCAAAATCTATCAAGCTCTATAAACAAGCGATCGTGGCCATGCGGATTACAGACCAAAGTGTCCTAAATGTTATCAATCGACCAGTTCGTGAAGAACCACTTGATAGCCAGGTGAACTACTATGTAGAAGATGGATTTGTAAGAAAAGTGAAAGTATTAATGAAATAGAAGGGGATGAATTATGGCTAATCAATCGACATTAAATGCCTTAACAAGAGCATCTATTGAAGCAAGTATTGAAGTTACTCGATTATCAGGGGAAGTTTCAAAGTTGAGAGCTATTCATACAAAATTGAACAAACAGTCAACAACTATAAAGTATGAGGTGACACTTTCTGAAAATATTGCAGGTGATAAGTATGACGATGAAGAGCACCAAGAAAAAGCAGATTTAACCGCCTTAGAAAAAATATTAGTGACAAAAAAAGAGGAAATTCTAGGATTACTGAGTGCCAAAATTAAACAGGTAGAAGCAGATTTAGCAACAGCTAATACGAAGGCAACGAATGCTCAGAGTGCATTGATAGCAGCTATGAACTCATAAAGGAAGTGAATGTATGACAGTAAAAGTAAAGAATATTTCTGGTTTAGAGAATTATGCAACTAGCATCCAGGGGTTCGCTGGTAAATTCGAACTAGCTGCTAACGATACAGTTCGTGAATTCAATACGAGTCTAGAAGGTGAAAAAGCAGAGGCTATTAATGCATTCTTTAGTGTATTAAATAATATCCAAACGACCATATTTTCTACAGCTCCTGAGGCTATTCGAACTTACGGGCGTCATATATCCACTTTCACAGATGCGATTAAAGGGTTGGGGTTCTCAAGTTTAGCATACACAGATGATGATGCAATGACTACTCTATTAAATTCTCTTACTACACCTCAACGTAATGAGATTACAATTGTTAAGGATAATTTAGTTACTGTGCTGGATGAAGCTGTTGAAGCTATGGGAGAAGGAGATTCTAGTTTAGGAAGCTTTGATCCTGTAGCAGATATGTATATAGCAACTGAAATTCTTGCCCGATCAGGGACTCATACAGGAATAATACTGGCAGATTCTGTATTAGCAGATAATGTTAACGGTTCGGCCGATTTGTTTACGAATTTAACGAACCAAATTCATAATTTTAAAGCAGTAACTAAAGTATGTGTTCCAAGTATTTTAGAGGGTATCAAGAGTGGAAATCTCACTAAAGATAAGATGGTTTACCTTAATAGAGTAAGTACGGATGCTGATGTTAGGATCTTAAATGCACAATTAAAGGGAAATACAGCAGAAATCGCAAATATAATGTCTGAGGACCCTGCTAAAGTTTCTGACGGGGCGTATAAAAATGTAGCGGAAGATATGACTTCTTGGATGGATGGAAGTAAATCAGGAATTAAAAAAATACAGTTATTTCTAAATGCGCTTGAAAAAGTTGATCAATCCAAAGTAAAAGAAATAGCAACGAATCTTGGCAATGTACAGGTGATTTTGAAAAAACTTCATGCTGCAGATATGCAAGCATTTGAAAAATCTCCTGATTATAATGAAGCTGAATGGGATCAATACAAAAAAGAGTTGAAACAAATGAATGATTTGTCAGGTCTATTAGCTTCAATACGAGTGCTTAAAATTGGAACTGAACATAAAAGGGAAGAAGTATTAGGGAATAGTACTGATCACAAAGTAAAAGATCTTTATACTCGTAATGGATTAAAAATCGCTTTAAATAACGCGGAAAACTCGGAATGGGTGCTAACTAAGAAAACAATTGAAAAAGGAGTCATAAAAAATGCTAGTGATCCGATTAAAGACTTTGATAAAGTTAAAAATGTACCATTTAAAGAAACTACAAAAGAGCATATTTCTCATTTTGAAAATGGTACTTTAGGTTCACTTAGTGGAAAATATAAGAAAGAGTTGGAACAAATTGCACAGGAACAACAAAAAGTAGAAGATGAATTTTGGGCCTCTGTAGGGAAAAATGGTATAAAAACGATTTTAGAATTCGTTGGAGGGCCAGTAGCGTCAGGAACATTCAGTGTATTTACAGATTTAAGAAATTCAAAAATTGGAGATGGTGTAGAAAATACACAGAGTGTATTAGAAGAAATAACTTCAGGACGTTTAAAAACAATTATTAAAAATTCAGGGAATTATGGAGTTTCTCCTTTATCAAATATGTTACAAGATTTTATGGAAAAAAATAGCAAAATCGAGGAATTTAAAAGAGAAAAAAATGATAAAGAGAAGACGATTTATGATATTTTGGTTGGTCAGGGAGGCTGGACATTATTTGAACGTAATTCTGGGAAAACTAAGGTTGCTTCTCATAGCTCACGACTTTATACAGACTATGGAGCATACAAACGAATAGGAGAGCTTAACCAAAATGGAGTAATGGGATTTGTGGAAGATCAACAATCAAAAAAAACAGAGTCGTCACTGGTTACAAGAGCCAAAACTATAATTAATAAACGTTTTAAGGATGACCCTCGTATGAGAGATTTCCTTTTAGGAGTACATCCTGAGGAGAATAGTTTTAATGCTGAGAGCGCATCTCCGGAAGAACGAGTCTTTCATGCAATGACAGAAGCAGTAGGTGAATTATTTAATGATAAGCCATTAACTGTGCAGAATATGACCTCAGAACAAATTTTTCAAATGTATGATGCATTGATCGAAATTGAAGGAGGTAATGTTTTAACCGACTTTGATAATTATTTTAACGAAAAGTATGGTAACTAAGGAGGAATTAAAATGAAAAAAAATATATTTCTTACTGTCTCATTCCTTTTAGTGATTTCAATTGTTATTTTCGGACTTTTTACCTATCAACATCACCAACAGTTGGAAAAAGCCAAACAAGAACGTGAAAAATATGAAAGATCACGCTATTATACTGGAAAATGGGAAATTGATTCCTATCGTTTTATAGAAGATGGTAAAGGAGTAGTAGTTCATTGGAAGTCTCTAACTCCGGAAGAAGATAAGCTATTTGCTAAGTACAATCCAAATGTAAGTGAGAATTTATTGGGTGCTCATGGAGCATCTAACAAGCGTTATATTGTTCGTTACTATTTTTATAATTCAACTCATCGGTATTCGCAAAAATTACCAAAAGAGGATCCGGATGTGTACTTTAGTCTTTCTATTTATCGAATCAAAGATAAAGAATTAGAGGAGAGCAAGGTAGATCTTTATAAGTTAGTAGGAGATTATAATTCTAAATACATACCAGAAAAAACAGGCGGTATTGAGGAGATAAATGGTAAAGATTATTTACCTATAAAAGTTTACGAAAGAGATTGGGAACTTTCGGAGAGTAAAATTTTATGGCTAAATCTTGAAACGAAGAAAATTGAGTGGGAAGATTCAAAAGAACAAGGTGGATCTAATACGCCTTCTGTTGCTTTAGGACAATTAAAGGTTATTCTAGACAATGCTACGGAACCCTTTAGAACTACCAATGCATATGATGACTCATATCAGAATCAACTAACATTCTTTCCTAATAATTTAAAGGGGAGTGTTATAGAAAAGTCTGATCCAAGGGCTTACCAATTACTCCGTAAAAAGAATTCTCAATTATATATTCTGCTTGATGCTAAATTAAATTATGATACTGTCTACGGAAATGTCCAGCAGTTTATCGACTTGTATCAACTCTTTGTCCCCGCTGATACTAATCTCTACGAAGGAATCACGATTCCAGCAGAATTGAGTACGGATGGACAAGTCCATCAAGTGAATACCAAAGAAGAGTTTGAAGCTTATTATGATGTTGATAAAGATTTAGCATTAAATAAAGAACGCCGGGTATTGATAGAACAGGAAAAGAAAAGGGGGTAATATGGATAAGAACCTAAAGAATATTAATCCTGATAATTTAAATAGGGTAAATGGTGCTTTTCGTGATCTGAGCTCTGAGTTAGAAAATAATGCTTCTGATTTCATTGAGTCTAGTGCTACAGAACAAATTCAAAATGCAACAGATAGTTTAAAAAAATTATCTTCTGAAATGAAGGAGACAATTGGATCTTTGGATGAATTCTTGTGTAATGTTGGTGAATCTTTCAGAGTAGCAGATGACTCTATGGCTAATTCAATTGGTCAGACTATGTATACGAAAGCGCCGGAGACTGGATTGCAACGTCAAGAACGGTATATCCAAGGAGGAAAAACGACATCTGATCAACATTTTCGTCGAAAAATGGTGGAGAATACCAATTCACAATTCAACGATTTCCCTGCATAGCACAACCCATTTTATGAAAGAGTAGTTTTTTCCGAAGGTAATTATATCAAGTGAGATGTTTTATCCCACTGAAAAATCAGGATACAAAAAGGTATTGTCAAATAACGGATAAGTATTTTAGTGATTTTAGCTATTGGAGGTTCTCCTATCAATGGAAAAACAAAATAGACAACAAGAGAAGTTGGACGTACTTTACAAGGATCAGATGAGGTTGGATCTGCAGTTAGAGGACAATCAAGATGAGCAAAAAGCGCTTCGTCTGTTGCGTGAAGATCTTGAGTATTCTCAAGGAGATGCTCTCTATCAGCTCAATGATTTACTCTTGATGGGGGTAACACCTTCTCACCGCTCCTTTTATATCCAACTACTAGAACAGATGGATGAGACAACTCGAAAACTCTTTTTAGATTTAGACGAGCAGGAATTGCAACTTAAACAGCAGTATCGTGAGACAGAGCGTCAGCTTGAAATAGTTCAAAAGAAACGCTCTCAACTCTTAAATGAGCTGACTGAAAAAGAAGCGAAGCAAAATAGATTTTAGAGAGAACCGCGGTTCTCTCTTTTTTCATCCTCTTAACTCTCTCTAACTAGTAATTAATTTGATTTTCAAAGTAATTTCAGGTATGATAGTAAGGTAATATTTTTTAGTGGTATTTGTTTTTTACTTAACTAAATGAAGAAAGAAAATAACATTTAAAAATATTTTGGTATTGGATGAGTGAGATTACATTAAAGATCTGAGTTCAATCCGAGCAAAAGGAAAAGTTAACTTCAAACAAAATAGAACGAATTACAAAATGGTCCTAGCTTTATAGAGTTTTCTGTAACCATTCATGTGACTTTGTCATACATGAGGTGAAAGCTCTAAAGAAAGACCGAGTTTCGTATTTGGCTTGTTTGATGAAGATTTATTTTTTAAATCTGACGACTTTTCAATAGTAGACAATGAAACAGGATGTGCGATAAGTAGAGGTTCGCGTCAGCAATTTATTATTGGCAATAACGAATAATAATTAGGTCAATAAAGACTTTATTTAAAATATTAGTATTCGACGACTTCCTTACCGAACATCCCCCTTCAACGAAAGGATAGTAATTTTCTATGGCAATTCAATCAAATGATACAGTTCATTCCTATGCGGATAGTATTGTGTCTGCTTCAAACTCAGTGAGCTCTGCTACTGGGACAAAAGATGATGGCAATGTTTATCAAGGCCAGAAAGGAATGTCAGCCAATATTGATGGTGATAAAAATGCCGGTGAGCAAGTAAAGGAGCGGGCGATCGACTTTATCCAAGTACTCCATGGAATTCATGCAGAGTTCCAGACGACAGACGCTTCGATTGCAGGATATATCAATAGTCATACAGGGACAGGAAGCGAAGAACTGTATAGTTCGGCAAAGCATTGAGAAAGGAAGAGATAGATGGTTAAAGTAAACTACGGTGCCCTTCAGACGATGTCTTCTACAACTTCAAGCGCTTCTCAAGCGCGTGTAGCAGGCTACAAGCAACTGATCAATGCTTTCAGTACATTTAGTGGCTCATATGAACTACAAGGAGATGGTTATGATGCTGCGCGTACTTATGCGTCAGGAATTATGGTTTCCTATTATCAAGCTTGTATCTTATATTCTGAAGCTGTTGCAGACGCTGCAGACTACCTTGCTGACACCTATACAGCGCTATGTGGTTCAGAGAGTTTGGATGAGGAGGAGCTCCAAACTGAAATTAATAACGCAACTAGAGGGAGTATGCAAGTTAGTTCTTCTATTGCAAGTTTTGAACGAAGAGATAAACTCACTGATTCACAGAAAGCTTCATTAGAATCATTACGTAAACAAGCATCTGAACTGGATGAACAAATTAGGGTGGCTACTGAGAAATTAGAGCACTTAAGAGCCTTTGATACTGCTTCTGCTTCAGCCTGCACCGCAGCAAATGATGCTGCGGCAACAATCGCTTCTGCAGAACATACCCTAGGTGTCTCTTTTGGTGCTAGAACTTTTGAATGTACAACAAGTACGGATTGGGCTACCACTGTTGCAACAAAATGGGAAGCTCGTGCAGTTAACCTACAAGAATCCTATGATAAGGCTCTTCAGAAATTATATAACGGAGAGGAGCTAACAGAATCGGATCTTACAGCAATTGAACGGTATAACAGTGAGTATCCAGGAGTGGTAGATCAGGAAATTCTACAATATACCAAAGAAGTGCGATCTTTAAAAGCTGAGGAGATGCGTTATAGAGTAGTTGTAGATAAAGTTATTGAAGGAAAACAATTAACTAGTGACGAAAGAAAGTTTGCCAAAGAATTTGCAGCTAAATATCCTGATTTAGAAATAAATAAGGTTATATTGAGTACAGTAGAGAGACAGGAAAATTATAAGAAGATTATTGAAAAAGCAAATAAGGGCAAAGAATTAAATGCAGGAGAGCTTGACTTTTTAATAAATTATTATAAAGATTATCTAGATGTTTCAGTACCGAAATCAGTATCTAAATCTTTGAAAAATCGAAAGTTTGAAAATAAAATTAGTCAGTCAAGCCTTGCAAATTTAGAAGAAAGCTATGGATATGCTGTGAAAGACTACGAACGCTATCTTAATACTGGCCAGTATGTATATACAAAAGGAGGTGTTACTCTACAAGAAGCGGCATATATTTATAGAGTTTATAACCTTAAAAAGTCTAGTGGAGAGGACACTTTACAAGAAAGAACAGATAAAAAGAAAATGTTTGCAAATCTTCGAGCATCGGATAAAAAGAAGATTGATTCAAAAACATTAGCGGAGCTTAGTTCAGAACATATTGAATTTATGACTGGTCGTACATCTATTGAGTTCGATTATATTATTGGATCAGATGCAGATAAAGCGAAAAAGGATTATGAATATTATCGTTTTAACGAACTGATGAAAAAGCAACCTATTGATTGGCGTGATCCAGATTATATGAATAAACGTAATCAATATATTTTAAAAACAGGGAAAAATCCATCAACAGGGGAAAAAGCAACCAAAGACGAAATATTTGTGGCTAAGAATTATGGATGGGTGAAAGGTACAACAGATGTTGCGACTGCAACAATTGACCTTCTCGATAATTTGGGGATCTTTCAGTTAGCTATGACTAAAATTTCTAGACCTAAAATCGATACTTCAAAAATCGTTAAGGAAATAAATATATCTGATACAGCTACAGTTCCCAATACTCATACGGATGTGAAAATACCAAAACTCAAGCCAGCTAAAACGGTGGATCTGGAGGTGCCAGTAAAACCTAAAGTTGATGTAAAAGTGCCAAAAATCAAACCAGTTGAAGCAGTGGCTGGAACAACAACTATGGTTCCAAAATCCAAGAAACCAGATATTGATGTGTTGACAAAACCGAAAGATTTATCTACTATAAAGGGCGAGGCTGTTGATCATGTAGGAACAGTTAAACCGAAGGTTGAATTGGATGTACCAGAGGTGAAAGATGTCCACGATGTCGAAGCGCCGAAGTATAACAAAGAACAAATCCTGAAGAATCTTGAAGAAAGTAAACTTGCAAGGGAGAGTTCAGGGTTTAAAGACTTTTCAACTCGAGAAAGATATATAGAGAAAGTCTTTAATAAATTATCTCCTGCGGAAAGGGAATTAATTTTTAATATTTCTAAGAATGCACCTAAGGTGGAATATCGCCCTGGTAACACAGCTAAAAGTGTATTATCAATACCGAAAAATGATCGTCCAAACATCGAAAAGGTTTATAGTTCAGAATACATAGAAGCACACAGACAACAATTTGAGAATGGAGCTATTAAATTTCAGAAATTCACACCCGAAGAAGGTGGATACAATAATGGAGCAATTGGTAATCCAAAAGATCATGTTGCCTTTGTTATGCCTAAAGAAGCTGGCGAAACATTGATTAAAGTGACTAAGGGAGATCCGGAATTGTTGGAAGACATATTAGGGCTACATCGAGGAGACTTAGGCTCTTCCCCTGTAGCTATTGAAATTCCACCAGAATCTATAAAAAATCTAAGAATTCCAAGCGGAAATGAAGATTCTGCTTTTGATGGTTTTTGGAAACCAGGAGGACAGACCTTCCCAGGAAATATGCCAGAAGCAGTCATTGATGAAGTTCCGTGGGGAGAATTTACAATTAGAAAATTAGGAGGCGATTAAAATGAGTTTAACTAAAATAACATGGGAAGAATTTGATACCTTTGATAAAATTGAGTCACCGAAAGGATATGATTTTCGAACACATGAAGGGAAATATTACACTTTCGGAGAGTTTGGAATAGCTTCGGTTCGTCGTGTCTTTGAAATTAATCCTTCTGATTTTAATGAATATTTATTAGGCAAGAGGACGGCACGTGAAATTGATTTTAAAGCACAGAATGATCGTTGGCCACCGACGGAAGAAGAAAAGAGAGCTAGTGAGAAACGATTCATAGAAGAGAGCCCTACATCTTTAATTGATTTACCTGAAACTAGAGATTTATTTACTAAAGAAGAACTTGAAAAATTAATTCCGATTGCTGAGCAAATGTGGATTGACTGGAGAGGCAAACTTCCAGATGATTATGTATCGCCATTGAAATAGCCTGCGTGGAACTTGTTTGGCTCTTTATCAACTGTAGTGAGTTGATAAAAAATTACAACCTGGAGAGAACCGAATTGGTTCTCTTTTTTAGTGGTCATCGGGGCTTTCTTTGCCATGTACCGTCCGAACCTCCAAGCGCAAAAAGAACAGGAGGAGAAAGTGGAAATCAGGCAGAAGTTGCAGCCAGCTGTGGAGAATATCCAAAAGCAAGAACAAAGCTCACGAGAAGCGGTCCAGTCTCAGATGAAGGATTTGCTTCGGACACCGAGCTCCAGTTCAGAAACAGAAGCAACAAGTGGGGAATGATCAGGATTGCCTGCTGTTGACCAATCATCGAGAAATCACCGTCCTATCGGTGATTTTTTTGTCTTCACTTCTCCCTCGAATTAATCCTTAAATTGTGATAAAATAAGGGTTACGAATGCTTTTAAATGGTTCTGTTTTTGCTTAGAAGCGGGCTACTCAAAAGCGAGCAAAAGAATCAAGATCAAGGGAGAAACAATGTCCAACACCTTTGAAATTTTAATGGATCAGCTGGATATGCCACTGGAGATGCGATCTTCCAGTGCCTTTTTGCATGCGGAGATTCAAGAAGTCGTGGTGCACAAGGTCAGTCGGGTTTGGGAGTTCCGCTTTGCCTTTGCGGAAGTCTTGCCGATTGCTTTGTTTAAGGAATTGCGCCAGCGCTTGAAGGACGAATTTTCAAAGACGGGAAACCAAGCGACCTTTTCCATCCAAGTGGCCAATCCGGACTTTTCTGCTGATTTATTGCAGGCCTACTACCGGGAGGTCTTTGAGGATGGGCCTTGCGCGAGTCAAGGCTTTAAGGGACTTTACCAAGACTTGCAGGTGCGCGCGGAAGGGCAGGAATTGATCATCTCAGGGCCTTCTTCGGTCGATACAGAGCATTTCCGTAAGAACCATTTGCCCAATCTTGCCAAGCAGTTGGAAGCCTTTGGTTTTCCGCATTTCACCTGTCGAGTGGAGTCTGATGAGGAGTTGACCGAGCAAGAAGTGGCGCGCTTTGAGGAGGAAAATGAAAAGATCTTCCAAGCGGCCAATGAAGAGACTTTGCGAGCCATGGAATCCTTGGCCCAGATGGCTCCGCCACCCGCGGTCGACGAAAAGCCGGTCTTTGATTTCAAGGCTAAGAAGGCTGCAGCTAAACCCAAGCTAGACAAGGCTGAGATCACTCCGATGATTGAGATCACAACAGAAGAGAACCGGATTGTCTTTGAGGGTGTGGTCTTTGACGTGGAGCACAAGGTGACGCGGACTGGTCGGGTCTTGATCAGCTTTAAGATGACCGACTATACCTCGAGTTTTTCCCTTCAGAAATGGGTGAAAAATGAGGAAGAAGCCCAGAAGTTTGACATGATCAAGAAGAACAGCTGGCTCCGGGTGCGGGGAAATATCGAAATGAACAATTTCACGCGCGACTTGACCATGAATGTCCAAGACATCCAGGAAGTTGTGCATTATGCCCGAAAAGATCTGATGCCAGAAGGTGAGCGCCGGGTGGAATTTCACGCCCATACCAATATGTCGACCATGGATGCCCTGCCGGAAGTCGAAGAGCTGGTTGCCAAGGCAGCTGAGTGGGGGCATAAGGCGGTGGCCATTACCGACCATGGCAATGTGCAGAGCTTCCCACATGGCTTTAAAGCAGCCAAGAAGGCTGGGATCCAGCTGATCTATGGGATGGAAGCCAATATCGTAGAGGACAAAGTGCCGATCACCTATAACGAGGTGGATCTGGACCTCAATGAAGCGACTTATGTGGTCTTTGACGTGGAAACGACGGGACTTTCAGCCATTTATAATGACTTGATCCAGGTCGCCGCTTCTAAGATGTACAAGGGCAATGTCATTGAGGAGTTTGACGAATTTATCGACCCGGGCCATCCTCTGTCGGCCTTTACGACCCAATTGACAGGCATCACCAATGAGCATGTCCGGGGGGCTAAGCCCTTGGTGCAGGTCTTGAAGGAATTTCAGGCTTTCTGTGAGGGAACGGTTCTTGTCGCCCACAATGCCACCTTTGACGTGGGCTTCATGAATGCCAACTATGAGCGTCATGGCTTACCAAAGATTACCCAGCCAGTCATCGATACGTTGGAATTTGCCCGTAACCTCTATCCAGATTTTAAACGGCATGGCTTAGGACCATTGACCAAGCGCTTTGGAGTAGGCTTGGAGCACCACCACATGGCCAACTACGATGCGGAAGCAACGGGGCGCCTGCTCTTTATCTTCATCAAAGATGTCGCTGAAAAGCATGGGGTGACCAATCTCAAGGATCTGAATATCGATTTGATCGATGAGAATTCTTATAAGAAGGCGCGGGTCAAGCATGCCACGATCTATGTCAAGAACCAGACCGGCCTTAAGAACATGTTTAAACTGGTCTCGCTTTCTGGGACCAAGTATTTCGAAGGAGTCCCACGGATTCCCAAGACCGTGCTGGATGCCCACCGCGAGGGCTTGATCCTTGGATCGGCCTGCTCAGAAGGGGAAGTTTTTGATGCGGTCATGTCACAAGGCGTGGATGCGGCGGTCGAAGTGGCCAAGTACTACGACTTTATCGAGGTCATGCCACCGGCTATCTATGCACCCCTCATTGCCAAGGAGCAGGTCAAGGACATGGAGGAGCTCCAGACCATTATCAAGAGCTTGATTGAGGTGGGAGATCGCCTAGGTAAGCCCGTTCTTGCGACAGGGAATGTCCACTATCTGGAACCGGAAGATGAGATCTATCGGGAGATCATTGTCCGCAGTCTCGGGCAAGGGGCCATGATCAACCGGACCATCGGACACGGAGAAGATGCCCAGCCAGCGCCATTGCCAAAAGCGCATTTCAGGACGACCAACGAAATGCTAGATGAATTTGCCTTTTTAGGAGAAGACCTGGCGCGCAAGATTGTTATTGAAAATACCAATGCGCTCGCAGAGACCTTTGAGCCAGTTGAAGTGGTCAAGGGCGACCTCTATACGCCATTTATCGACAAGGCCGAAGAAACGGTTGCGGAATTGACCTATCAGCAGGCCTTTGAGATCTATGGTAATCCGCTCCCTGATATTGTGGATCTGCGGATTGAAAAGGAATTGACCTCTATTTTGGGAAATGGCTTTGCCGTGATTTATCTGGCATCGCAAATGCTGGTGCATCGTTCCAATGAACGGGGCTACCTGGTTGGATCGCGTGGCTCCGTTGGATCCAGCTTTGTGGCGACCATGATCGGAATCACAGAGGTTAATCCGCTCTCGCCTCACTATGTCTGCAGCCAGTGCCAATACAGTGAGTTCATCACGGATGGTTCTTATGGATCTGGTTTTGATATGCCGGACAAGGATTGTCCAAACTGTGGCCATAAGCTCAGCAAAAACGGGCAGGATATTCCCTTTGAAACCTTCCTTGGTTTTGATGGGGACAAGGTACCCGATATCGATTTGAACTTCTCTGGGGAAGACCAGCCGAGCGCCCACTTGGATGTCCGGGATATCTTTGGGGAAGAATATGCCTTTCGGGCAGGAACGGTAGGTACGGTCGCAGCTAAGACCGCCTATGGTTTTGTCAAAGGCTATGAGCGTGATTTTGGCAAGTACTACCGAGATGCTGAGGTAGAACGCTTAGCTCTCGGTGCAGCTGGGGTCAAGCGGACGACCGGTCAGCACCCGGGGGGAATCGTTGTTATTCCAAACTATATGGATGTCTATGATTTTACTCCGGTCCAGTATCCCGCAGATGATGTGACAGCTGAATGGCAGACCACCCACTTTAACTTCCACGATATCGATGAGAACGTCCTCAAGCTCGATGTCCTGGGACACGATGATCCGACCATGATTCGCAAGCTCCAAGACTTGTCAGGCATTGATCCAAACGATATCCCTATGGATGATCCAGGAGTCATGGCCCTCTTCTCAGGGACCGATATCCTAGGAGTGACGCCGGAGCAAATTGGGACTTCAACTGGTATGCTGGGGATCCCAGAATTTGGGACCAACTTCGTTCGGGGCATGGTGGATGAAACCCATCCGACGACCTTTGCGGAGCTTTTGCAGCTCTCTGGTCTGTCTCACGGTACCGACGTGTGGTTGGGAAATGCCCAAGACTTGATCAAGGCAGGCATTGCCGACCTATCGACCGTTATCGGGTGTCGGGATGACATCATGGTTTACCTCATGCACGCAGGGCTCGAGCCTAAGACGGCCTTTACCATCATGGAGCGCGTGCGGAAAGGCATGTGGCTCAAGATCTCAGAAGAAGAGCGCAATGGCTACATCCAAGCCATGAAGGAAAACAATGTTCCTGAGTGGTACATCGAGTCCTGTGGGAAGATCAAGTACATGTTCCCCAAAGCCCATGCGGCGGCCTATGTTATGATGGCCCTTCGTGTGGCCTACTTTAAGGTACATCATCCTCTCTATTATTACTGTGCCTACTTCTCGATTCGGGCAAAGGCCTTTGACATCAAAACCATGGGGGCTGGCCTTGAGGCCGTGAAAGCTCGGATGAAAGAAATCGCTGAAAAACGCAAGAACAATGAAGCTTCCAATGTGGAGATCGACCTCTACACTACCCTTGAGATTGTCAATGAGATGTGGGAGCGGGGCTTCAAGTTTGGCAAGCTAGACCTCTATCGCAGTCAGGCGACAGAATTCTTGATTGATGGTGACACTCTCATTCCGCCATTTGTCGCGATGGATGGTCTGGGAGAGAACGTTGCCAAGCAAATCGTGCGGGCGCGTGAAGAAGGAGAATTCCTTTCTAAGACCGAGCTCCGTAAGCGTGGCGGTGTCTCCTCAACCCTGGTTGAGAAGATGGATGAAATGGGCATTCTTGGCAATATGCCAGAGGATAACCAGCTCAGTCTCTTTGATGATTTGTTTTGATGGATAAATAATTTTTATTCAAAAGCTATCACTCTTAGATGAACAAAAGTCATACTTACATGACGTAGTAACTGATTGATTTAGTTGTTCGTTTTCTAAGTTTGGAAGAATGTTACAATATCTTTTAAGGGGTAGGACAGAACGAAATTTACTAAAAATCGTACTGTTTTACTCCTATTTTTATATACTTGTATTCTTAAATAGAGAAAGTGTATTGCAGTTGATCTTGAATTGGGAAAAATAATATTATATTCTACAGAGATAATATTGATTTTACAGTTTGTAAATGCTATACTATCTCTAATAATAAATGGTTAATATATAATTAATAAAAAGTTGAAAGGTGATGGAGATATGACTGAATGGATTGTTATTGATCAGTTTGGGAATATGATTGCACAAGGATTTTGGAAGCGGCAGAACAGTATTCAAAAAATATTCCTAATGCAAGTGTTATTCAAAAGAAATAGACACTCTTAACTACAGATTCATATGAATTTGTAGTTTTTTAAATACGATAAAGGCGGATGAAATGGATATTCAATTTACTTCTAAAAAGGTTGGAGAGATATTAAGAAAGGGAAATTTGCGGATTCCTTCTTATCAAAGGCCTTATAAATGGGACAGAAAGCATATTCGTAATCTGTTCTACGATTTACAAGATGCAATGGGAAAAAGGGAATATCAAGTGGGATCTGTCATTTTGCATGAGAATGATGGACATTTAGATATTGTAGATGGACAACAACGTTTAATTTCTATTTCCTTATTACTACATTTACTAGATTATGTAAATAATTACGAAGGTGCTACCCAACTGTTAAGTACCGAATTTGGAGAGCTATCTTGTTATCATGCCAGTGAAAATTATAATGAATGGCAAAATTTAACTCGACTTGTTGGGGAAAAACAGACAAAGAATATTTGTGAATTTTTATTGGAAAATTGTTCTATTTCTTGTATCATCATGCCAGAGGAACGTTTGGCAGAAGCTTTTCAATTATTTGACTCTCAGAATAATCGTGGCAAATCTTTGGAACCTCATGATTTACTCAAAGCCTATCATTTGCGCCAACAAGATTCAGAAGATGAAAAAATTGTTGAGAAGTGGGAGCAGTTTGTGGAAGATAACGATTTAAGTCTGAAAGATCTATTTGATAAGCATCTTTTTCGTATGAGACGTTGGTCTAGGGGAGAAACAGGACTAACCAATAAGCGGTATGGTTCTTATCTACGTTTTACAGAAGATTTTATTGATGATTTTAAAGGTGTTGATTTAAGTAGGGATTTTCCATACCTAGAATTATAT
>OBVE01000296.1_pt1 | contig 30447 bp, 26 predicted proteins | sample 1475991 | NCBI WGS metagenome assembly OBVE01 (sample SAMEA2579969, study PRJEB22360) | human gut metagenome | biome: human gut; feature: human-associated habitat; material: faeces | place: Denmark | collected 2008/2010 | reverse complement strand
TCAATTTAACTTTTTCAGCATTGATAACGATTACGAAGTCACCTGTATCAGTGTGTGGTGTGAAAGTTGGTTTGTTTTTTCCGCGAAGTACGCTAGCAACTACTGCAGAAAGACGTCCAAGTGGCACATCAGTTGCGTCAACGACATACCATTTACGTTCAACTTGGCCTGGTTTAGCCATAAATGTTGTTTTGTTCATGATTTCTCCTATATATAGTTCGATTTTTGTTTACGAGTGATGGGTGTTCCTTCCCATCGAAAAGTATTTGGAAGGTTCCGGGGCCTTTCAAATGGGGTAAACAATACCGTTTAACATAATATCAAAAAAACACGTCCAAGGCAAGTCATTTGGAGGTGTTTTTCTTTTATTTTTTGTATTTTTTTAGTCTCTAATTTTATAAAGCGTAAGACTAGAAATCATGCCTAAATAACCTCTAAAGCGATACAAACTAATCCTCAGATTCCCAAAAAAGCTGGTCTAAAGTTTTGTCCAGAGTTTTGCAGATAGCAATACACAGATTTATAGTAGGGTTATAATCACCTTTTTCAATAGCTGAGATGGTCTGACGAGAAACTCCTATAGCATCTGCCAAGCCTTGTTGAGTGAGGTCTTTTGCCACACGCGCCGACTTCATTTTTAAATTTTTCATTCAAAAATCCTATTCTTCGTCTTCTAGTTCTTCCAGACGGTTTTTCTTGATTCTTTTAATGATAGCCCATCCTTCATAGCATACAATCAAACTCGATATCAAAGCTGTTACACTGCCCATAAGATTCTTACCCAATCTAAACGACTGTACTAAAATTAGTAGATATATTAACGATACAAAAGTTCCACCAAGTAACATTACCCAGGAAAATATTAATACTTTCTTCTCAATTTTTTTGTCCAGTAAGAATGGATGCCCATTCCGTGATACGCTGTACACGACGAGCACGCACATAGAACCAAAGAAAGTGATAATTAATAATGACTGAGCTAATTCTAGGGAGTGTGTCTTACTAGCAACCAGAATCGTTACAAATATACCAAGAATGGCTACCCAATAAGCTCTAGCAGAAGATTCTGCACTGATTAACTGAGCACGTTCATCCATCATGCTAGCTACTTTTTTCTTTGACTTTTTCATTTTGTTTCCTCCATTTTCTAGATTCATTATAGCATTATTTTACGTAATGTCAAATATACCATTCATTTTGTATAGGTTATCTTTTATATTCTATTAATCTATCATTTCAGAAAACAAAAAATCAGATAGGAAATCCTATCTGACACTATTTCTATCTAGCTTCTTTACCAATCGTAAAGACAGCTAAGGTATCTGGTCCGACGTGGGTAGAGATGACTGGTCCAAGTGGCATAATGAGAACTTGCTCAATACCGTCAACTGCTAACAATTGTTCTTTTAGATTCTCCGCAGCTTCAATATCATTGGCATAAGCAACAATTGCTGTGCTATGTCCAATATCCTGGGTAGCTTGCAGGACCATTTCTTTAATGGCCTTTTTGCGTCCACGGATTTTGGCCAGAGGAACCAACTTGCCTGAAGCGTCCAACCAAAGAAGGGGTTTGATATTAATCAAACTACCAATAATGGCTGAGCTCTTAGAAAGGCGACCCCCACGCATGAGATGGTAGAGATCATCAACTAAGAAATAGGTCCGTAAACGTGGCAGAATGTCCTCAATCATGGCTTTCGTTTCAGACAAGCTCTTACCTTGGTCACGAGCTTCTGCCGCCAAAATAGAAAGATAACCTTCCCCACCTGCTGCCGCTAGAGTATCTACAATCTCAATGATAGCTTCTGGGTATTCATCCAAAATCATGTCACGCGCTATAACAGCACTTTGATAAGTACCTGAAAGCACTGATGAGAAGGCAATATAGAGAAGAGCATCACCATTTTTGGCATGACGACGAAAAACCTCTTCAAATTGACCAACATTCACCTGGCTTGTGGTTGGCTGACTGCCTTCTTGCATACGTTCTAAGAGACGGTCACTCGTTAAACGGTTAGGACCAACGGTCTCATAGGCAATATCATCAAGCGTGATGGTCAAACCAACGAGCTCTACCTTATTCTCCTGAGCCCATTTTTCATCTAGATCTGCTGTGGAATCTGTCAAAATGTTAAATGTCATATATCCCTCTATTCTATTTCATTTAAAAGGTCCTGTAATTTCCCTAATTGTGCATCGTCCCATGGACGTAGTTTTGGTGTCTTTAAGTCAATATGTGCCGACATCTTGTCTAAGTCAGACTTTACTGTATTGACACGCTCTTCCAACTCACGCGCCGAAACACGTAAAGCTCCTTGTGAAAAGATAGCCCACTGTTCATTTAAGTCACTAGTTGCTACTTCAACTAGATTTTGAACAGTATTCATCTCAGCCGCTGCGCGCTCAATATAGCTATCTGCTGTCTCATCTTCCTCAGTAAAAATAACACTGATACGATATTGATCATAACGTTGACGGCTCCCTGGAACAAACTGAGCATCAAACACACAGATAATATCAATATGTTCAAAGTTAGCATAATGATTGAGCTTACGAAGCAATGTTTCACGAGCTTCATCAAGCTGATTGGTCTTAAAGAGTTGACGGGTTTCTTGCCAAAAGGCAATCATATTATAACCATCAACCAGAAGTATTCTTTTTTTCATAGTTACAATCGGTTTCGATAAACTTCATACATGAGAACTGCAGCTGCCACACTGGCGTTAAGGCTCTGCACATGACCACTCATAGGAATAGTAATCATCTCATCCACTTGCTTCTTGATGTTAGCAGAGATTCCCTTACCTTCATTACCAATGATAAGGGCAACCTTTCCAGCTGTGTTCCATTTATGAGATGGTGTGCCATCCATATCTGTCCCAAACACCCAGAAGCCTGCTTCTTTAAGTTTATCAAGAGTTTGGCTAAGATTGGTCACTCGGGCAATGGGAATATGCTCCACAGCCCCTGTTGATGTTTTGGCAACGACAGGTGTTACCCCCACAGCACGATGCTTAGGAATAATAACTCCTGTCACCTGAGTAGCATCAGCTGTACGTAGGATAGAACCAAAGTTATGAGGGTCGTTGAGTCCATCTAAAATGAGGACTAGAGGATTCTCCTCTTGTTCAGCCTTATCCATAATAACTGAGAGCTCAGAATAAGCGAACTCTGACACACGAAGAACAAAACCTTGATGCACAGCTCCACCTGTCATATCAGACAAGGTTTTCTTAGGTGTCCAAGAGATGGAGACCTTCTTTTCAGCTGCCAAAGCCTTAATGGCATCAACATTTTTCCCTCGAAGATCATCTTGAATATAGAGTTTATTACCAGTATTTGCTTCCAGACTCTCTGTTACGGCATGCACACCATAAACAATGTCTAGACTTAATTCTTTAGTTGTTTTCATAAGCTAATTCTATCATAAAAAAAGCCCTCTTACGAGGGCAAAGCATGTTAAATAAATGTAATTGCTGCTAGGTAAAGCACTAGAAGAACGAGAACAACAGTTGCAGCAGCCAAAGCTTGCTTACCAATTGTATCTGGATCTGAGATTGATTCTGCAATCTTTCTCGCAGCTTGAGTAATGGTTTTACCTGCTGCTTGGAAGATATCAATTGAACCTGTGCTTGTTGAACTATTTCCAGAAATTGCTGAAGACCAACCACTCAAAACCTCAGCAATTTGTTCTGCCAATTGCTGTGTTAGCGCTCTAGTTGTCTCAGCCAACTCATTAACAGCCGTAGCTTGTATATGATTGGCGGTTTCAGTGTAGCTATTTGCACTGGTATTATAAGTAACCGGTACAGTCGTTGTTGTCGTTGTTGATGAATACTGATTCCTACGGTAACTATCAGGTGTCACTGGACGCTCGCCTTCATTGAAGACGCTAAAAGTCTGTGTCAGGTAATGAATATTGTTATTCGTATCAATCAACTCAAAGGTCATTTTATGAATACCAGTCGTTTGCTCTGCCAAATGGTAGGCACTCAAACCAGCATTGACCTCATCCAGAGTTCCTTCAACAAAGTAGCTATGATGAATTTGTTTGCCATCAAGGACTAGATTAAGGCCCTTAATCTTCTTACCTTCCATCTTGTTAACATCAAAGTTGACGTTAAAGATTTCACCACGTGCTAAATAAAGAATATCTGTATTCCCTGTAACAGCAGGTTGATCTTCAAGAAGCGCTCCAGTACTATCTCGTTTTGGAACAACGGTGTATACTTCAGAAGTGATTGGAGTTGCTAAGATTTCTGAGATGAGTCCATCCGTAAAGGTTACCTCTGACGAATAGGTCAAACTCTCACTTTGCAACATAGAAACCACTTCAGAAGTTTTAAAGACCTCAGAAGTTGATGATGAATCTTTCCAGCCAACCGTAAGGACAGTTAAGCTATCTTCTGAATTATTATTTAACTGACTCGTTTCTGGAGCGGTAGATGCAAGAGAGCTTGCAGTACTTGCAGACTCAGAAGCGACTTCAGAAGTTGCAATAGCTTGGCTAGTAGGAGTCGCACTTACAGATGTCGTATGAGAATCCAGTGAAGAATACTCTGATTTTTCAATAACTGCATGTGTATTTCCAGCAAGTTCAGATGTATATAGGGTGCTTTCACTCTTATACATTGAAGTCACAGCTTGAGACTCTGCAGTCGCTGTAGCCTCACGAGACTTATCATAAGTAAGCACAATATTTGGTTTAGCTTGTTCAGAATCAGATGTTGGGTTTGCATCTCCTCGTTCAGATGCCGCTACTGATCGATCCTCACCAAAAGCCTGGGCACGAGCCTCTTCTGAATGAGGTGTCGTCGTAGAAACGCTAGTCTCCACGATATCAACTTGAGAATGTACCTCAAGAAGCCCCTCATCTGTCTCACTTGAAGAGACAACCATCAGTGACGTTGAGGTCACTACTGAACTTACTTGACTCGCTGGCTCTGCCTTAGCTCCTACTGAAGAAAGATCAGCCTGAGGAGCAACTGGAGCCGGTGCCTCACTATTAACATAATCTATTTTAGCTTCATCAGGTTTTACCTGAACCTCATCTGCTTTACCTGTTTGAAGCGTAAAGCTAGATAAAATCAAAGCAGCAAAAGTTGTATAGAAAACTTTTTTCTTAGCTATTTCCATTCACCTCCTCATTTTTTAGATGGCCTCATTTACTAATATTATAGACTTTTTTTTTACTTTCTGTCAAATTAGTTTTATTAAAAAACGCTATTATATCGGGGTTTTACACGTGTCAGACATCCCTTAACTTTCTCATTTTCAAGGTGCTAAATATTAGTTTCATCTTATTTTTCATTGTCAAGACGCTGAATTACTTTGATTCTCAAATAATCTAAATGTTAAAACTCTGGCTAACTGTTACAATTTTTATAGCCTTTAAATAACAAAAATCCTGCTCTCGGCAGAATTTTTAGATTTCTTTTTCAACTTCGTCAATACACCAAGCAATCAGTTCCTCTAAGCGAGCGATATCCTCGGTCATATGAAGATAGCCCATGACTGCTTCGAAGCCTGTTGACATCTTATAGGTAATAACATCTGTATTTTTAGCCTTGGTATGGCTATTCGCATTACGACCTCTTTTATAGATGTCTAGCTCTTTTTCAGTCAAAAGCTCTTGCTCTAGCATTTTTTCAATGAGACTAGCCTGGGCCTTAGCTGAAACATAGCGTGTAGCTAGACGGTGCAGTTGGTTTGGCTTGGTCTGACCTTGAAAAATCAGGTGACGGCGAATGTACAAGGAATAAACAGCATCTCCCTCAAAGGCGAGAGCAATGCCGTTAATAAGGTTGACATCAAGATGTTTAGTCACGTGTCCACCTCACGCCCTCCTTGGTATCAAGAAGTTTGATACCTTGAGCAGCCAACTCATCGCGAATGCGGTCTGCTGTCGCAAAGTCCTTGTTGGCACGCGCCGCTTGACGCTCTTCAATGAGTTTTTCGATATCTTCATCAAGGACTTCTTCTTCGAAAACAATACCGAAGACTTGGAGCATTTTTTCAAAAGCATCCTTAACGGTTTGATCATAATTGCCTGAATTAATCCATTTGGCCATGTCAAACAGAACAGTCACTCCATTTGCCGTATTAAAGTCATCATCCATAGCTTCTTGGAAGGCGTCAAGATAAGTTTGCAACTCAGCTTGATTCACCTGATCTGTCAACGGAAGACTGTGGGTATTTTTCAAATACTTAAGATTAACTTCAGCATCATGGATAGCTTTTTCTGTAAAGTTAATTGGTTTACGGTACTGTTGTGTTGCTAGGAAGAAGCGAAGCACTTGACCATCAACCGTTTGAAGCATATCATGAACGGTCACGAAGTTACCCAAGGATTTTGACATTTTTTCATTATCCACATTGACAAAACCATTATGCATCCAGTAGTTAGCGAAGGTCTTGCCAGTTTTGGCTTCGGATTGGGCAATTTCATTGGTATGGTGTGGAAACTCAAGGTCTACACCTCCACCATGAATATCGATAGTATCTCCAAGGATTTCAGTCGCCATTACAGAACATTCGATGTGCCAACCAGGACGACCAGGTCCCCATGGGCTGTCCCAAGAAACTTCTCCCTCTTTGGCAGCTTTCCAAAGGGCAAAATCCAGAGGATTTTCCTTACGTTCTGTTTCAGCATCCGTACGTCCGCTTGCACCAATTTCAAGATCTTCCAAGGTTTTGTTAGCCAATTTAGCATAGTTGTTTGACTTAGCTACTCGGAAGTAAACATCACCTTCAGAGACATAGGCAAATCCTTTGTCAACCAAGGTTGACACGAATGCAATGATTTCATCCATGTAGTTAATAACACGTGGATTTTGTGTCGCTGGTTTGATGCCAAGTTGTCCGGTATCTTCCATAAAGGCCGCGATAAACTTGTCCGACAATTCCTTAGTTGAAATACCAGCTTCATTGGCTGCCTTGATGATTTTATCATCTACATCCGTAAAGTTGGAAATATAGTTGACTGTATAGCCACAATACTCAAAATAACGACGAATAGTATCAAAAGCTACTGCTGAACGGGCATTTCCGATATGAATATAATTGTAAACTGTTGGTCCGCAGACATACATATTGACAACATTTTCTGTCAAAGGTACAAAATCACGGAGCGAACGTGTCATCGTATCATAAATTTTAATCACTTGAGATTCCTTTCAATTAACTGGAAACTATTTTTTATCCTTGATATGGTTTAGGTACAAACACAAGAGTATAACGAGAATGATAATCCAAATAGTCGCAACTAGCTGACCTTGAGCCAAGAGAGACATAGCTGAAAGAAAACTCCCAACTATATAGAAGACCAAAAAAGGATTGTCCTTGAAGAATTTTTTCATTACTCAAATCTCACTTGTGTCGTTGCTTAAAAACCAGACCGGCCCATAAAAGAGCAATGCAAAACCATAAGGCGGCCATGCTATAGTCTGCTCTATGTAAAGCAATGTAAACAAGAGCAAGAGGACCCACAACCGTCAATCGAGTCACCTTTGAACTAAAGAGTTTCATCGTTTCCTTTCCTTATAGACGTGATGAGTGGAAGCTAGCTGCTTTTAGAAGGTCTTCTAGCTTTTCACTATAGTATTCACGACCCTCTTCAATATCGTGGATAACTTCTTCATCCTTTTGACCATGAACACGCACAACCTTAGCAGGAACACCAACGACTGTAACATCTTCTGGGACATCTGCAACAACCACGGCTGCCGCCCCAACCTTAGCATTCTTGCCAATCTCAATAGGGCCTATGACCTGAGCATGGGCTGAAACCAAGGCACCCTCACGAACGGTTGGGTGACGTTTTCCGACATCTTTACCAGTACCACCTAAAGTGACACCGTGGTAAAGCATAGCGCCCTTCTCCACAACAGCTGTCTCACCAATGACAAGGCCTGAGCCATGGTCAATGAAAACACCTTCAGCAATCTGAGCACCTGGGTGAATCTCAATCTGAGTCCAAAAGCGCCAAAACTGACTATGCATACGCGCTAAGAGTCGACAATGGTGGCGCCAGAGAAAATGTGAGATACGATGGGCAGCCAAGGCTTTTAATCCAGGGTAGGTTAAAAGAACCTCTAGACTCGTCCGAGCTGCTGGGTCATTTTTCTTTACTATATCAATACTTTCTTTCCACCAACCCATTTAGGTCACTCCTTACATCATTATTGTTATTATTGTTTGCTGTGGCCTATTATTCTTTAAAGTGGAAAGCTACTAACACTAGGTCTACTCGCTATCCCCTTCAAAATAAGACCAGTCGACTAACTCAGGCTGCTCATCAAACGGATTGATGACAATACCTTGAACCTTATCCAACTCATTTTCACCTGTTGAAGGCTGGTAAATTTCTGACAGTGGCCACTGCAAAATCGTCCCTTTAGCCTTACGGAAAGGTAGGCCAAAAGTCTCGTTACCGTACCATTTTGCAAAGCTCGTTAAGTTCGTAAACACAGGCACATAACTCTGTCCCTCTGCATTCGACATGGTCGCAAAGAGACGGTCATCCTGGCCATCTTCCTCACGTTTATGAATGAAGGCTGGAACAAGATAAATCTTATCTTTAGGATCTGCCTTTTGATTTTCCTCACCCAAAAGATTATTAAGGGTCTGAGTGAAATAGTTGATAAACTGGATGAGTTCACTGCTTGCAAAAAGAGTGGTATTCGAGAAGTCACCATCCTCTTTTAAATTGAAAGCAAGACCAAAAAGCTCTGCCTGAACCAGTTGTGTTAAAACATCTAAGCTCGAACGTTCTACCCAAGTTTGCTCTCGAGCACTCTCTTGAGTAGCTTTGAAAGATTGTAGGTCCTGTTCATTAGTGAAGACAGGAACAACCTTCTTTCCTTCCACTTCAACTGCGTAGAGGTCTTGGGCAGCCAAGACGGGAGTACGTTGTAAATGATTAACCAAAGCCAGACTGGTTAAAAAGTGGTCTGGTTCCTTTAAAAATTCTTTTAGAGTTTCATCAAAAGCTTGCAATTCTTGATTTTCTGTCATTCTTCTGTCTGTTCTTTCGTTTCTGATTTATCAGGATTTTTCGGTGCTTCACCACTTTCATTATGGTGGCGTGGTTTATGATGAGAACGACGGCGGTGACGATGCTCTCCTCCATTTTCCCCATCATCAAGTTTTTCAGGCTTAGGAAGCAAGGCCTTGATTGAGGCATCGATACGTCCTTTTTCATCGATTTTGATAATTTTAACAGTTACCGTACCCCCAACTTTAACCACATCTTCGACATGCTCAGTACGTTCCCAAGCTAGTTCTGAGATGTGGATGAGAGCATCTGTCTTATTGAAAAGGTGGACGAAGGCACCGAACTTTTCAATACGGACAACGGGTACAGTGTAAACCTCTCCAACCTTAGCTTCACGTACAAGATCGGAGATGATAGTTTTAGCACGGTTAATAGCATCCTGATCGCTAGAGAAAATCTGAACAAGACCTTCTTCATCGATATCAATAGTGACACCAGTTTCAGCGATAATCTTATCAATAGTTTCGCCACCTTTACCGATGACAACCTTGATCTTGTCAACAGGAATCTGAATGCTATCAATCTTAGGTGCTGTTGGTGCCAATTCTGGACGTGGCTCAGCGATTGCTGACTCAATAACATCAAGAATTTCAAAACGAGCTACCTTTGCCTGAGCCAAAGCCTCTTCGAGAATGGCCGGTGTAATACCCGAAATCTTAATATCCATCTGAAGAGCTGTAATTCCTTGACGTGTCCCAGCCACCTTAAAGTCCATATCTCCAAAATGATCTTCCAAACCTTGAATATCAGTTAGGACAGTGTAGTTAGTACCATCTGAGATAAGTCCCATGGCAATACCTGCAACAGGTGCCTTAATCGGTACACCACCAGCCATAAGAGCCAAGGTTCCTGCACAAATAGAAGCTTGTGAGGAAGAACCATTTGACTCCAAGACTTCTGCTACCAAACGGATAGCATAAGGGAACTCTTCAACACTTGGGAGAACCTGAGCAAGGGCACGTTCACCCAAGGCTCCGTGACCAATCTCACGTCGACCTGGTGCACCGTAACGCCCTGTCTCACCCACTGAATACTGAGGGAAATTATAGTGGTGAAGGAAACGTTTCTTATACTCTGGATCCAAACCATCAACAAGCTGTGTATCACTCATAGGTGCCAAAGTCAAAACTGACAAGGCTTGAGTTTGACCACGTGTAAAGAGACCTGAACCATGAACCTTAGGAAGAAAGTCAATCTCTGCGTCCAAAGGACGGATTTCATCCACACGACGGCCATCTGGACGAACCTTATCCTCGGTAATGAGACGGCGCACCTCAGCATGTTCCATCTGCTCAAGAATTTCTGCCACATCACGCAGAATGGTTTCCTTATCTTCATCTTCTGCAAAGCGTTCTTGATAAGAAGCGAGGACTTCTTCTTTTACAGCCTGAGTTGCTGCTTCACGCGCCAGTTTTTCTTCCACCTGAACAGCCTTCGCTAACTGATCATAATAAGCTGTTTCGATTTCGACTTTCAAATCAGCATCAACTTGTAGAAGTTCAACCTCAGCCTTTTCCTTACCAACAGCTGCAACGATATAATTTTGGAAATCAACCAACTCTTGAATGGCCTCATGCCCCTTCAAGAGTGCTTGCAACATAATATCCTCAGACAATTCCTGGGCACCTGACTCTACCATATTGATAGCTTCCTTGGTACCTGCCACTGTCAAATCTAAAAGTGAAACTTCCTTATCCGCTGCACTTGGATTGATGATGAAATCTTCTGCAGCATAGGCTACTTGAACCCCAGCAATTGGACCATTGAAAGGAATATCAGAGATAGAAAGAGCTAAAGAACTCCCAAACATAGCCGCCATCGGAGCACTAGCATTCTCATCATAAGAGAGAACCGTGTTAATGACCTGAACTTCGTTACGAAAGCCCTCCGCAAACATAGGACGAATAGGACGATCAATGAGGCGAGCAGTCAACGTGGCATCTGTTGAAGGGCGACCCTCACGCTTGTTAAAGCCCCCCGGGAACTTGCCAGCTGCATACATTTTTTCCTCATAATTAACCTGTAAAGGAAAGAAATCTGCCGTTGCCATCTTTTTAGACATAACAGCTGTTGATAATACCGTTGTATCTCCATAACGCACGACGACAGCACCATTAGCCTGCTTGGCTACCTGCCCAACTTCAACGACAAGCGGGCGTCCTGCAAAGGTCATCTCAAAAGTTTGTTTAGCCATGTTTGATCCCTCTTTTTATCCATGACCAGCCCTTACAAAAACGAACCGGTCAACTTTATGTCATTCATTTGATATAACTTTCATTTTACCATAATATAGTCAAAAATGGCAGAGCTCCGGCATAAGTTAGCACCCAAGTCTCCCTTTCTCTCAGATATTTAAGTCGTTTTGTGATATAATAAACACTTATGAGAGACAAAGGAATGACTATGAAAAAATTACAACACATCATTATGATTGCCTTAATCTTACTAGGCCTAGTAACACCTGCTCTAGCACAAGAACAGACAGATGACTTCAATGTTTCCGCTAAACATGCGATTGCTGTCGAAGCAACTACAGGGAAAGTCCTCTATGAAAAGGACGCCACTACTCCTGACGGTGTGGCTTCAATGACTAAAATCCTAACAGCCTACATGGTCTATAAAGCAGTTGACCAAGGAAAAATTACCTGGGACACTGACGTCGATATCTCAGACTATCCTTTCAACTTAACCGTTGATTCAGAAGTTTCAAATGTCCCACTAGATTCCCGAAAATACACTGTTAAACAGCTCCTAGATGCCACCCTCATTTCCAGCGCTAACAGTACTGCTATTGCTCTAGCTGAAAAAATCTCAGGATCAGAGAGTGCATTTGTTGACACTATGACAGCCCAACTTAAAGAGTGGGGCATTACAGATGCTAAATTATACAACGCTTCAGGACTAAATAATAAATACCTAGGCGATAACCGCTATCCTGGCTCTAAAGCAGATGACGAAAATACTATGAGTGCTCTAGATGTTGCCATTATTGCAGACCACCTCATCAAAGACTATCCTCAGGTACTTGAAATCACCAAGCAAACCGAAACTGATTTCGAAGGTGACAACAAATTAACGACGCACAACTACATGTTAGAAGGTCAAGACAACTACCGTGAAGGCGTTGATGGACTCAAGACTGGAACAACTGAACTTGCAGGGGCTTCCTTCGTAGCCCACTCCAATGAAAATGGCATGAGCTTGATTACCGTTGTTATGAATGCGGATAATGGCGGAGAAGATGAAGCTGCCAGATTCACAGCCACAAATGAGTTGCTAGATTATGTGACACAAAACTGGGAAATCAAAACCCTCAACACCAAAGGACAAATCGTCAAGAAAAATGATATCAAGGTGGCTGACGGAGATAGCCAAACCATCTCTGCTAAACTCGAGTCAGACCTTACGGTCGTTCAAAAAATAAATAGTAAAAATGATGCTGTTAAAATCAAAGCAAAAACCATAACGGCACCTATCAAAAAAGGGGATACTATCGGAACTGCAACTTTTGATGATAAGGATCTCGTAGGGACAGGTTACATCTCTGAGCCACCTCAAGTTTCTGTAACAGCCAACCAATCTATCAAGAAAAGTTTCTTCTTAAAAGTTTGGTGGAATCATATCGTTAATTTCTTTACAGGAAACAAGTAAACACAAAACTACCTTTTAGCTATCAAAAGGTAGTTTTATCTTGCCTTCAAAATTGGTCTTGTAAGTAAAAGCCCCTTCTCAACACCTTAAGTTCCTCTCAAAATGTGGTATAATAAATATCCAAAACACATGAAGGAACAAACCATGAAAAAACTGATTACGCTTATGATGACCTTCTTACTCTGTCTGGGAAGCGTAGCCCCTGCTTTTGCAGCAGATAAGAAAAAAGGATATGATGCCGCAGCCAAACATGCCATCGCTGTCGAAGCGACTACTGGCAAAATTTTATACGAAAAAGATGCCACTACCTCTACAGGGATTGGCTCTATTACCAAGCTCCTAACGGCCTACATGGTGTATAAAGCGGTAGATCAGGGAGACCTCAAATGGAATAGCAAAGTTGAGATTTCTGACTATCCCTTTGAACTAACTGTCAGTGCCGGAGTATCCAATATTCCACTAGATGCCCGTAAGTACACTGTTAAACAGCTCCTTGACGCAACCCTTATTTCCAGTGCCAATAGTGCATCCATTGCTCTAGCTGAGGAAATCGGTGGAACCGAAAGCAAGTTTGTCGATATGATGAAAGCCCAACTTAAAGATTGGGGTATCACTGATGCCAAGATTGTCAATGCCTCTGGTCTTAATAATTCCTACTTAGGTGACAATATCTATCCAGGCTCTAAATCTGACGAAGAAAACACCATGAGTGCTAAGGACGTTGCTATCATTGCGCAACACGTGGTGAAAGAATATCCTGAAATTCTCGATATCACTAAAAAAACCGAGGCTGATTTTGATGGTGTCAACAAACTTAAAACCTTCAACTACATGCTTAAGGGACAACCTAGTTACCGCAAGGGAGTTGATGGTCTAAAAACAGGTACCACCGATTTGGCCGGTGCTTCCTTCGTGGCCCACTCAAATGAAAGTGGCATGAGCATTATCACAGTCATTATGAATGCTGATAATACCGATACTGATGACTACGCCCGTTTCACTGCAACCAATGACCTACTTAACTACGTAGTCTATCATTGGGAAAGCAAGACCATTGCCAAAAAAGGACAAGCTATCGGTAAAAGTCAAGCCCATGTTATTGATGGTAAATCTAAGCAAGTCACTGCCGTCGCTAAGTCTGACTTTAATATCATCCAAAAAATAGATGCTAACAATAGTAAACATATTAAAGTTACTACAAATCAAGTCCAAGCTCCTGTCAAACCAGGAGACAAGGTTGGAACTGCTACCTTTGAAGATAAGTCACTTGTCGGAGAAGGTTACCTACCTAACCAAGGTATGCCTAGCATGGAACTGGTTGCTGGTAAAGAAGTTAAGAAAAGCTTCTTCCTCAAGGTCTGGTGGAATCACTTTGTCACCTTTGTCAACGAAAAACTCTAAACCTTATAGTCGAGCCTTGCTCGGCTTTTTCTTTTACCCAACTTTACAGAAAGATTGACTCTACCTTGACTCCTGTTGACACAAACAAAAAGACAAACTACACCTGTAATCTGTCTTTTTGTTTAATCTTTACACTACTGTAAAGGTTAATTTATCTTTCGAACAACCAATCTTAAGGGTTTGTCCACTCACTACTTGGCCGCCTAGTAAGAGCTCAGATAACTTATCCTCAACCTGAGTTTGAATCGTGCGACGTAATGGACGAGCACCCATCTCAACATCATAGCCATCTTTAGCCAAATGCTTGAGGGCAGCTGGTTGGAATTTCAAGTCAATCCCTTTTTCAGCCAAAGCTGAAACCAACGGTTTTACCATAATTTTGACAATCTCACGAAGCTGTTCTTCCTCTAAGCTATGGAAGACAACCTTCTCATCAATACGGTTGATAAACTCTGGACGGTAGGCCTTCTTAAGCTCTTCCATGATACGTGACTGCATAGCTTGATGATTATGAGAAATGTCTCGAGCACCAAAACCAACAGTCTTATCATCGCGAAGAGCAGTCGCCCCCAAGTTCGAAGTCATTATGATAATGGTATTTGAGAAGTCGACTTTACGACCTCGACTATCCGTCAAGACACCATCATCCAAAACCTGTAAGAGAATGTTGAAAATGTCTGGGTGAGCCTTTTCTACCTCGTCAAAAAGAAGAACTGAGTAAGGCTTGTTACGAACTTTTTCTGTTAACTCACCACCCTCATCATATCCAACATAACCTGGAGGAGCACCGTTAAGGCGGCTAGCCGCAAATTTTTCCATGTATTCTGACATGTCAAAGCGAAGCAAAGCTGACTCATCATCAAAGAGAACCTCCGCCAAAGCCTTGGCCAATTCTGTCTTACCAACACCAGTAGGTCCAAGGAACATGAAGGAACCAATCGGACGTTTGCCAGTACGAATACCTGACTGGTTACGACGAATAGCACGACTAATCGCTGAAACTGCTTCGTCTTGACCAATAACACGTTTGTGAAGCTCTGCTTCCAGATTCAAGTAACGCTTGCTATCTGCCTGAGTCATCTTCTCAACAGGAATACCTGATAGACGACTAAGGGTTTGCATAATCTGATCTGCATCTACCAAGGCAGGTTTTGGTAATTTTGCTTTTTGGCTAGCCTTATATTGTTTAACAGCAGCCTTCATATCACCAGATAGAAGCGCTTCGTCCAAAGGCGTTATTTCAAGTTTGGCTTCTTTTTTGATACGACCTTGAACAGTTGCACTCGCTTCATCTAAAAGGTCAATGGCAGAGTCAGGTAAGTTTTTACTCGTCAAATAACGGTGGGCTGCCTTGACTGCTGTCTCAACCGCCTCATCAGTAATCGTTACACGATGATAGTCTTCATAAGACGACCGTAGGCCTTTTAGAATATCAATCGCCTCAGCTACACTTGGCTCCTCGATTGTAATCTTAGCAAAACGGCGAGAAAGAGCTGCATCTTTCTCAATATGCTTCTGGTACTCAGCTTGAGTAGTTGCTCCAACCATATGAAGGGTTCCACGTGCTAGAGCGGGTTTCAAAATATTCGCCGCATCTAAGGTACTATCAATACCTGAACCAGAACCGATAATCGTATGCAATTCGTCAATAAAGAGAATGATTTTTCCATCAGCTTCAATCTCATCAATGATCTGATTCATACGTTCTTCGAAATCGCCACGGAAACGTGTTCCTGCAACCACACTCATCATATCAAGCTCTAAGATACGCATATCAGCCAACTCAAAAGGTACTTCGCCTGAAGCAATACGCTGTGCTAAGCCAAGCGCAAGTGCCGTCTTACCAACACCTGCTTCACCCACAAGAACTGGGTTATTCTTCGTTTTACGACTCAAAACCTGAATCATGCGTGAAATTTCTTTCTCACGTCCAATAACAGGATCAAGAGCACCTGACTCGGCTACTGCCGTTAAGTCTTTTGTGTAATCTGACAGTTCCCCAGTAGAAGATTGAGGAGGCTGCATCATATTAGCAAAATTACCTGATGCCTTTGACTTTTTAGGCTTACGAAGGTCGTGAATGGCCTTCAAATCTTGCTTACTAAGACCTGCGTAACGCTCCAAAGAACGTCGTAAATCGATAATGCGAGGCTTATCGCTGTCATCCTTATATTGAAAACCAGCAACTTCAAGGAGACGACAAACCATCAAATCCTTATGAAGGAGAAAGGCCATCAATACATGTTCAGACCCTACCTCTACAGCACCAGTTACACTAGCAATTCCCTCTGCCTCTTGCAACATAGCCCCTAAAGCATGTGACTGTGCACGTAAATCGATAATATCTGATTCAGACAAGTCTTTTGGACTTTTCTCCATCGCTAGTACAGCAGCGGTCTCAATCTCTTCCGCACGAATACGGTCCTCAAAATCAGTAAATGTTAGGTAGGCTACAGATCCTGGAACCTCAACCATAGCCAGAAGCACATGCCAAGTCTCCAAGAAAGGACTTCCAAAACGCTCTGCCTCAAGCTGAGCACGATGGAAAATGGCCTGCATTTTTCTTGAATATGTCGTCATCTAATTTCCTTTTCTATCCAATCTAAGTAATAGCGAGCGTAGAATACGCGAACGAATAGCAGCCGCATCTTCGCCTAAAACATCATCACTAGCAGTTGCTAAAATCAAATTTCCCTCACGTTCAGTGATGATTTTTTCATCAAAAAGCAACTGAATCAAGTCTGTAAATACCTGCTCGCTGAGCTGATCCGCCAAGTTCTGAAGCAAATCATTAATCATGTGGTGCTTGTCGGAGAATCTGACCTTGACGATACGAATATAACCGCCACCTCCACGTTTACTCTCAACAATATAACCACGACTTTCTGTAAAACGAGTCTTAATAACATAGTTAATCTGACTCGGTACAACTTGAAAAGTATCTGCTAAGTTCGAGCGTTGAATCTCAGCAATTCCAGACTGGCCCAGCAATTCTTTAATATATTCTTCTATACTATCTGATGTATTTCTTGCCATCTTAATTCCTCCAGTCTAATTTGACTATAACTGACTATTATTATACCAAAAATGTCAGCTCATGGGAAACTATACCTTCAAAAAGCTTTTTAAAGTTGTCATTAGAGACCATATAAGATACAATAAATAAGACTAAAATATTAGGTAACTTAAGGTGTTTGATTCAAATTTTCTATCCACTTTAACAGGCTGAGACCCACCTAATCCAACAAGTACTTTCTAGCACTTTCGCAGTAGTATTAGTCTTATCACTCTCGATAAAGCTCATGTCATTTTGAGTCTTATCTCTTATTTTATTCCCTTATGAAAGGTTACTCATGAAATACATCATTGCACTCTTAATCTCTATGATTCCTTTGGTTGAGCTCCGTGGAGCCGTTCCTGTTGCTATCGCCTCAGGTATCCCTTGGTGGCAAGCCCTAATTCTTTGTGTCATTGGGAACATGATTCCAGTTCCAATTATCTTCTTCTTCGCCCGCCGTGTCCTCGAATGGGGGGCAGATAAACCTCTAATTGGTGGCTTCTTTACCTGGTGTCTTAAAAAAGGTCACAGTGGTGGCCAAAAACTTGAAAAAGCTGCTGGAGATAAGGGTGTCTTCTGGGCCCTTCTACTTTTTGTGGGAATTCCGCTTCCAGGAACAGGAGCTTGGACTGGTACCCTAGCAGCATCTATCCTAGATTGGGACTTTAAACGTAGTGTTATTGCTGTTATGCTTGGGGTTATCCTTGCAGGTATCATCATGGGAACACTCTCTCTTCTACTTGGTGTAAATACCTTCGCTCATTAATTACTTTTTCAACGTCTGGGGCATGCTCAGACGTTTTTTAATAGCAACAAAAAAGAAGCTACGATTCATTCACGTAACTTCTTTTCTTTTTATCTAGCAACTAGAATTAGTTGTTAAGAGCTGCTGCCATTGTAGCTGCAACTTCTGATTCAAAGTCGTTAGATGCTTTTTCGATACCTTCACCAACTTCAAAGCGAACGAATTCTACTACTGAAGCGTTTACTGATTCAAGGTAAGCTTCAACTGTTTTGCTGTCGTCCATGATGTAAACTTGAGCAAGAAGTGTGTATGCTTGGTCAACTTTAGTGTTGTCAAGCAAGAAGCGGTCCATTTTACCTGGGATGATTTTATCCCAGATTTTTTCTGGTTTACCTTCAGCAGCCAACTCAGCTTTGATATCTTCTTCAGCTTGAGCAAGAACAGCATCAGTCAATTGGGCTTTAGAACCATATTTAAGGTGTGGAAGAGCTGGTTTGTTAACCATAGCACGGCTTTCGTTATCTTGATCGATAGCGTGGTTAAGTTGTGCCAATTCATCTTTAACAAATTGTTCGTCCAATTCAGTGTATGAAAGAACAGTTGGTTTCATCGCTGCGATGTGCATTGAGATTTGTTTTGCAAGAGCATCATCTCCACCTTCGATAACTGAAACAACACCGATACGTCCACCGTTGTGTTGGTAAGCTCCGAAGTGTTGTGCATCAGTTTTCTCAACAACTGCAAAACGACGGAATGAAATCTTTTCACCGATAGTAGCTGTAGCAGTTACGTATGCAGCTTCAAGAGTTTCACCTGAAGGCATAGTCAATGCAAGTGCTTCTTCGTTGTTAGCTGGTTTACCTTCAGCAATTACTTTAGCTGTTTCGTTTACCAACTCAACGAATTGAGCGTTCTTCGCAACGAAGTCAGTTTCAGCATTAACTTCAACAACTGCTGCAACGTTACCGTTAACGTAAACACCCGTCAAACCTTCAGCTGCAACACGGTCAGCTTTCTTAGCTGCTTTAGCCATACCTTTTTCGCGAAGCAATTCAATCGCTTTTTCGATATCACCTTCAACTTCAACCAATGCTTTTTTAGCGTCCATGACACCAGCACCAGATTTTTCACGCAATTCTTTAACAAGTTTAGCTGTAATTTCTGCCATTTTGTTTTTCTCCAAATTTATTTTATCAACCTAAGGGGCAGGGCTGAGCCCCGCCCCTTAGGTGTTTGTCGTATCTTTAGTAGGCATCGAGCCCTAACCAATCTTAAAGATTAGTTGTTGTCACCTTCGACAACTTCAACGATTTCTTCGATTGAATCAGCTGCAGCTGCTTCTTGGAAATCTGCAGAAGCATCTTCACCTTGGTTACCTTCGATGATAGCATCAGCCATTTTTGAAGTGATCAATTTAACGGCACGGATAGCGTCATCGTTAGCTGGGATGATTACATCGATCTCATCTGGATCAGCGTTTGTATCAACCATCGCTACAACTGGGATACCAAGTTTTTTAGCTTCTTTAACAGCGATTTGTTCTTTGTGTGGGTCAACGATGTAGATTACATCTGGAATGCGAGGCATATCTTCGATACCACCCAAGAATTTTTCAAGACGTGCACGTTGTTTGTTAAGAAGTGCAACTTCTTTCTTAGGAAGAACTTCGAAAGTTCCATCAGCTTCCATTTGTTTGATTTCTTTCAAACGAGCGATACGTTTTTGGATAGTATCCCAGTTTGTAAGAGTACCACCCAACCAACGGTGGTTGATGTAGTATTGACCAGCACGAGTTGCTTCTTCAGCTACTGCTTCAGCTGCTTGTTTTTTAGTACCAACGAACAAGATTACTGCATCGTTAGCCGCTGCTTCACGAACGAATTCGTAAGCTGTATCAGCCATTTTTACAGTTTGTTGCAAGTCGATAACGTGGATCCCGTTACGTTCTGTGAAGATGTACTTAGCCATCTTAGGATTCCAGCGACGAGTTTGGTGACCGAAGTGAACACCAGCCTCAAGAAGTTGTTTCATTGAAATTACTGCCATGAGTATTTCTCCTTAAAAATTGTTTTTTCCTCTTCTAAGCTTTAGACTTGCAGTCCCACCCTGCGGCAACAAGACCACAATCGGCTTAGAATGAGTATTTGTCACTTTACGCAACTATAGTAGTTTATCAAAAAAAGTGACATTTGACAAGCTCTAAAATCAGGCTAATCATTAGAAAAAAATTACCCGCATTAAAATTGCAATCGTTTTCTTTGAGGTTGATAAGTATTTTGTTTATAATTAGGCTATCAAAAATAGAGGAGGACATTATTTTGTCATTAGTCGGAAAAGAAATTATTGAATTTTCAGCACAAGCTTACCACAACGGGGAATTCATTACTGTTACAGATGAAGATGTTAAGGGAAAATGGGCTGTTTTCTGCTTCTACCCTGCAGATTTCTCATTTGTCTGCCCAACTGAACTCGGTGACCTTCAAGAACAATATGAAACTCTTAAATCTCTTGGTGTAGAGGTTTACTCTGTCTCTACTGATACTCACTTTGTTCACAAAGCTTGGCATGATGACTCAGATGTTGTTGGAACTATTACTTATCCTATGATTGGAGATCCTTCACACCACATCTCACAAGGTTTTGATGTTCTTGGAGAAGATGGCCTCGCACAACGTGGTACATTTATCATTGATCCAGATGGCGTTATCCAAATGATGGAAATCAACGCTGATGGTATTGGACGTGATGCAAGCACTCTTATTGATAAAGTTCGTGCTGCTCAATATATTCGTCAACATCCAGGTGAAGTTTGTCCAGCCAAATGGAAAGAAGGAGCTGAAACACTTACTCCTAGCTTAGATCTTGTAGGTAAAATTTAACAACCAGGGGGTATCCATGGTCTTAGATAAAGAAATCAAGACGCAATTAGCACAATATTTAAATTTACTAGAATCTGATATTGTATTACAAACAGACTTAGGGGATGACGATAATTCTCGAAAAGTAAAAGAATTTCTTGACGAGATTGCCGCTATGTCTGACCGCATTAGTCTTGAATCAACACATTTAAAACGTCAACCTAGTTTTGGTATTGCACAAAAAGGGCAAAAAAGTCGCGTTATTTTCTCAGGCTTACCAATGGGCCACGAATTCACGTCTTTCATTTTAGCTCTCTTGCAAGTTTCTGGTCGTCCACCTAAAGTTGATGAGGATACTATCGAACGTATCAAGAAGATTGATAAACCCATCGACTTAGAGACTTATGTTTCATTAACTTGTCACAATTGTCCAGACGTTGTGCAAGCCTTTAATATAATGGCTGTTTTGAACCCAAATATCACTCACACCATGATTGAAGGTGGTATGTATCAGGATGAGGTCAAAGCCAAAGGTATCATGTCTGTTCCTACGGTTTACAAAGACCAAGAAGAATTTACATCTGGTCGTGCAACCATTGAACAGCTTGTTGAAAAATTGGACGGACCACTTGATGCTGATGCTTTCGCTGATAAAGGTGTCTATGATGTTTTGGTTATTGGTGGTGGTCCTGCTGGAAACAGTGCGGCCATCTATGCTGCCCGTAAAGGTTTAAAAACTGGTCTTTTAGCAGAAACCTTTGGTGGACAAGTTATCGAGACAGTCGGCATTGAGAACATGATTGGTACGCTATATACAGAAGGTCCTAAGTTAATGGCCCAAGTTGAAGAGCATACGAAATCTTATGATGTTGATATCATCAAAAGTCAATTAGCTACTGGCATCGAAAAGAAAGAACTTATTGAAGTGACACTGGCTAACGGTGCCGTTTTAAAATCTAAAACGGCTATCCTAGCTCTCGGAGCCAAATGGCGTAATATCAACGTTCCTGGTGAAGATGAATTCCGCAATAAAGGGGTTACTTACTGTCCACACTGCGATGGTCCTCTATTTGAAGGAAAAGATGTTGCTGTTATCGGTGGTGGTAACTCAGGTTTGGAAGCTGCTTTGGATTTAGCGGGTATTACTAAACACGTTACAGTCTTAGAGTTCTTGCCTGAATTAAAGGCAGATCAAGTCTTACAAGAACGAGCTGCTAAAACTGATAATCTAACCATTCTTAAGAACGTTGCAACCAAAGAAATTCTTGGTCAAGATCATGTGACTGGTTTGAGTTACGTTGAGCGTGATACAAACGAAGAAAAACATCTTGATCTTGAAGGTGTCTTTGTCCAAATTGGTCTTGTACCAAGTACTGCTTGGCTCAAAGACAGTGGTATTGAACTCAATGAACGCCAAGAAATTATCGTTGATAAATTTTGTTCAACAAATATCCCTGGTATTTTTGCCGCAGGTGACTGTACTGACAGCGCCTACAAACAAATCATTATCTCCATGGGGTCTGGTGCTACGGCTGCTATTGGAGCCTTTGATTACTTGATTAGACAATAATCAACACTTACGTGTTAGTAATCTATCTTCAACAGTTATAATTAATATAAAGAGGTTGAATGTCTTTCAACCTCTTTATGTTTCTTGTAAATAGGCAGTTTGAACAATCAACCAGTCAATTTGATGAAAGAGACTTGACGAATCTTTTTTTTTTCGATAGAATGGTATCTGTTATGGCGGTATAGCCAAGTGGTAAGGCACGGCTCTGCAAAAGCTTGATCGTCGGTTCAAATCCGTCTACCGCCTTCATAATGCGAAGACACCTTAGGGTGTCTTTTTTTCATTATTGCATATAAAAATACCCGAAGCTAGAAACCTCGGGTATCCATTATTCTTATTTAATCGCTTCAATCAAAGCTTCCGCTTGATTCTGAAGGCTTTCAAGAACTTCTTCAGTTGCTAGGAATTTCCCATCCGCCCAGGCTGTATCATTTACACGTGTCGCTGTAAAATCACCGACCACTTGGGTACGGATAAATGGTAACAAGTCTTTGTAGGCATCAAAAAGTTGATTGTGACCACCATTAGCAACTGATGACACGGTTACAATCTTATCTTGAAGAGCTGATGGCCCTGAAGGATCTGATAGGTCAAGGGCACGGCTCAACCAGTCAAGCAAATTTTTCACTGGCCCAGGAATTGAGAAATTATAAACCGGTGAGAAAATCCAAATTGCGTCTGCTGCCAAGACCTGTTCTCGAACTTCTGCCAAAACTGGAAGAACTGGACTTTCTAAATCCTGATTAAAAACAGGTACTTGACTATAGTCAAGATAAGAAATATTAGCTTTACCAGCTAGCATTTTCTCAGCTTCTTCTGCTAGTTGGTGGTTAAATGATCCCTTGCGAAGAGACCCAACGATAAATAGAATGTTTTTCATGATACGTTTCCTTTGTATTTCTAATAATTAATATTTACTACTACATAGTAATATATATAATTCCATTAGAAATATAAAGAAATATGCTCAGACATTCTTAAATTTTTTCAGGAGCTCTACCAACTGTGCCTGCTCTTCAGGTGTCAGAACGGAAAAAGTCTCCTCAATAGCTCGCTGATGTGGCGGGATTGCTGCTTGAATAATACGACGGCCCTCATCCGTCAAATCAACCTCGAAAGCACGCTTATCTGTTTGGCAGGCCTCTCGCGTCAACCAACCTTTTTTCTCCATATTTTTAATGACGACAGTCATATTCCCGGAGGTGGCAAGCATGCGGTCAATTAATTCGCCAATTTTCATACGTCCTTTAGCATTAAGCACGTCCATGACTCCAAATTGAGTTGGTGTCAAATTAAATTCTTTAAAGGTCTCAGAAACCTTGGCATCGATGGTACGAAAAGCCTTACGCATAACTACCATACTTTTTACAGCCATGTTTTTATCTAAGTCACTCATTTCTAGTCCTTTCCAAATAGATGCTGTTTTTATTACTCTACCACAGTTTTTCTAAAAGTGGTATATGAAAATGAAAAAATAAGAAAAAAGAGTCCTTAGATATCTAACCAATACCTCAGAACTCTTTCATTTCTAACTATTACGATTCCAAAAAAGGGCTAATAAGATAACAGCACCTAGTACCGAAGGGACTATAGCAGTATCTGCTAGCATCGGTCCCCAATTTCCAAAAAGAAGCTGACCAACAAAAGCACCTAGCCATCCAACAAAGGTCTTACCAATACAGCCCATACGTTCACCCCTATTTGATATAGCAGAGGCAATAAGGCCAATTAGAAAACCAACTATCATACTTCCAATCATGATAAATTCTCCATCATACTTAGATTACCCAATCCCCATTTCGGAAGATTGGTACACGACTACCATCTTGGCGGATACCATCAATATCCATTTGATTTGAACCAATCATAAAGTCTACGTGTACATCAGAACGATTAAGACCAGCTTCCTTAAGCTCCTCTTCTGTCATGTCTGCCCCTCCCTCAACACTGGTAGCATAGGCTGCTCCAATAGCTAGGTGGTTGGATGCATTCTCATCAAAAAGAGTGTTAAAGAAAGTGATGCCTGACTGTGAAATAGGACTTGGATCTGGTACCAAAGCACATTCACCTAGAGCACGCGCCCCATTATTGTTGAAGACGAGATTCTTCATCACTTCATCACCTTGGTCCGCTGTGATATCTACAATTTCACCATCTTTGAAGGTTACCTTGATTCCCTCAATAATATTACCATTGTAGCTTAGAGGCTTTGTGCTTGAGACATAACCATCTGCACGACGAAAATCTGGTGCCGTAAAGACCTCTTCTGTTGGCATATTAGGAAGGAAACCTTCACCTTGCGCATTAATGGCACCTGCAGACTCCCAAACATGGTTTTTAGGCAATCCTAGAGTCAAATCTGTTCCAGGTGCTTGATAGTGTAAGGCTGAGAATTGTGCTTCATTGAGTAGGCGTGCTTTAGCATCCAAGCGATCAGCATGTTCCTTCCAAGCACGTACAGGGTCCTCTTCATAGACACGACAAGTCTTGAAAATTTGGTCCCAAAGTAAATCTACAGCTTCCTCATCACTCGCAGCATCGGGAAAGACCTTCTTAGCCCATTCCTTACCAGCTGCAGCAGCTACAGTCCAACTAACCTTATTAGACTGAGTTGCCACCTGCATAGGTTTAAAAGCCACTCCAGTAGCTTTAGCATGAGCAGATAAACGTTCAGGAGCTACACCATTAAGGGCACCTGGATCTGATGAACGAACACCTAAGCGACTTGCCTTCTTGGCCAACAAATATTCCATCTCAGCTTTTTTATAGGCAGGAACCTCTTCGATGCGGTCCATATCAGCATGCAAGAAGCGCTCGCGATTAATAATATCATCTGACCATTGAACGATTACCTCAGCTGCTCCTAGAGCATAGGCTTCTTTAACTAAGAGGTGTGCTAGCTCTGCTTGTTCTACATCAATGCTCAAAGCCACTGTGTGACCAGGTTGCACATTAATCCCATTAGCAACCAGTAATTTAGCATATTTCTCAAGATTTTCTTTAAAATTTGGTAAAACCATGATTAACTCCTTGAAACTATAATTTTCTATCAGTATACCATAAGACGAAGAAAAAGGTTTCCTCTCAGCTTTGGCTTTTTAGCATCACATGCAGCCCCCTAAACAAAAAGAGAACGGAGACTGACTCCATTCTCTCAAAGTTGATGACAATTCTCTTCAGCCATTAAAAGAAATCATCAAAAAGACTTAATTGATTATCTTCTGGCATATTTCCTAGGATTCCCATTTCATCCAATTTTTCAACCAAGGTTGATGATAGGCCTCCTCGTTTACGCAATTCTGTCTTGGAAAGGAACTCCCCTTCTTCACGCGCAGCAACCACTTGCTTAGCAACATTCTCACCCAAACCTTCAAGTGCAATAAACGGTGGAATCAAGGTATCTCCTTCAATCAAAAATTCAGTTGCCTGACTCTTATAAAGATCCAACTGACCAAAGGTAAAGCCACGTTCTAACATTTCATTGACAATTTCAAGCGTCGTAAATAAGTCATTTTCAACATTAGTCGCTTCATTTCGTTGGCGCTTCTCCTTAATATCTTCCATTCGAGCTTTAACAGCATCAAGACCCGCAGACATCGTCTTAAGCTCAAATGCTTTAGCTCGAATCGAGAAGTAGGCACAATAGTAATAAATAGGATGGTGCACTTTGAAATAAGCTACACGTAGGGCCATCATAACGTAGGCTGCCGCATGGGCTTTAGGGAACATGTATTTGATTTTACCACAAGATTCAATGTACCAGTCTGGAACATTATTTTCACGCATAGCTTGAATATAGCAATTACGCTCTTCTTCGGAAATCTTCAACCACATCCCCTTACGCACACGTTCCATGATTGTGAAGGCCATCTTAGGATCTAATCCCGCATGCATTAGGTATACCATGATATCATCACGACAACCGATAACTGTTTTCAGAGTGGCGATACCTTCCTTAATCAAATCTTGTGCATTACCTAACCAAACGTCTGTTCCGTGGGACAAACCAGATAACTGTAAGAGTTCCGCAAAGGTCGTCGGATGCGTCTCGTCGACCATACCACGAACAAAGTTAGTCCCAAACTCAGGGATTCCCAACATTCCCGTTGGTGTCCCAATCTGTTCAGGTGTTACCCCTAAAATATCAGTCCCTGAAAAAAGTTTCATTACATCTGGATCATCTGCTCGAATATCTTTTGGATCGATTCCTGATAAATCCTGCAACTTACGAATCATAGTCGGATCATCATGTCCCAGAATATCAAGCTTCAACACGTTCTCATCGATATCGTGGAAATTAAAGTGAGTCGTCTGCCAGGCAGCCGTTACATCATCAGCCGGATATTGAACAGGTGTGAAATCATAGACATCCATATAATTTGGAATAACAACAATACCACCCGGGTGCTGACCTGTGTTTCGCTTAACCCCAGCGGCCCCCATGGCCAGACGATCGACCTCGGCATCACGGTAAAACTTATTGTAGTCACGTTCGTAACCTTTGACAAAACCATAAGCCGTCCGATCTGCAACAGTACCTACTGTTCCAGCACGAAAAGCATATTGCTCTCCAAAAATATCACGAACATCCAAGTGGGCTGATGGTTGATCATCACCGGAAAAGTTCAAATCGATATCCGGAACCTTATCCCCATCAAAACCTAGGAAAGTCTCGAAAGGAATATCCTGACCATCTTTTTTATACTCCGTTCCACATTCCGAACACTCCTTATCAGGCAAATCGAAGCCAGATCCATAAGAACCATCTGTAATGAACTCCGAGTGTTGACATTTAGGACATAAATAGTGTGGCGGCATCGGATTAACCTCAGTAATTCCAATCATCGTCGCAACAAAACTAGAACCGACAGATCCACGCGAACCAACTAGGTACCCACGTTCATTTGAACGGTTAACCAACATCTGCGAAGCCAGGTAAATTACGGCAAAACCATTACCAAGAATTGAGGACAACTCTTTCTCAATTCGCAGATCAATAATATCAGGCAAAGGATTACCATAGAGCTCAAACGCTCTAGCATATGTCATCTCCGCAACCTGTTCTTCCGCACGATCAATGAAAGGTGTGTACAAGTCTTTTTTGACAACCTCGACCTCTTCAATTTGGTCTGCCATAGCCTGCGTATTAGTTACAACAATTTCATAGGCTAAGTCTTTTCCCAAAAAGGCAAAGTCATCTAGCATCTCATTCGTTGTTCTAAAATGCGCTTCAGGTAAAGGAGCAGGTTTCGCATTTTCTCCCTTACCGATTGGCCTATTAATCATTGCTCCTTGTCCCAAAGCACGAACAATGATTTCACGATAAATCGCATCCTCAGGATTGATATAATGTACATTTCCTGTAGCAAGCACAGGCTTGTCCAGACGATTAGCAACTTCAATCAAATCTCGAATCAGTTGTTCTATAGCCACCTCATCCTTAATTAAGTCCTTCGCAATCAATGGTGCATAAATCGCTGGTGGCATAACTTCAATAAAGTCATAATATTTAGCAACTTCAACTGCCTTGTCAATACCATGAGACAGAAGCGTATCAAAAACCTCACCATCAGCACAAGCAGAACCTACAATGATTCCCTCACGATACTCATCTAAGACCGTACGAGGAATACGTGCTACTCCCTCAAAGTATGAGACATTTGATAAACTTACCAACTTAAAGATATTCTTCAAGCCAGTTTGATTCTGAACATACAGCGTCGCATGTTTGACACGAGACTTTTTATACGAATCTTCGGAAACCAAATCCGTATTCAACTGTTCCAGATTAGTCAAACCGTGCTTATCAAACACATCTTTTATGAAGATAAACAACAAACGACCAGTAGCTTCCGCATCATAATTGGCCATGTGGTGGTGATCTAAAGCCACACCAAACCGCTTCGTCAAAGGACCCAAACCATGACGCTTATACTCAGGATAAAGATTTCGTGCAAATTCTAAAGTATCAATAACTGGTTGTGAAATTGTTGGTAACTGATGTCTTTCATAATTGGCATTCATAAAACCAACGTCAAAGGTCGCATTATGGGCTACTAGCACAGTTCCTTGACAGAATTCTTGAAACTCCTGTAAAACTTGGACTAAAGGTTTAGCACCTTTTACATGATTATCAGTAATACCTGTCAACTCAGTAGTAAAAGCAGAAAGAGGATGCCCTGGGTCTATAAATTCATCAAATTGCTCAATAATATTACCTTTATGCATTTTTGATGCCGCAATCTGAATCAAATCATTATGAACAGCAGACAAGCCCGTTGTCTCAACGTCAAATACAACATAAGTTGCTTCTTTTAATTCCAAATTCTGGGAATTATAAACAATAGGAACTTTATCCTCAACAAGATTGGCTTCAAGACCAAAAATAGCTTTAATACCAGCTTTCTTAGCCCTATGGTAGCCATGAGGAAAACTCTGAACATTAGCGTGATCAGTTATAGCAACAGCTGGATGCCCCCAAGAAGCAGCAGTGTCAATAAGCTCTTCCACAGTTGGCATGGCATCCATAGTCGACATGTTAGTATGTGCATGAAATTCCACACGCTTTTGTCCCTCAGGCATCAAATCCTTGCGAGGTGTGTGCGAAATCTCTTTGATATCTTGTACATTCATTGTCAGGCTATGAGTGAAAGGATTATTCTCAATACGACCGCGAACTCTTACCCAGTTCCCCTTTTTTATCATATCGAACTTAGCAAGCTCATCACTATCTTTGACCCAGCGCTGCATTGCAAAACTAGAGGTATAATCAGTTACCTTGAAATTAATAATAATTCGACCCGTCTTAGTTTCGCGTTGCTCTACATCAAAAATATATCCTTCAAAAACAACACGATTCTCTTCAGAATTAATATCAACCATTGGCGTTATTTCAGCCTTATCAAAACTAGCTTGACGTTGACTTTGTTTCTCAGCAAAATTTTGGTCCGGTTCGTTCACAGGTTTCGGTGTTGGAGCACTCTCAAGAATAGATTGAAGAGCCTGTCTTGCCTGAGATTCAGCTTGTTCTTGTAAAGAAACCTTGTTTGTTTGGTAAGCCTCTTCTAAAGAAGATGACGCTTCCTTATCTTCAAGAACAGAAATTGATACGTCAGATAAACCAACTTGAGAAAGAGATTTAGAAATCAAAGAAATAAATCTATCCTGTAAATTTTCTTTAATAATATGCGCTGGAGCCTTAACACAAATACTATTATTTGAAATTTCAACCTTTAGATTTGAGAATAAAGAATAAATAGAAAAGTGAGAAACTTTTAAACTATCTAAGGCATATGAAAAATAATCTTCAAGTAAAGAATCATCGCAAGAAGTAGAAAATAAACGAATCTCAAAAGAAGCTTTGGCACCTAAAGAATTGAAGGAAGAATGAAGTAAACTATCAAAAAGCACAAAAGACTCATAAGAAAGAACACTAGGAAAAGAAAAAACAAAAAACCACTGCCGTTTTGATTTAAATAGTTTTACTGTTTCGATAGAACCATCTTTAATTTCTTTAAAAGCATCGTGTTCCTCAGGAAAACGAATTTGCTTTAAGAGAAGCTGAAATTTATCAGACATAAAAATTAAACTCCTATAGACAAAAAAACACTCCTAAAGGAGTGTAACTTATACCGGCGGCCGGGGTCGAACCGGCACGTCCTTGCGGACACTGGATTTTGAGTCCAGCGCGTCTGCCAATTCCGCCACGCCGGCAAAGTATAACTGGGGTAGCTGGATTCGAACCAACGCATGAGGGAGTCAAAGTCCCTTGCCTTACCGCTTGGCTATACCCCAAAAATATAGGCGAATGAGGGGAATCGAACCCCCGAATGTCAGAGCCACAATCTGATGTGTTAACCACTTCACCACATTCGCCACTTTACTAACACGGGCAGTAGGAATTGAACCCACACTGAAGGTTTTGGAGACCTTAGTTCTACCTTTAAACTATGCCCGTAACTATGGAAGGGGAGGGATTCGAACCCCCGAACCCGAAGGAGCGGATTTACAGTCCGCCGCGTTTAGCCTCTTCGCTACCCTTCCAAAATATAAACAAATGGCGCGAGACGGAATCGAACCGCCGACACATGGAGCTTCAATCCATTGCTC
>OBVE01000274.1_pt1 | contig 31851 bp, 25 predicted proteins | sample 1475991 | NCBI WGS metagenome assembly OBVE01 (sample SAMEA2579969, study PRJEB22360) | human gut metagenome | biome: human gut; feature: human-associated habitat; material: faeces | place: Denmark | collected 2008/2010 | reverse complement strand
TGCCGGTGCACGGTTTTACCCGCGCTGACCCCGCCCCGGCGCCTGCCGCTGGCGGCGGTATCCCGGGCATGCTGCCGTGGCCGAAGGTTGACTTCAGCAAGTTTGGCGAAGTCGAAGAAGTGGAGCTGGGTCGTATCCAGAAAATCTCTGGCGCCAACCTGAGCCGTAACTGGGTGATGATCCCGCACGTTACCCACTTCGACAAAACCGATATCACCGATCTGGAAGCGTTCCGCAAGCAGCAGAATGCCGAAGCTGAGAAGCGTAAACTGGACGTGAAATTCACTCCAGTGGTCTTCATCATGAAAGCGGTTGCCGCTGCGCTTGAGCAGATGCCGCGCTTCAACAGCTCGCTCTCCGAAGATGGTCAGCGCCTGACGCTGAAGAAATACATCAACATCGGTGTGGCGGTGGATACCCCGAACGGTCTGGTGGTTCCGGTCTTCAAAGACGTGAACAAGAAGAGCATCACCGAGCTGTCTCGTGAATTGACCACCATCTCGAAGAAAGCGCGCGATGGCAAACTGACGGCTGGCGAAATGCAGGGCGGTTGCTTCACCATCTCCAGCATCGGCGGCCTGGGTACCACCCACTTCGCGCCGATTGTTAACGCGCCGGAAGTGGCCATCCTCGGCGTGTCTAAGTCCGCGATGGAGCCGGTATGGAATGGTAAAGAGTTTGTGCCGCGCCTGATGCTGCCAATCTCTCTGTCCTTCGACCACCGCGTCATCGACGGTGCTGATGGTGCCCGCTTCATTACCATCATTAACAACACCCTGAGCGACATTCGCCGCCTGGTGATGTAATCGAAAAAGCCGGCCTGACGGCCGGCTTTTTTCTGATAACCTCAGGCTGTTGGGGATTATCAGCAACAAAGGACAAAATCGTTTGCCGTTTGTTGTTTAAAAATTGTTAACAATTTTGTAAAATACACGCGGATAGAACGTCCCGGTGGACTTGGGCGTAAGAATAATAGCGTCAGACCCGCCGGATATAAATTACAGAGGTCATGATGAGTACTGAAATCAAAACTCAGGTCGTGGTACTTGGGGCAGGCCCCGCAGGTTACTCTGCAGCCTTCCGTTGCGCTGATTTAGGTCTGGAAACCGTCATCGTAGAACGTTACAGCACCCTCGGTGGTGTTTGTCTGAACGTGGGTTGTATCCCTTCTAAAGCGCTGCTGCACGTGGCAAAAGTTATCGAAGAAGCGAAAGCGCTGGCCGAACACGGCATCGTTTTCGGCGAACCGAAAACTGACATTGACAAGATCCGCACCTGGAAAGAAAAAGTCATCACTCAGCTGACCGGTGGTCTGGCTGGCATGGCCAAAGGTCGTAAAGTGAAGGTGGTTAACGGTCTGGGTAAATTTACCGGCGCTAACACCCTGGAAGTGGAAGGCGAAAACGGCAAAACCGTGATCAACTTCGACAACGCTATCATCGCGGCGGGTTCCCGTCCGATTCAGCTGCCGTTTATCCCGCATGAAGATCCGCGCGTATGGGACTCCACCGACGCTCTGGAACTGAAATCTGTACCGAAACGCATGCTGGTGATGGGCGGCGGTATCATCGGTCTGGAAATGGGTACCGTATACCATGCGCTGGGTTCAGAGATTGACGTGGTGGAAATGTTCGACCAGGTTATCCCGGCTGCCGACAAAGACGTGGTGAAAGTCTTCACCAAACGCATCAGCAAGAAATTTAACCTGATGCTGGAAACCAAAGTGACTGCCGTTGAAGCGAAAGAAGACGGTATTTACGTTTCCATGGAAGGTAAAAAAGCACCGGCGGAAGCGCAGCGTTACGACGCAGTGCTGGTCGCTATCGGCCGCGTACCGAACGGTAAAAACCTCGATGCAGGTAAAGCTGGCGTGGAAGTTGACGATCGCGGCTTCATCCGCGTTGACAAACAAATGCGCACCAACGTGCCGCACATCTTTGCTATCGGCGATATCGTCGGTCAGCCGATGCTGGCGCACAAAGGTGTCCATGAAGGCCACGTTGCCGCAGAAGTTATCTCCGGTCTGAAACACTACTTCGATCCGAAAGTGATCCCATCCATCGCCTACACTGAACCAGAAGTGGCATGGGTCGGTCTGACCGAGAAAGAAGCGAAAGAGAAAGGCATCAGCTACGAAACCGCCACCTTCCCGTGGGCTGCTTCCGGCCGTGCTATCGCTTCTGACTGCGCAGATGGTATGACCAAACTGATCTTCGACAAAGAGACCCACCGTGTTATCGGCGGCGCGATTGTCGGCACCAACGGCGGCGAGCTGCTGGGTGAGATCGGCCTGGCTATCGAGATGGGCTGTGACGCTGAAGACATCGCCCTGACCATCCACGCTCACCCGACTCTGCACGAGTCCGTTGGCCTGGCGGCGGAAGTGTTCGAAGGCAGCATCACCGACCTGCCAAACGCCAAAGCGAAGAAAAAGTAACTTTTTCTTTCAGGAAAAAAGCAAAAGCGGCTCCGGGAGCCGCTTTTTTTATGCCTGATGTTTAGAACTATGTCACTGTTCATAAACCGCTACACCTCATACATACTTTGAAAATAGTCACTCAGTAAACTTATAGGTAGTTAATGATATCGATGAGGTGTGAGATGAAACGCTTTTTAACCACAGCGCTGGTCGCTGCAACGTTTTTTACCGGTGTGGCTTACGCCGCTGACGCCAACATTCCCTGGGCGGCCAACAGCGGCGGTACGGAAACGACCCACATTGCGGCGATGGGCCAGGATCTGAATGCCCAGCATCAGCAGGTGACGAAGACCAATGAAGGGGTATGGGCGGCGAATTCCGGTAGCATCAGCGCTGACGAAGCGGCATTATCCAGCGCAAAACCAGCCTTTGCCGGCGATCCTTCTCTGATGCCTCACCAGGGCTAAGTGAATGAAAACGCCCGGTTGCGTGAGTGCAACCGGGCGTTTTTTTAAGGTTCTGCCACCTGCCAGCCGGCGTCAGCGTCGGGGGTAAAGCGCGTTATCTCCTGTGCCTTTGCGGCGCTCTCTTCACCGAGATTGGCCTGATAGACCCTATCCTGCTGATCGATCATAAAGCTCATCACGCCGGTTTCACCCCAGGCTATCGGCCAGGCCAGCAAGGCGACGCTCTGGTCATCGCGACCGGCGATAATTCGAAAGCGATAGCCATGGTAGCCGCTACCGGGCACCGTCGGGCTAAAGGCCGGACCGAGCGGGCTTGGCGCTTCGCCCGGCGAAGTTGGCCAGTACAAGCCATCTTTTTTGCCTTCGCTACTAATGATTTTCTGCGCCCAGCGGTGGTTCAGATGATAATAATCCTGCTGGGCATCAACATAGGCATGCATGGCGGCGATCGCCGACAGCTCATTGCGGCCGATGGCGCGGGTGAGGATCTCCTCTTCGCCAGCGGCCATATCAAAGCGCCATCCCTCAGACGCTTTTACGATAGGCACGGGCAGACGCCATGCCTCGCTACCGACATCGAGCCAGGCTTTGTCACCCTGCTGGATGATGACATGTTTCACCTGCCAGTCGCGTTGAAAGCGATCGATGGCGGCAGGGTCGATCCCGTCCGTGGGTAAAAACTGCTGCCAGTTATCGCCGAGTACTTCGCTCAGCGCGGCTTCATTAGGCTGGCTGATCGCTTCGGCCAGCGCAGCTGCGGCCTGTTCCGGCGTGGCAAACTGCTGTTGGGCGAAGGCGGCAAGCGGCGACAGCATTAACGTAAACAGGGCAACGGATAATGGGTTTCTCATTCTGCTCATCCTTAGCGGCGACGCAGTTCATGGTGTTCGGAAAGACGTTCTCTGGCGCCATCGCGTAACTCGCGGTTTACGCCGGAAAACTGGCGGCTCTGCAGTCCTCGTTCCTGCTGCGCTTGCCAGGAGGGGGCGCGGCTTTCGTTGCCGCTAAGGGCGTTGGCGCGCAGATGGCTGAGCGTCTGCTGACGCTGGGCTGGCGTGGCGGACTGGAACTGCTGCCGGCGCTGCTGCTGCTGAGGTGTGCGGTTCTGCTCGTGGCTCCTGGCGGCTTCTCGACGCTGCTGTTGCTGCGGCGTGGGGTTTTTCAGCTGCGTTTTTGCCGCCTCGCGACGCTGCTGTTGGGTCGGCGTACTGTCGTAACCGCGGTAATTACTGCGTTGGGTGGCTTGCTTCAGCTGCGCTGAGGCCGCCTGACGCTGGGCGTCGCGTGAGGTGTTGTTTGCCGCCAGATTGCCCGCTGTGGCCGTCGGTACGTTATGCTGCAGCTGGGTCATCGCTGCCTGGCGCTGCGCTTCGCGATCGACTGGCGCATGTTGGGGCGCGCTCAGTCCGCCGGAAACGTTGGTCTGATGGAAGCGCTGAGCTACCGTACTATCGGGATACGGTGTGTCCGCGATAGGCAGGATTGTGCTGCCAGTTAACGTGGTTTCCCGGCAGGTTTTCTCCTGTTATATGATTGAAATTATTTACATTAATATTGATGTTATCGCCATTATGCGAGTAATCGCCGTGGTGGTAGTCGTCATCGTGATGGTGATGGTCATCATCATCCCAGTCGATACTGCTGAACAGCGCCCAGGTGGTGGCCACGCCGAGGCTGTACCCGAAGCCTTTGACGAAGCTATCGGTAAACTGCTCCCCGGGAGGGGGCGGCAGATAGACCGGCGGATAGGCGCTGTTCGGCCAGGTACCATAGACGGTGGAGGGGTTATAGCTGGGAACATAGACCACCTGTGGATTGGTCGGCTCTATTTTAATGACCTGCGTGGGCGCAGGCGCCGCTGTGTGGGCGGTTGCGGTTGCTGCCGTGCTGCTGCTGGCTGAAACCGGTGCGGCAGGGGTGACAATCACTTTCTGCTGCGGTGTGGATTTCAGCGTCCCGGTTTGTTGGGCAATGGCGCGCAGGCGCTGCACTGAATCCATCACATCATGCGGCTGGGCCAAAAACGCATTGCCAAGATTTTCCACCCAGGGCGGATTCTCGCCCATCATCGCCAGCAGGGCAGGGAAAGCGACAAGAGATTTGACGCTAGGGTCCCACGGCTGGCTGGCAACCGCCTGCACGGCCGCATCCCCTTTCATCGCGGGGTTATCCTGGGACCACTGGACCGCCTGCAGGACGTTGTCGGGATAAGTGGAGGCCATCAACACCTGCGACAGCAGACTGTCCGGGTAGAGCGCGATAGGGGCGACCCACTGATCAATTTGCGCCTGGGTGTAAGTGGCGGCCACCGGCTGTGTCGTCGACGCTGCGGGCGCTGGCGCTTGCTGCGCAGGCGGTTCAGCGATCGTCGCTGGGGTTCGGCTTTGTACATAGAGTGTTCCTGCCGCCGCGAGTAAGCCAGCGCTACAGAGCAGGGCGATAATATGGGGTTTGAACGGCAGTGACATGGAAACTCCTGACCCAAAAAGTAACCCATCTCGCTAAAGTATCTGCGAAAACGGCGCGTTTGCTGAGTATAAGTAAGCGGTATGGCTTTTTATTGATTATTGTTGGGATCGGCCCGTGGCGTTGTACGCGGAAAGGAATTTTTGTCGTGGGATTTGAACAGAAAGCCTGCAATATCCTGCCCTTAACGATTCAGCTAAATTTTAATGTTGCTTTTTTGTAAACAGATTAACACCTTTCAAAAATCCTGCTATGCTGCCGACGCGGTATCGGGCATTTACCCTACAAACTGCTGTCTCACAGGAGCGTGAAGAAAATCGCCCAGCCACTAAATCCTTCAAGATGCGTCACGCGGCAAGCTAAGCCAGGACAGAGGCAGATTGATTGAAGACGTGTAGGCCGCATTATGACAATGAGAGCGAGGAGAACCGTCGTGCTAGAAGAATACCGTAAGCACGTAGCTGAGCGTGCCGCCATGGGGATTGTTGCCAAACCCTTAGATGCAACCCAAATGGCCGCGCTGGTAGAACTGCTGAAAAACCCGCCTGCGGGCGAAGAAGAATTCCTGTTAGACCTGCTGATTAACCGTGTACCGCCGGGCGTCGATGAAGCCGCCTATGTTAAAGCTGGATTCCTTGCCGCGATCGCCAAAGGCGAAGCGACCTCCCCCCTGGTTACCCCTGAAAAAGCCGTTGAACTGCTGGGCACCATGCAGGGCGGTTACAATATCCATCCGCTGATCGATGCGCTGGACGACGCGAAACTGGCGCCGATTGCCGCGAAAGCGCTCTCCCACACCCTGCTGATGTTCGATAACTTCTACGACGTGGAAGAGAAAGCTAAAGCGGGTAACGAGCATGCTAAACAGGTTATGCAATCCTGGGCTGACGCCGAATGGTTCCTGAACCGTCCGCAGCTGGCAGAGAAAATCACTGTTACCGTCTTCAAGGTCACCGGCGAAACGAACACCGATGATCTCTCTCCGGCGCCGGATGCGTGGTCGCGCCCAGACATCCCGCTGCATGCGCTGGCAATGCTCAAAAACCCCCGCGAAGGCATTGAGCCGGATCAGCCGGGCGTGGTTGGCCCAATCAAACAGATCGAAGCCCTGCAGCAGAAAGGCTACCCGCTGGCCTACGTCGGCGACGTGGTCGGGACCGGTTCTTCACGTAAATCCGCCACCAACTCGGTGCTGTGGTTTATGGGCGACGATATCCCGAACGTGCCGAACAAGCGCGGCGGCGGCCTGTGTCTGGGCGGTAAAATCGCGCCAATTTTCTTTAACACCATGGAAGATGCGGGCGCGCTGCCTATCGAAGTTGATGTGTCTAACCTGAACATGGGCGACGTAATCGACGTTTACCCGTTCAAAGGCGAAGTGCGTAACCACGAGACCAACGAACTGCTGGCCAGCTTCGAGCTGAAAACCGATGTGCTGATCGACGAAGTGCGCGCCGGCGGCCGTATTCCGCTGATCATCGGTCGCGGTCTGACCACCAAAGCGCGTGAAGCGCTGGGCCTGCCGCACAGCGATGTCTTCCGTCAGGCGAAAGACGTGGCGGAAAGCACCCGCGGCTTCTCGCTGGCGCAGAAAATGGTTGGCCGCGCCTGCGGCGTTGCCGGTATCCGTCCGGGCGCTTATTGCGAACCGAAAATGACCTCCGTCGGTTCTCAGGACACCACCGGTCCAATGACCCGTGATGAGCTGAAAGACCTGGCGTGCCTGGGCTTCTCTGCAGACCTGGTGATGCAGTCCTTCTGCCACACCGCGGCCTACCCGAAGCCGGTTGACGTTACCACGCACCACACTCTGCCGGACTTCATCATGAACCGCGGCGGTGTTTCTCTGCGTCCGGGCGATGGCGTGATTCACTCCTGGCTGAACCGCATGCTGCTGCCGGATACCGTGGGTACCGGCGGTGACTCCCACACCCGTTTCCCAATCGGCATCTCCTTCCCGGCAGGCTCTGGTCTGGTGGCCTTCGCCGCCGCGACCGGCGTGATGCCGCTGGATATGCCGGAATCGGTGCTGGTGCGTTTCAAAGGTAAAATGCAGCCGGGGATCACCCTGCGTGACCTGGTCCACGCCATCCCGCTGTACGCCATCAAGCAGGGCCTGCTGACCGTGGAGAAGAAAGGTAAGAAAAACATCTTCTCTGGTCGCATCCTCGAGATCGAAGGTCTGCCGGATCTGAAAGTCGAGCAGGCGTTCGAGTTGACCGATGCCTCGGCGGAGCGTTCTGCCGCCGGCTGCACCATCAAGCTGAATAAAGAGCCGATCGTTGAGTATCTGAACTCCAACATCGTTCTGCTGAAGTGGATGATCGCCGAAGGCTACGGCGACCGCCGTACCCTGGAGCGTCGTATCCAGGGCATGGAAAAATGGCTGGCGGATCCGCAGCTGCTGGAAGCCGATGCTGACGCGGAATACGCGGCAGTGATCGACATCGATCTGGCGGATATTAAAGAGCCGATTCTGTGCGCGCCGAACGATCCGGACGATGCCCGCCTGCTGTCTGATGTGCAGGGCGAGAAGATCGACGAAGTGTTCATCGGCTCCTGCATGACCAACATCGGCCACTTCCGTGCCGCCGGTAAGCTGCTGGATAGCCACAAAGGCCAACTGCCGACTCGCCTGTGGGTGGCGCCGCCAACCCGTATGGATGCCGCGCAGCTGACCGAAGAAGGCTACTATAGCGTGTTTGGTAAGAGCGGGGCGCGTATCGAAATCCCTGGCTGTTCCCTGTGTATGGGTAACCAGGCGCGCGTGGCCGACGGCGCGACGGTGGTTTCCACCTCTACCCGTAACTTCCCGAACCGTTTAGGTACCGGCGCTAACGTCTATCTGGCCTCTGCCGAACTGGCAGCGGTGGCTTCGCTGCTCGGCAAACTGCCGACGCCGGAAGAGTACCAGACCTTCGTGGCGCAGGTGGATAAGACGGCGGAAGATACCTACCGTTATCTGAACTTCAACCAGCTGGATCAGTACACTGAAAAAGCTGACGGCGTGATCTTCCAGACCGCGGTGTAAACCATTCGGTCAGCCCGGCTGACCGTTTGGCGATAAACTCTCCAATGCCCGGTGAACATTGCATCAGCGGGCATTTTTATTTCCAAACCTCCCGCCCGCTACGCTTTTTTTCTTTCTGTCTGCTGCGATAATTACTGCATGGGTACAGTGCAGCGGTGACGCATTGCCCTTGCAGAGGAAAAGACTATGGATTACGAATTTCTGCGCGATATTACCGGAGTGGTAAAGGTGCGAATGTCGATGGATCACGAGGCGATCGGCCACTGGTTCAACGAGGAGGTGAAAGGCAATCTTGCTCTGCTGGACGAAGTGGAGCAGGCTGCGCGCACCGTGAAGGGCAGCGAGCGTTCCTGGCAGCGTGCCGGGCATGAATATACGCTGTGGCTGGATGGCGAAGAGGTGATGATCCGCGCCAATCAGCTGGAGTTTTCCGGCGACGAAATCGAGGAGGGGATGAGCTACTACGACGAAGAAAGTCTCTCTCTGTGCGGTGTTGAGGATTTCCTGCAGGTGGTCGCCGCCTATCGTGAGTTTATGCAGCAGCGTTAATGACCCCTTTTATGTCGGGTGGCGCAGAACTACAGGCCCGGCAAGCAAAAGCGCCGCCGGGCATTTCATAGATTACACGGCAGGAATATTGCGGCCGTAGTAAATCTCGCGCATCTCTTTCCATAACAGGTCGGTAATGACCTTGCGCTCTTCGGCAGTCAACTCTTCCGGTCGGGTATGGAACATGTAGTGCTTAAGGTCGAACTCCTTGAGCAACATTTTGGTATGGAAGATATTTTCCTGATAAACGTTGACGTCGACCATGTCATACAACGACTTCATATCGTCGGACATAAAGTTCTGAATCGAATTGATTTCATGATCGATAAAATGCTTCATCCCATTGATATCGCGGGTAAAGCCGCGCACACGGTAGTCAATGGTCACAATGTCCGATTCCAGCTGGTGAATCAGATAGTTCAGCGCTTTAAGCGGGGAAATGACGCCGCACGTTGAAACTTCGATATCCGCGCGGAAGGTGCACAGGCCGCCCTCCGGATGGCTCTCCGGGTAGGTATGCACGCAGATATGGCTCTTATCGAGATGGGCGACCACGGTTTCCGGTAGCGGGCCAGGATGTTCGGTCTGGTCAATCAGCTTGGGATCGACAGGCTCTTCGCTGACCAGAATGGTCACGCTGGCGCCCTGGGGTTCATAATCCTGACGGGCGATATTCAGGATATTGGCGCCAATAATAGAACAGGTTTCTGTCAGGATCTCCGTCAGGCGATTGGCATTATAGAGTTCGTCGATATAGGCGATGTAGCCGTCGCGCTCTTCTGCCGTTTTGGCGTAACAGATATCGTAGATACAAAAACTCAGGCTTTTGGTCAGGTTGTTAAAGCCGTGCAGCTTCAATTTTTTCAATTTAGTTCACCCCCTTATTTCGCGTCACGGTGCGGACAGAGCATCATGCAGATATTGTGGTAAGGCGAAGGCCGCCGTATGGATTGCCGGATTGTAGTAACGGCAGGTCAGGTTGGCTTTGTGAAAGCGCGCCTGAATGATTTCGCTGGAGAGATGGCGCAGCGCCTCATTGTCGCTCGCCCAGGCAAAGGTCATGATCCCGCCGTAATAGGTTGGAATTGCCGCCTGGTAGAAGCTGACGTCGCGAAAATAGTGGCTTAGCTTGCGATGGCTGCCTACCGCTTCATCCTGTTGCAGGAAGCAGACGCCGTTCTGGGCAACAAAGATCCCACCCGGGTTCAGGCAGCGTTTGCAGCCTTCATAAAAAGCCGAGGTGAACAGGCTTTCTCCCGGGCCGATAGGGTCGGTACAGTCCGAAATGATCACGTCAAACGTTTGCGTCGTCTGATTAACAAAATTGACGCCATCATCAATCACCAGCGTAAAGCGCGGATCGTCATAGGCGCCAGCGTTATGGTTCGGCAGGTACTGGCGGCAGAATGAAACTACCCCGGCGTCGATTTCCACCATGGTGATGGTTTCGATGCTACGGTGACGAGAGACTTCGCGCAGCATCGCGCCATCGCCGCCGCCAATGATTAACACATGCTTCGCGTTGCCGTGAGCCAGCAGCGGCACATGGGTCATCATTTCGTGATAGATGAACTCGTCGCGTTCGGTGGTTTGTACGACGCCATCCAGCGCCATCACCCGGCCAAAAGCGCGGTTATCAAAGATGATCAGATCCTGATGATCGGTTTTTTCGTGGTACAGCACGTTATCAACGCTAAAATACTGACCAAAATGGTCATGCAGCGTTTCATGCCACAGTGGATTATCGGCCACGATAAGGCTCCTCCTTCGTTAACATCTGTTACACCCGTAAAACGAGTGCAACATCATAGACAACTATAGATGAGGATGCACGGCGGTTATTGCAGCAATGAGGCAGGAATAACAGCCACCGCCCCGGAAGGGCGGTGGAGAGGATGAGGCTATTTTGCCGGCTCGGGTTGGCTATCTACTATCCGCACGGAATAAACCATGGTGGCGCCTGGCGGGATTTTTGGCGGTAATCCTTTACTGCCATAGGCCTTTTCAGGCGGGACGACGAGCGTCACAGAGCCGTGGTTCTGTAGACGCTTCAGCGGTTCGCGAAACACCGGGGGATAGGCATCCAGCTTTTGCGTAAGCGCCTGATCTTTCGCTTCCATATCGTTGATCACCGTCCCGTCCGTCAGCATCTCTTTGATCACCACGGTAACCAGGTCATTACCGCTTATTTTTCCTTTACCCAGGTAATCGATGCGGCTGTAGACGCCCTCTTTAAAGACCACATCTTTTTTGCGCGCAAACGCCTGCTGATATTTCTTGCCGGCACTGATGTTTTTCTGCTCTATTTTATTCAGGTTCTGAAAAACCTGCTGTGACACATCAAACAGCGCCTTGTTACGTTCCTGCTCTCCGAGACGAAGCTGGCCGCGAAAGGCATCTTCGATGCCCTGCAGCACCAGGCCTGCGTCGACGGTAACTCCCTGAGTGCGACGGGTGGTAAGGACGTTGAGCGCCTCGCTTCCCATCGAGGCGCCGATCGCATAAGCCTGCTGTTCTCCCGATGCGCTGAGTTTGGCAGCGGCGCTCTCGCCGCTGCGCGTTTTGGACTGTACAGAAAGCTGCGTTCTCAGCAGTTCGATTTCATCTTCTTTCATCCGTAGCTGGGCGTTGTCTTTATCCGCCTGCAGGCGATAGGCTGCCACTATGGCCGCCATCTCTGGTGGCTCATTTTTTGGCGCAGCGGCGTCGTTAGCGGGGCCATGCGGCACTTTATCCGCGGCGGCCAGCCGGGTGGACAGAGATTGTTTATCGGCGTTAAGGGCTTTGACCTGATCGAGGGCAGCCTGCTGCGTCTTTTCCGCAGCGGCGAGGCGAATAGTCAGCGACTGCTTATCGGCGTTAAGGGCCTTAACCTGCTCGAGGACGGCCTGTTTCTCTTTTTCCGCGGCGGCCAGCCGGGTCGTCAGCGGCTGTTTGTCAGCGTTAAGCGCTTTAGCCTGGTCAAGAGCGGCCTGCTGCGCTTTCTCCGCAGCGGCGAGGCGAATAGTCAGCGACTGCTTATCGGCGTTAAGGGCCTTAACCTGCTCGAGGACGGCCTGTTTCTCTTTTTCCGCGGCGGCCAGCCGGGTCGTCAGCGGCTGTTTGTCAGCGTTAAGCGCTTTAGCCTGGTCAAGAGCGGCCTGCTGCGCTTTCTCCGCAGCGGCGAGGCGAATAGTCAGCGACTGCTTATCGGCGTTAAGGGCCTTAACCTGCTCGAGGACGGCCTGTTTCTCTTTTTCCGCGGCGGCCAGCCGGGTCGTCAGCGGCTGTTTGTCAGCGTTAAGCGCTTTGACCTGCTCAAGAGCGGCCTGTTTCTCTTTTTCCGTTGCGGCCAGTTGGGTCATTAGCGCGTGTTTATCTTTATTAAGCGTGGTAAAGCTGGCGCTGAGGCGTTTATTTTCAGCTTCGGCTTGCTGAATCTGCGTCGTTAATTGCTGGATCTGCTGACGCGCCGCGGCCTGGCTTTGCTGTAGATTATTATTCTGCACAACGCCTGCTTTTTTTATTAATGCCTCTTTTTCTGCAGTAGCGGCGCTTAAGGCGACCTGTAATTCATTAATTCTCTTATTCAACGCCGCTTGCTCATTCGCTCCGGCAGTATCCGTTTGCGGCGTAGCGGCAAGCTGTTTTTTTAATTGCTGTATAAGCTTATCTTTTTGTGCAATCGCCGCCTGCTGGCTGGTGATTCTTTTTTGTAATTGTGAGGTGCTGGTACCGGTTTTTTTATTATCTGCGCTCTGGCGGCTTTCTTGTGTTTGTTTTGCGCTTGCGGCATCGTTTTTTTCTTGCGCCTGAGATTGCTGGGTTTGCTGTTGGGCGTAATCAAGAAAGGCCGGCGCGGCGCCGGCGGTGAAGGGGGTTGAAAGCGCCAGCGCAGCGACGAGCATCAGCAGGGGCGCGTTGAGGGTCAGCGTGGCGGCTCTGTTCATGGCTGTTTGCTTTCACCACGCTGTACCAGGCTATCGATCAGCGTTTTCTGGATATCGGCGCACAGTTTGATGGATTTAAACTGATACATGGAGTCAATGCCAAGCCGGGTAGGATCCGCTACTTTCTCGCGCACGCTATTGTATTGTGACGCCGCGCGCACTAATGCGTTAAAGTCATTGCTGAGTTTAGTGGCTTGCTGTGGGTTAACCTCTTTTAGCGAATCCAACGCCTGGCGACAGGATTCAATGCGCGCTTGTTCGCTGGCCGCCCGCTCCTGCTCTGCCTGCTGCTGTGACGTCAGCGGCGTGGCGATCGGTTTAACCGGCTGGCGGGAAGAGGTATTGCTACAGCCGGCTACTAACAGCGCGGCGAGTGGGATAACACGAAGAGTCAGCGAGATATTCACAATTTCAGTCCATGAAGTAGGTATATTTTTACCGGATTCTAGAAGGGTGCTTTTTATTTTGCAATATATGAATAATGATATTTTATTAGTTTTTTAGTCATTCTTCATTATTATGAGTTTACTTTATTTGGCAAATTGATAGGTTCGCAATTAAATAAGGTTTGTTTATATACAATAATAAATATAAATATTTAAAGGGGGAAATTGAAATGCTAAAGGCGCGGAGCGTTGCCGCCCGCGCAGGGAATTATTTAACGTAAGCCAGCAGGCTGAGCGAATCGCGGGCCAGCGCTTTACATTTTTTCGCCGTCGGAATGTTAATGCCGCTAAGATCGCGATAGCTGTCTTCGCCAAGCGCTTTCATGTTGTAGCTGTCATAGTTGCTCAGGTCCCACTGGTTCTGTTGGGCAAAGAACACCAGCGCGCGACGGATCTGCGTGTTGGGCAGGTTCTGGTAGCCACAGTCGTTTTTCAGAAACACAAAAACCGCGGTTAAATCAGCCATATCTTCCGCTTCGGATTCGCTGAGCGCGTAGCTGTTGGCGGAGAGAGCAAGCAGGCTGCCGAGTACCATTGTTCTGAAAAGCGTCTTCATTTTTTCTACCATTAGATCACCGACGCTTCAAATTAGCATACTTCTTTACACAGCGCCGATCTTTATTCTTACTCTTCTGCTTGACCTTCCCGTTACGGTAGGGTTTAAGCTCAAATATTCGCCCGCAGAATAAAAGGATGTGAATATGCAACGTCGAGACTTCCTCAAACTGACCGCCGCGGTCGGCATGGCCAGCGCATTGCCGTTATGGAGCCGGGCGGTCTTTGCCGCCAGTCGCCCGGCTCTGCCGATACCGTCGCTGTTAGCCGCCGATGCGCGCAACCGCATCGCGCTCAGGATCCAGGCGGGCAAAACGCGGTTTGGCGCCCTGAATGCCACTACCTGGGGCTACAACGGGTCGCTGCTGGGCCCTGCGCTGCAGTTGACGCAGGGGAAGACCGTCACGGTGGATATTACTAACCAGCTGGCGGAAGAGACCACGCTGCACTGGCATGGTCTGGAGGTACCGGGCGAGGTCGACGGGGGGCCACAGGGGGTTATCGCGCCGGGCGCCACCCGCACGGTAAGCTTCACGCCAACGCAGCGGGCGGCGACCTGCTGGTTTCATCCGCATCAGCATGGGAGCACCGGCCGGCAGGTGGCGATGGGGCTGGCCGGCCTGGTGCTGATCGAGGATGAAGAGAGCGGGCGCCTGCTGCTGCCTAAGCAGTGGGGGATCGATGATGTGCCGGTGATCGTCCAGGATAAGAAGTTCACCGCCGCCGGCGAGATCGACTATCAGCTGGATGTGATGAGCGCCGCCGTCGGCTGGTTTGGCGATACGCTACTGACCAATGGGGCCCTCTATCCCGAACATGCCGCGCCGCGCGGCTGGCTGCGCCTGCGCTTGCTGAACGGCTGTAATGCCCGTTCCCTCAATTTTGCCACCAGCGATAAGCGCCCGCTGTACGTAGTGGCCAGCGATGGCGGTCTGTTGGCCGAGCCGGTCAAGGTCGATGAATTGCCGGTCTTGATGGGGGAACGCTTTGAGGTGCTGGTGGACACCAGCGACGGTAAACCTTTCGATCTGGTGACCCTGCCGGTGAGCCAGATGGGCATGGCGATTGCGCCTTTTGATAAACCACAGCCGGTACTGCGCGTCCAGCCGCTGGTCATTCCCGCCTCCGGCAAGCTGCTGGATACTCTGGCCGCTCTCCCGGCGTTACCGTCCCTGACGGGGCTGACGCAGCGTCAGCTCCAGCTGTCGATGGATCCGATGCTCGACCGGATGGGCATGCAGGCGCTGATGGAGAAGTATGGCGACCAGGCGATGGCCGGAATGGATCACGGCATGATGGGGCATGGCGACATGAGCGACATGGGGAATATGCATCACGGCGACATGAGCATGAACCACGGATCCGGCATGGAGCATGGCATGTCGTCAGGCAAGGGCTTTGATTTCCATAACGCCAACCGCATCAACGGCAAAGCCTTCGACATGAATGAGCCAATGTTTGCCGCCGCCAGAGGCCAGTATGAGCGCTGGGTGATTTCAGGTAAAGGCGACATGATGTTGCATCCGTTCCATATCCACGGCACCCAGTTCCGTATCCTCAGCGAAAACGGCAAGCCGCCAGCGGCGCATCGTCGCGGCTGGAAAGACACCGTTCGTGTGGAAGGGGACGTGAGTGAAGTATTAGTGAAGTTTGATCATCCGGCGCCGAAGGAGTTTGCCTATATGGCCCACTGCCACCTGCTGGAACATGAAGACACCGGGATGATGTTGGGGTTCACGGTTTAAGTCTCTGCGACCTGCTGCATCCCCTACGGGAAGAAGGACGGAACACCAAAAAAAACGGCAACTTTCGTTGCCGTTTTGCGTTTTATTTGGCGTCATCCGGGAGCGCATAGGCGACAATATAATCGCCCATTTTGGTACCGAACGAGCCGTGACCGCCGGCAGAGATGACAACATACTGTTTGCCATTCACTTCGTAGGTCATCGGAGTCGCCTGACCGCCGGCTGGCAGACGGGCTTCCCACAGCTTCTCGCCGTTGCTCATATTGTACGCGCGCAGGTAGTTATCTGCAGTCGCGCCGATGAACAGGACGTTACCGGCTGTGGAGATCGGACCGCCCAGCATCGGCATCCCCATGGTAAACGGCAGTTTAACCGGCATCGGGAACGGCAGGCTGTCCTGCGGAGTACCGATACGTTTTTTCCATACCACTTCGTTGGTTTTCAGATCCAGGGCGGAGATATACCCCCAGGCCGGCTGTTTGCACGGCAGGCCGAACGGCGACAGGAACGGGTTCAGCGTTACGCCGTACGGGACGCCGTACTGCGGCTGCACGCCGGACTCGGTACCAGAGCCTTTCGCATCTTTCGGCGGCTCCATCGGATTGCCTGGCCCGCGCGGGATCAGTTTTGAGACGAAAGGCAGCGCCATCGGGTTGGCGATAGCCACCTGACGGTTCGGATCGACGGAGATACCGCCCCATTCAAACATCCCCAGGTTACCCGGGAACACCAGCGTGCCCTGCTCAGACGGCGGGGTGAAGATACCTTCATAGCGCAGCTGGTGGAAGATCACGCGGCACACCAGCTGGTCGAACATAGTGGCGCCCCACATGTCCGCGCCGGTCAGATCTTTCTTCGGACGGAAGCTCAGATCGGAGAAGGGCTGGGTTTTGGTAACGTAATCACCTTTGGCAGCGCCCTGCGGTACTGGTTTTTCCGGCGCCGGGACCACCAGCTCGCCGTTACGACGATCCAGCACGAAGATGTTGCCGGTTTTCGCCGGGGCATAGATGACCGGTACGGTTTTGCCGTTGACCTCAATATCAGCCAGCGTCGGCTGGGAAGGCATGTCCATATCCCACAGATCGTGATGGACGGTCTGATAGCTCCAGGCCAGCTTACCGGTGGTGGCGTTCAGTGCCACAATCGAGCTGGCATAACGCTCTTGCTCCGGCGTACGGTTGCCGCCCCAGATGTCCGGAGTGGTCACGCCCATCGGCAGATAGACCAGATCCAGCTTAGCGTCGTAGGCGGCAGGCGCCCATGAGTTCGGCGAGTTGAGCGTGAAGTGATGTTCATCGCTCGGGATGGCGTTCGGATCTTTCGCACCCGGATCGAAGGCCCACAGCAGTTTACCGGTATTCACATCAAAGCCGCGGATCACGCCTGACGGCTCGCGGGTAGAGAAGTTATCGGTGACCGCGCCGGCAATCACGATGGTTTTATCGGTGATGATCGGCGGTGAAGTGGGTTCATACATGCCCGGCGTGGTGACCGGCATGTTGGTCTGCAGATTGAGAATACCTTTATTAGCAAAGGTTTCGCACAGCTTACCGTTGTCGGCGTTTACCGCGAACAGGCGACCATCGTTCACCGGCAGGATAATGCGGCGCGGACAGTCGGCGACGACGTCGGCAGGGGCGTTATCCGCTTTCGCTTCGTGATAAGAAACACCGCGGCAGGTGACGTGCTGGAACGACGGATCGGCGTTCAGCTGCGGGTCAAAATGCCACTTCTCTTTACCGGTGGCGGCGTCCAGCGCAAACAGGCGCTGGTGAGCGGTACACAGGAAGAGCGTATCGCCGACTTTAATCGGCGTCACTTCGTTAGTGATTTCACCCGGATCGTTCGGCTGTTTCAGGTCGCCGGTGCGGAACACCCAGGCTTCCTTCAGGTTCTTCACGTTATCGGCGTTAATCTGCTTCAGCGGGGAGAAGCGCTGGCCTTCCTGGTTACGGCCATAGGCCGGCCAGTCGCCGTCGGCGACGGTGGAAATCGGTGCGGCCGGCGTAGCGTCGGCGCTCAGGGTGCCGTTGACTTCCTGCGGGTCGTTAAAACCAGCCCAGGTCAGCATGCCGCCGCTGATCAGCAGGGCGACGACCAGCGCGCCAACGGCGCCAGCGGAAGGCACCGGCAGACGACGCCAGACAAAGGGCAGGATCAGCCAGATGCCAAAGAAGACGAGGATATCGCTACGCGGCGTCAACGCCCAGAAGTCGAAACCAACCTCCCAGACGCCCCAGATCATGGTCGCCAGCAGCAGCGCGGCGTACAGCCACAGCGCAGCGCGCTTGCCGCGGAACAGCATTACGGTCACGCCCAGCATCACCAGCCCGGCGATAGGGTAGTACCAGGAGCCGCCAAGCACGACCAGCCATGCCCCGCCGATTAATAGATAGAGGCCGCAGAACGCTGCAAATAGCGCAGTCAGCGTCACCAGGAGCCTTGATTGTTGAGACTTTGTTTCAGCCATAAAAAGTTACTCATGTGTTTGTTAAATTTTTTAACTGCAATTAATTATAGGATTTAACAAGTGTGATCGGAATCACAAATATGGCTTTATTAATCCCTGCACCGAAGATTTCTTTTTGCTGGTATACTGGATGGCTTGCCGGTCATCGTCGGGGCGAAAGCAGCGGCTTTGATGATTTATATTTAGAATCAAATGGTTAGTATTATGAAACATACTGTAGAAGTGATGATCCCGGAATCCGAGATCAAAGCGCGTATCGCGGAACTGGGTCGTCAAATCAACGAACATTATCAGAACAGCGGCAGCGAAATGGTGCTGGTGGGGCTGCTGCGCGGCTCGTTTATGTTCATGGCCGACCTGTGCCGTGAAGTGCAGGTGCCGCATGAAGTCGATTTTATGACTGCCTCCAGCTACGGCAGCGGCATGTCCACCACTCGTGATGTGAAAATCCTTAAAGATCTGGATGAAGACATCCGTGGTAAAGACGTTCTGATCGTGGAAGACATCATCGACTCCGGCAATACCCTGTCTAAAGTTCGCGAAATCCTCAGCCTGCGCGAGCCGAAATCGCTGGCCATTTGTACGCTACTTGATAAACCCAGCCGCCGCGAAGTGAACGTCCCGGTTGAATACGTCGGTTTCGCGATTCCGGATGAGTTCGTGGTGGGCTACGGTATCGACTATGCTCAGCGCTACCGCCATCTGCCGTATATCGGCAAAGTCACCCTGCTGGACGAGTAAGGGGATATCCCACTCTGGACAGCGCGCGCCGCGCTCTCCAGAGTGGCGAAGTCTGAAGGCTATCTGTGGTTGATGTGCTTGATCTTGAGGTTGGAGATCCCGTGGCGATAGCGCTGTTCGAGGGTTTCCCTGCTCACAGCGGTGACATCCAGATCGCGCAGCAGTCCGTCGTGAATCCCGTAAGCCCAGCCGTGGATGGTCACCTTCTGTCCGCGCTTCCACGCGGATTGCATAATCGTCGAATGTCCCAGATTGTACACCTGTTCCATCACGTTCAGTTCACAAAGGGTATCCAGACGGCGCTCCTCTGGCATTTCACCGAGCAGCGAGCTGTGCTTAAACCAGATATCGCGGATATGCAGCAGCCAGTTGTCGATAAGCCCCAGCTCCGGGTTCTCCACCGCCGCCTGCACGCCGCCGCAGCCGTAGTGGCCGCAGATAATAATGTGCTCGACTTCCAGGACATCGACGGCATACTGCACCACCGACAGACAATTGAGATCGGTGTGGATCACCAGGTTCGCTACGTTACGATGCACGAACAGTTCGCCAGGCTCCAGGCCGGTGAGTCGCTCAGCGGGAACGCGGCTGTCCGAACAGCCAATCCACAGGAAGCGTGGTTTCTGCGTCTGCGACAGTTTCTCAAAAAAGCCGGGGTCCTCTTCCACCAGCATTTTTGACCATAGTGCATTGTTGCTGATGAGTGTATCTATATCATTCATGGACGTTATCGGCCTGTAACCAAGTAAGTGCGTTGCGCTAATATAGGGTAAGCTCACCTTTTTTAAAACCATCTTAACCCGTGATACTTCAGGCTGCAGATGCGTTGGCGGCGTCAGCGCCGGTCCAGCGCAAACGTGAGTCAGGCGGGTTAATGACGTGTCACGACACGAGAAGAGATATTTAATGACCATTGCTCTGGAATTAAAACAGCTCAAAAAAACCTATCCCGGCGGGGTTCAGGCGCTGCGGGGGATCGACCTGCAGGTCGAAGCGGGGGATTTTTATGCCCTGCTGGGCCCGAACGGGGCCGGAAAATCCACGACCATCGGCATCATCAGCTCGCTGGTGAACAAAACCTCTGGTCAGGTCAATGTCTTTGGCTACGATCTGGAGAAAGACGTCGTCAATGCCAAGCGCCAGCTTGGCCTGGTGCCGCAGGAGTTTAACTTCAACCCGTTCGAAACCGTGCAGCAGATCGTCGTTAACCAGGCGGGCTACTACGGCGTTGAGCGTAAAGAAGCCCTTTCCCGCAGTGAAAAGTATTTAAAACAGCTCGACCTGTGGGAAAAACGCAACGAACGCGCGAGGATGCTCTCCGGCGGGATGAAGCGCCGTCTGATGATCGCCCGCGCGTTGATGCATGAGCCGAAGCTGCTGATCCTCGACGAACCGACCGCCGGCGTCGATATTGAACTGCGTCGCTCGATGTGGGGCTTTCTCAAGGATCTCAACGATCGCGGAACCACCATTATCCTGACCACCCACTATCTCGAAGAGGCCGAAATGCTATGTCGCAACATCGGCATCATCCAGCACGGCGAGCTGGTGGAAAACACCTCGATGAAAGCGCTGCTGTCGAAGCTGAAGTCAGAGACCTTTATTCTTGACCTCGCGCCAAAAAGCCCGGTGCCGAAGCTCGAAGGCTATCAGTACCAGCTGGTCGATACCTCGACGCTGGAAGTGGAGGTTCTGCGTGAGCAGGGAATTAACAGCGTCTTCGCGCAGCTGAGCGCCCAGGGGGTGCAGGTACTGAGTATGCGTAACAAAGCCAACCGTCTGGAAGAGCTGTTTGTCACGCTGGTGCATGAGCGAAAAGGAGAATCAGCATGATGCAGCTTTATTGGGTCGCGCTGAAAAGCATCTGGACCAAAGAGATCCACCGTTTTATGCGCATCTGGGTACAGACGCTGGTGCCGCCGGTGATCACCATGACCCTGTATTTCGTGATCTTTGGCAACCTGATCGGCTCGCGCATTGGTGAGATGCATGGTTTTACCTATATGCAGTTTATCGTCCCGGGCCTGATCATGATGGCGGTGATCACTAACGCTTACGCCAACGTCGCCTCATCCTTCTTCAGCGCCAAGTTTCAGCGCAATATTGAAGAGCTGCTGGTGGCGCCAGTGCCGACGCATGTGATTATCGCCGGCTACGTGGGCGGCGGGGTAGCGCGAGGACTGTGCGTAGGTATCCTGGTGACCGCGGTGTCGCTATTCTTTGTGCCGTTCCAGGTTCACTCCTGGCTGTTTGTCGCCCTGACGCTGCTCCTCACCGCGGTGCTGTTCTCGCTGGCCGGGCTGCTGAACGCGGTGTTTGCCAAGACCTTCGATGACATTAGCCTGATCCCGACCTTTGTGCTGACGCCGCTGACCTATCTCGGCGGGGTGTTCTACTCGCTGACCCTGCTGCCGCCGTTCTGGCAGGGGCTGTCGCATCTGAACCCCATCGTCTACATGATCAGCGGTTTTCGCTTCGGCTTCCTCGGTATCAACGACGTCCCGCTGGCGACCACCTTCGCCGTGCTGGTGGTGTTCATTGTCGCCTTCTATCTGCTGTGCTGGTCGTTAATTCAGCGCGGTCGCGGCCTGCGTAGCTGATACTCATCATGGTTAGCGCTTCCTGAAGTAAATATGCGAAGCGCTAACCGCTTATCTTTGACTCCCATCACCGATACGTCATCTTCACCTTGCTACATTATTCGCTGGCTAAGGAGGGAGGCATGCTCGGATGGGTCATTACCTGTCACGATGAGCTGGCGCAGGAGATGCTGGATCGTCTTGAACAAAAGTTTGGTCCGCTGGCCCAGTGCCGGGCGGTCAATTACTGGCGCAATCTCAGCAGCAATATGTTGAGCCGGATGATGTGCGATGCGCTGCATGCCACCGACTCCGGGGACGGGGTCATTTTTCTCACTGACAAAACCGGTGCGGCGCCTTATCGGGCCGCGGCGCTGATGAGTCACAAACATACCCACTGCGAAGTGATCTCCGGCGTCAGCTATCCACTCCTTGAGCGAATGTATCTCCTGCGAGGCACGTTAAGCAGCGTGGCGTTTCGCCAGGCGATCGTCAGCGCGGGCGGGCCGATGGTGAGCAGCCTGTGGCATCAGCAGCAGAAGAACCCCCCGTTCCGGTTGCGCCATGATGCCTGGGGAAATTAAGCAGCGGGACAGATACCGCTTTTGTTACAATAACCGCCGTTGATGGTATAACGGTTTGATGCGTATGCTTGCCCGATTTTTGACCCTGCTTCTTTTCCTGACCTCACTCAGCGCCTCCGCCAGCCTGCTTAGCCAGCAGGGCAAGGCTGTGCGCTATATGCAAACCACCGAAGACGCGGTCATCTGGGCGCAGGTGGGAAACCATGTGGTCAGCGTCGGCAATGTTCGTGCCGGGCAGATCCTCGCAGTCGTCCCGACGGCGGCTGACTACTATGAGTTTCGTTTCGGCTTTGGCACCGGGTTTATTGATAAAGGGCATCTCGAGCCGGTGCAGGGCAAGCAGCGGGTGGAGGACCGTTTGGGGGATCTTAATAAACCGCTGAGTAACCAAAATTTACTCACCTGGAAAGATACACCGCTCTATGACGCTCCCTCGGTAAGCAGCGCGCCGTTCGGCACGCTGGCCAACAATCTGCGCTATCCGATCCTCATCAAGCTGAAGGACCGGCTCAATCAGACCTGGTTTCAGATCCGCATTGGCGACCGGCTGGCGTGGGTCAGTAGTCTGGACGCGCAGGAGGATCACGGTATTCCCGTGCTGACCTATCACCATATTCTGCGCGATGAAGAGAACACCCGTTTTCGTCATACGTCGACCACCACCTCGGTTCGCGCCTTCACGAATCAGATGACCTGGCTGCGCGATCAGGGCTATACCACGCTGACCCTGTATCAGCTGGAAGGCTATGTGCGTAATAAAATCAATCTCCCGGCGCGGGCGGTGGCGATCACTTTCGATGATGGCTTGAAATCGGTGAACCGCTACGCCTATCCGGTGCTGAAACAGTACGGTTTCCATGCCACCGCGTTTATTATCTCCTCGCGTATTAAGCGCCATCCGCAGAAGTGGGATCCGAAATCCCTGCAGTTTATGAGCATTTCCGAGCTACGCCAGATCCAGGACGTCTTTGATATTCAGTCGCATACTCACTTCCTGCATCGGGTTGACGCCGGCCGGCGGCCGATTTTATTCAGTCGCAATTACCATAATATTCTGTTTGATTTCGCCCGCTCGCGCCGGGCGCTGAGCCAGTTTAATCCGCACGTTCTCTACCTTTCCTATCCCTTCGGCGGCTATAACGCTACGGCGGTGCAGGCGGCGAATGACGCCGGGTTTCATATGGCGGTAACGACGGTGCGTGGGAAGGTGAAGCCGGGGGACAATCCGTTTCTGTTAAAGCGGTTATATATCTTACGCACGGATTCGCTGGAGACGATGTCGCGGCTGATCAGTAACCAGCCGCAGGGGTAATACCGACGCTGCGCCTGAGCGCAGCGTCGCGGCCATCAGGCGACCTGTACCGGAATAGCTTTCGCCTGGCGCTTCATTTCGTTGTCGCCTTCGAAGTAGGCGATGTTAGGCTGCCAGCTGCGCGCCTCTTCGTCCGACATGGTAACGAAGCTGGCGATGATCAAAATATCGCCGACGCTGGCGCAGTGCGCGGCGGCGCCGTTAACGGAGATGATCCGGGAGCCCCGCTCGGCGGCAATGGCGTAGGTGGAGAAACGGTTGCCGTTGGTGACGTTCCAGAGGTGAATAGTTTCATTCTCCAGAATACCGGCCGCATCCAGGAAGTCCTGGTCAATGGCGCAAGAACCTTCATAGTGCAGGTCCGCCTGCGTGACTTTTACGCGGTGGAGCTTGCCCTGCAGCATATTACGCATCATAACTTCTACCCTTCAACCTTAATGTAGCAGAGCGGACACGGCGCCCGCCCTGAGAAAAGCCCGGGCAGTATTGCCCGATTTTTACCCGCTGTCTACTGAGCGAGCGTGACGATCCGGTTGTCGATCAGGCGAGCCTGCCCCAGCCAGGCGGCCATCAGGATCACCGCGCGCTGGCTGGCATCGGTCAGCTCAAGCAGGGTGTCGGCATCGCGGATCTGAATGTCGTCGGCGCGGAAGCCTTTCTCATTCAGCTCCTGTTCAGCGATAGCGATGATCTCATCGAGCTGCCGATCGCCGGCGGCCAGCTTTTCCGCCACCGCGCTCAGCACTTTATACAGACCAGGCGCGATTTTGCGCTGGTCGGCGGTCAGGTAGCCGTTACGCGAACTCAGCGCCAGGCCATCTTTCGCGCGGACGATCGGCACGCCGATGATCTCAATGTCGTAGCCCATATCGGCGACCATCTTGCGGATCAGCGCCAACTGCTGGAAGTCTTTCTCGCCGAAGCAGGCGACGTCTGGTTGAACAAGGTTGAACAGCTTACTGACGATGGTCGACACGCCGCGGAAATGGCCCGGGCGGCTGGCGCCTTCGAGCATGGTGGATAATCCCGGAACGTCGACGTAGGTCTGGCCTTCAGTGCCCTGGGGGTACACTTCCGCCGGCGTCGGCGCGAAGACAAAGTCGACATGACGTTTGTTCAGCTTTTCGCAATCATCCTGTAAGGTGCGCGGGTAGCGCGCCAGGTCGTCGACGCGGTCAAACTGCATCGGATTGACGAAAATACTGACCACCACCACGTCCGCACTGGCTTTGGCTTCATCAACCAGCTTCATATGACCATCATGCAGGTTGCCCATTGTCGGGACCAACGCGATACGCTTACCTTCCTGACGCAGACGGCGGATATGCTGCCGCAGCAGCAGTACGGATTCAATAATCAGCACAACAAGACTCCTTAATGGAAACTGTGTTCTTCGCCCGGATAGACTCCGGATTCGACTTCGGCAATATACTGCCGCACCGCGGCGCGGATGTCGCCCGCTTCGGCAAGGAAATTCTTGGCAAATTTAGGAATGTGGCCGCCGGTAATGCCGAAAGCGTCATGCATCACGAGGATTTGCCCGTCGGTGACATTGCCCGCGCCGATGCCGATCACTGGAATGGTCAGAGCGTCGGTGATGCGCTTCGCCAGTTCAACCGGCACGCACTCCAGGACCAACAGCTGCGCACCCGCCGCCTCCAGCGCTAACGCGTCTTCAAACAGGGTCTGCGCCGCATCGCCGCGACCCTGCACTTTATACCCACCGAATACGTTCACCGACTGCGGCGTCAGGCCAAGATGGCCGCAAACCGGCACCGCGCGCTCCGCCAGCATCCTCACGGTGTCGGCCAGCCAGGCGCCGCCCTCGAGTTTGACCATATTGGCGCCAGCGCGCATCACGATGGCGGCATTTGCAAAGGTCTGCTCGGGGGTGGCATAGGCCATGAACGGCAGGTCGGCAAGCAGCAGGCTGTTTGGCGCGCCGCGGCGGACGGCGCGGGTGTGATAGGCGATATCTTCCACGGTAACCGGCAGGGTGGAGTCGTGACCCTGCACCGTCATTCCCAGCGAGTCGCCTACCAGCAGCACATTTATGCCTTCATCGGCGAACAGCTTCGCGAAGCTGTGATCGTAGGCGGTAATGGTGGCAAAGCGCTTCTTTTCCTGTTTGCATTTCTGCAGCAGGGCAATGGTGGTCGGTTTCATAACATTTCCTGATGATGAAAGTCATATTAACCGGCATTCTAACAGCAGCATTCAGAGGGGCAATGATTTTGGGCAACCGATTACGACGATCGCCGCAAATGCTAAAAAAGGGAGAGGGGATTACCAGCTGGCGGGCTTTGCCGCGCCGAGATTATCCAGCACGGCGCGCAGCGCCAAGCCGTCAGGAAAGTGAAGGTCCGGGGCGATCTCGAACAGCGGCCAGAGCATAAAGCCGCGGTTTTTCATATCGTAGTGCGGAACGGTCAGGCGCTCGCTGTTAATGACAGCATCGCCAAACAGCATGATATCGAGGTCCAGCGTGCGCGGCCCCCAGCGTTCGGCTTTGCGCACTCGCCCCTGCTGCAGTTCGATGCGCTGAGTATGATCGAGCAGCGTCTCGGGGGGCAGGGCGGTTTCCAGCGCAACGGCGGCGTTGAGATAGTCCGGCTGATCCTGCGGGCCCAGCGGCGGCGTGCGGTAGAACGAAGAGACGGCGACCACGCGGCTGTGCGGAATTTCGCCCAGGGCGCGGATAGCCGCCTGCACCTGCTCCAGTGGAGAAGCAAGGTTGCTGCCAAGAGCGATATAGACCAGAGTCATGCGCTACCCTGGCGCGGCGCGCGCTTGCGCGGACGACGGTGACGACGGCGCGGCGCCGGATCGTCCCCAAGGTCGTTGAGCATATCTTTTTGCGCCGGCGGCGCGGCGACCTGGAATTCGCCCCACCATTTGGTCAGGCGCTGCAGTTCGTGGTTGTTCTCGGCGCCGGCGCGTAGCTCCAGCAGGTCATAGGCGGCGCGGAATTTCGGATGCTCCATCAGCTTCCAGGCGCGTTTGCCCTGACGACGGGACATGCGCAGCTGCAGCTGCCAGATATCACGAATAAGGGTGGTGATGCGCTTAGGGATCGCCAGCGTACGGCAGGCTTCGTCCAGCACATCGTTCATCGCCAGGGCGAAGGCGTCGTAGTACGCCAGGCCGCTCTCCTGAGCGATTTTTTGCGCCGTCTCCAGCAGCGGATACCAGAACATCACCGCGAAGAGGAAGGCCGGATTGACGCGCATATCGTTATGAATGCGGGTATCGGTATTCTTCAGCACCTGGCTGATGATCCGCTCCATCGGACTGTCGCCGCGCTCGGTAAAGTAGCGGGTGATGGTCGGGAACAGCGGCTGGAACAGGCTGTATTCCCGCAGCAGCATGTAGGTCTGGTAGCCATACCCGGCCTGCAGCAGCTTGAGCACTTCTTCGAACAGACGCGCCGGCGGCACATCGTGGAGCAGGGCGGCCAGGCGCGGCAGCGGTTCAGCCGTTTCCGGGCTGATGGTCATATTGAGCTTGGCAGCAAAGCGCACCGCGCGCAGCATGCGCACTGGATCCTCGCGATAGCGGGTTTCCGGATTGCCGATCAGGCGGATCACGCCGTCCTGCAGATCCTTCATGCCGCCGACGTAGTCGCGAACGGTAAAGTCCGCCACGCTGTAATAGAGGCTGTTGATAGTGAAGTCGCGACGCTGGGCATCCTCCTCGATCGAGCCGAAGATGTTATCGCGCAGCAGCATGCCGTTCTGGCCCCGCTGGGAGGTGACGCGATCGGTGGTATGCCCTTCGTGATGGCCACGGAAGGTGGCGACCTCAATGATTTCCGGCCCGAACATCACATGCGCCAGGCGGAAACGTCGCCCAACCAGACGGCAGTTGCGGAACAGCTTGCGTACCTGATCCGGCGTGGCGTTGGTGGTAACGTCAAAATCTTTTGGCTTTTTGCCAAGCAGCAGGTCGCGGACGCCGCCGCCGACCAGCCAGGATTCGTAGCCCGCCTTGTTGAGGCGGTACATGACCTTGAGGGCGTTTTCACTGATATCTTTGCGGGAAATAGCATGCTGCTCACGCGGGATCACCGTCATAGGCGTTGGTTCGACGGCGGCTTCTGCCTCGCGCTCCTCACGGCTTAGCACCTTACGGCAAAAATTAGCGACTCGGGTAAAAATGGTGCACCTCGTAGTGTCAGACGGACTTCAGATCAACTGTACAGTGTAAAAATAGCGGCTAATCATAGCTCAGCGGGAGCCATTTGAGAATGCTCGATTTTCGCCGGCTGCCAGTTGGCGACGGCCTGGGCGAGTAAATCATCGATGCTCAGGGCCTGCCACTCCTCGGGGATCGCCTGATTCAGAAAGCGGAGCGCCCGGACGATTTCGGGGCGCGGATCGCCTTCCGGCAGCGCCGGCGCGTGGTTTTGTTTAGAGAGTTTATTGCCGTCGCCATTGAGAGCCAGCGGCAGATGGAGGTAATCCGGCGCCTGCCAGCCAAAATGCTGATACAGCGAAATCTGCCGCACCGTCGGCTCAATCAGGTCTGCGCCGCGGACAATCTCGGTGATCCCCTGAAAGTGGTCGTCGACCACCACCGCCAGGTTGTAAGCGAACAGCCCGTCGCGACGGTGGATAATAAAATCCTCACGCGCCAGCGGCTCATTGGCGATGAGCGTGCCGCGCAGACGGTCGCTAAACTGCAGCACCGGACGGGTTTGGCGCAGGCGCAGCGCGGCGTTTTCCGCCCCCAGCCCGAGATCGCGGCAGTGGCCGTCGTAGATCCCGCCCACGGCGTGGATCCGCGCGCGGGTGCAAGTGCAGTAATAGCTCAGCCCTTGCTCGCCCAGCCACGTCAGCGCCTCGCGGTAGGCTTCGTGCCGTTGCGACTGCCACAGCACGTCGCCATCCCAGTGCAGACCGTAGTGGTCAAGCTGGCGCAGGATGGTATCGGCGGCACCGGGGACTTCGCGCGGCGGGTCGATATCTTCAATACGAACACGCCAGATGCCCTGGTTCGCGCGGGCTTGCAGGTAGCTGCCGAGCGCGGCGATCAGAGAGCCGAAGTGGAGTTCGCCGGAGGGGGAGGGGGCGAAGCGCCCTATATAGCGTGAGTCAGTCATGGTACGGACAACAGAACCAGGCGGGAGAGACTCCCGCCAGAGAGTGAGGCAGCAGGGGATTAGCCCGCCATCTGTTTTTCGCGAATTTCCGCCAGGGTTTTGCAGTCAATGCACAGATCCGCTGTCGGACGCGCTTCCAGACGGCGAATGCCGATCTCCACGCCGCAGGATTCGCAGTAGCCGAAGTCTTCGTCTTCAACTTTTTTCAGCGTTTTCTCGATCTTTTTGATCAGTTTACGTTCGCGGTCGCGGTTACGCAGTTCCAGGCTGAACTCTTCTTCCTGGGCGGCACGGTCTACCGGGTCCGGGAAGTTAGCTGCTTCATCCTGCATGTGCGATACGGTGCGATCCACTTCATCCCTGAGTTGATTACGCCATGCTTCAAGAATACGCTTGAAGTGCGCCAGCTGGGCTTCGTTCATATACTCTTCGCCCGGTTTCTCTTGGTACGGCTCCACCCCAGCGATGGCGAGAATACTCAGGGACGATGTTTTACGGTTTTGCCCTTCTTGCATGTTGCTTCTCCTTAACACGCACTATCGATCCCCATGTGGGGGAAAATCAGGCCGCTATAAATAGCAGATGCTTTTCCGGATAGCAATTATCTAAACGTTACACTTGACAACCCTGTGAAGAAAAGCGTATTCGCGCTTGCGACCCGAACACTATTTAGCCACTTATTTACCGGGGTTTAACACCACGGCGATCGGCTTATTCAGAGTCATCCTCGTCGTAGAAAGTTCCGCTTTCCAGGCGAGAATTTCCACCCCCTTGTCCTGGGCTTCTGTTAACAGCTGTGCGTATCTGGCATCAATATGATGCGCGGGAGAAAAACGGTCAATTGCCGAATGCAGGACGGCAAATAAAATCACCGCGCGGTCGCCATTTGCCGCGACGGCCATCAGTTCCCGCAGGTGCTTCTGACCGCGCGTGGTCACCGCATCGGGAAAATAACCGTATTCTTTCTCCGCCAACGTAACCGATTTCACTTCAATATAGCAGTTTTGTCGGTCATCTGCCTGTAACATAATATCGATACGGCTATTCTCTTCGCCATATTTCACTTCGCTTTTCAGCTGGTTATAGCCTGAAAGTTCAGGAATTATTCCGGCGGAAATCGCCTCTTTCGCCAAAGAATTCGCGCGCAGCGTATTGACGCAAATAACTGCGCCCTGCTGGGTTTCAGTTAATTCCCAGGTGTGGGCATATTTGCGCTTCGCATTGTCTGAGGTGGAATACCAGACGGTGTCGCCCGGGGCGGCGCAGCCGGTCATCGCCCCGGTATTCGGGCAGTGGAGCGTCAGCTCGCGGCCATCGGGGGTGACCACGTCAGCAAGAAATCGTTTGTAACGTTTAAGCAAAATGGCGGGCTGCAACGGCGGATCAAACTGCATCAACTTTCCTTATCAAACGGATAACGTTCCAGCGCCGTGTAGCGCGTGCGCCCCCGGCTAAAGCTGGACTCATAGAGCACGAACTCGTTCACCGGAAATGTCCAGCGAAAGCCGGGGGCCGGGATCGGCACCGCCTGGCGAGCATCGCGCCACAGGGTAATATGCGGGTGAAACGGCTGCGGGCTCTGATAGCAGCCGCTGCGCGCCGCCTGAGCGCGCAACATGCTGGCGAGCTGCAGCAGGCCGCGCGGCGGCTGGCGGGTTCCGAGCCACACCACTCGCGAACGTAGCCACTGTCCGGCATCGTCCAGCGTCAGGGTAAAGCCCGGCTGGCGCAGGCGACCAGCGAGAGCGGCCAGCGCCCGCTGTTTTTCCGCGCTCACCTCGCCGAGAAACGCCAGCGTCAGATGAAGATTATCCGCCGCGACGGGCCTGCCGGCATCTTCGGGGAAGTGCGTTGCCCGCCACTGGACAATCTGCTTCTGGACGGCAGACGGCAGTTCAAGCGCAAAAAACAGCCTTTTCGGCTCAGACATGATAGAGACTCGGTAATGAATTAGGGGGATGCTACAATGCGAACCCCTGAATGTTAACCCCCGGAGCCTTTTGTGTCCTCATTGCCGGTTGCCGCTGTCCTTCCAGAACTGTTATCCGCCCTGCAGCATGCGCCGCAGGTTTTGCTCAACGCGCCGACCGGCGCCGGGAAGTCGACCTGGCTGCCGCTGCAGATCCTCGCCGAGGGCAACATCGCGGGACGCATTATCCTGCTCGAGCCGAGGCGCCTGGCGGCGCGTAATGTCGCGCAGCGGCTGGCTGAACTGCTTGGCGAAAAGCCGGGGGAGACCGTGGGTTTCCGCATGCGCGCCGAAACCTGCGTCGGACCGCAGACCCGCCTGGAGGTGGTTACGGAGGGGATCCTGACGCGCATGATCCAGCGCGATCCGGAGCTGACGGGCGTGGGGCTGGTGATCCTCGATGAGTTTCACGAGCGCAGCCTGCAGGCGGATCTGGCCCTGGCCCTGCTGCTCGACGTCCAGCAGGGGTTACGTGACGATCTCAAGCTGCTGATCATGTCGGCGACCCTCGATAACGATCGCCTGCAGCGTCTGCTGCCGGAGGCGCCGGTGGTGGTCTCGGAGGGGCGCGCTTATCCGGTGGAGCGTCGCTTCAGCCCGCTCTCCGCGCACCAGCGTTTTGATGAGGCTGTGGCGGTAGCGGCGGCGGAGCTCCTGCGGCATGAACAGGGATCGATGCTGCTGTTTCTGCCCGGCGTCGGCGAGATCCAGCGCGTTCTGGAACAGCTGACGGAGCGCGTGGCGGAGGATGTCATTCTCTGCCCGCTGTATGGCACGTTGCCCTTAAGCGAACAGCGCAAAGCGATCCTCCCGGCGCCGGCCGGGAAGCGCAAAGTGGTGCTGGCCACCAATATTGCCGAGACCAGTTTGACCATCGAGGGGATCCGCCTGGTGGTCGACAGCGCCCAGGAGCGGGTCGCCCGCTTTGACCCGCGCACCGGCCTGACCCGGCTGGTGACGCAGCGCATCAGCCAGGCATCGATGACGCAGCGTGCCGGACGCGCCGGTCGTCTCTCCCCGGGGATCTGCCTGCATTTGCTCGGCAAAGAACAGGCGGAACGGGCGGCGGCGCAGAGCGAGCCGGAGATCCTGCACAGCGATCTGTCGGCGCTGTTGCTGGAGCTGCTGCAGTGGGGCTGCCACGATCCGGCCGCGCTGGCCTGGCTGGATCAGCCGCCCGCGGTCAATCTGGCCGCCGCGCGTCGCCTGCTGGAGGCGCTGTCGGCGCTGGACGGCGAGCGGCTGTCGGCGTTTGGCCGCAAAATGGCAGCGCTTGGCAACGAGCCGCGGCTGGCGGCGATGCTGGCCGCCGCGCAGACCGATGACGAGGCGGCGACAGCGGCAAAGCTGGCGGCGATCCTCGAGGAGCCGCCGCGCGGCGGACTGGTGGATTTGGGGGCCGTCTTTTCCCGTCAGCAGGCCAACTGGCAGCAGCGAGCGCAGCAGCTGATGAAGCGCCTGGGCCGCCGCGGCCGAGCTCGCCGA
>OBVE01000265.1_pt1 | contig 32866 bp, 32 predicted proteins | sample 1475991 | NCBI WGS metagenome assembly OBVE01 (sample SAMEA2579969, study PRJEB22360) | human gut metagenome | biome: human gut; feature: human-associated habitat; material: faeces | place: Denmark | collected 2008/2010 | reverse complement strand
AAATCTGCCCTGCTACAGGGACACTCGCCCCGAATCTGATTTATTCAACAAAGCCCAATATCGGATGTACAAGACAAATTCCCATATGAGATACTGCATCCACAGCATGGAATTGAGATCATTGCATTAATAAGTTCAGATTGCAAAACCAAATATCGAATTAATCTCATATGGGATGATAGTTATAAAAGAAGGAATGAAGAGGAGTTTTTCATTTCAATATGAATTAATTCACCCAAGGTGTTTATACCAAAAAGGCCGCTGTGGAAAACATTCTCTCAGCGGCCTATTCAATTTTGTTGGCATGGGAACATCACTACTAGGCAAGATTCTTTTAGGTCTCTTCAAATAATCATCATAAGTAGAGTCACTTCCAAATGATATGTTGATCACATAATTTAGAGTCAGTCAGTAATCTTTTCATACATACCTTGATACGGTACAGTGGATCCCTTATATACGTATTGAGGATATCCCTCTGAAACTCAGGAATCAGTATCATGGGTTTAAAACCAGGTCCTAAACCAATTGCCAAGTCAACAGGAAAGCCTGATCAACGTCGCCGTGATAATAAGGATACGCCCGGTAACACCCCCGGCTTGAAACCTAGTAAATCTACCGGAAAATGATAATGAAGGGTATAAGTATCCTACTTATACCCTTATTCTATTACTGGAGTGGTACATCCCATCTTTTTACAGCTATCGCTGAAACCGGTACGCAGTAAGCGGCTTCTTTCTGAAGCAAGGAAGCCTTGCTTACCTATTCATCCCTTGATTCGTGGATTCACTCTTAATGGAGCAGTAAATCATTCAGGAAACGTCTCGCGCGCGGATGTTGCGGCGCGGTGAAGAATTTATCCGGAGCAGCCTTTTCCAGTATTTGTCCCTGATCCATAAACCAGATCGTATCGGCTACGTCACGCGCAAAGTTCATTTCATGAGTCACGCACATCATGGTCATCCCTTCCTGTGCCAGCCCGCGCATCACGCTCAGCACCTCGCCAACCATCTCCGGGTCGAGTGCAGATGTCGGTTCGTCAAACAGCATGACCGGCGGCTTCATCGCCAGCGCCCGGGCGATAGCCACCCGCTGCTGCTGGCCGCCGGAAAGCTGTGCCGGATAAACGTCGGCCTTGTGCGACAGTCCCACCCTTTCCAGCAGCTCCCCTGCATGACGTCGGGCTTCCGAACGCTTCTCGCCGAGAACTTTCACTGGCGACATCATGATATTTTCCAGCACCGAAACGTGCGGAAACAGATTGAAACTCTGGAAGACAAAGCCGATTCTCGTACGCAGCTGGTTCAGCCTGGTGCTCGAGCCATGAATATCGACGCCGTCAAACAGGATCTGTCCCTGTTCGATGGGCTCAAGACGGTTGACCGTCCGGATTAACGTCGATTTTCCGGATCCGGAAGGACCGCACACCACCACCACTTCACCGCTTCTTATTTCGGCGCTGACGTCGGTCAGGGCCTGATATTCCCCGTACCATTTATTCACCTGATTGAACAGAATTATCGGTCGCATGGTTGCTCCTTATTGAGTTTGTGATGGTGACGGGTCGAGAACCAGCGGCGTGACCGGCTTTCCCATAGCGGACTGTGCACGTTGCCTCCTGCTGGCAATACGCAGCTCCAGGCGATTGGCCAGCCACGTCAGGCTAAAATTAATGATGTAGTAGCTCAGCGCTACGATGGCAAAGACCTGGAACGGTTTTGTCAGCAGCTGATTACTGACCTGGTTGGCCGCATAGGTCAGCTCCGGAACGTTAATAACGTAGCCGAGGGTACTATCTTTGATAATCGACACCAGTTGACTGACCAGACTTGGCAGCGCGTTGTACAACGCCTGCGGTAGAATCACCAGGCGCAGAGCCCGCACATGCCCCATACCCAGCGCACGGGAGGCTTCATATTGCCCTGAAGGCAGCGCCTGGATCCCGCCGCGCACAATTTCAGCGATGTAGGTGCTCTCGTAGATAACCAGCGTACACAGCATCGTGCTGAAGCCGCTAATATTGTGGCCAATCAGCAGCGGCACGCAGAAATAGGTCCAGAACACCACCAACATCAGAGGGATACCGCGTAGCAGATAGATCCAGCAGGTAACCGGCCAGCTCAGCCAGCGCCACGGAGAGAGGCGAGCGAGGCACAACAGCACGCCGACCGGGAAGGCGAACAGCACTGCCAGCAGCGACACCAGCAACGTACACAGCACACCGCCCAGCGGACCATCAGGATATTGCCCCATCAGCAACAACAGGCCGTTATCACGCAGAATCGTGAAAAAATCAAACATACATATTACCTCGCATACGCGCGCTGAAAGCGACGGGCCAGCAGCGCCCCCATCCCCATCAGCAACAAAGAGAAGGCCAGGTAGCCTACCGTCGCTACCATATAAGCTTCGAAGGTACGGAAGGTCTGGTTTTCAATATCGCGCGTTACGTAAGTCAACTCGGTGACGCCAATGACCATTGCAAGGCTGGTATTTTTAAACAGCAGAACGGTGTGATTAATCACCGATGGCAACGCATTACGGATCCCTTGTGGCAGAATCACCAGCCACATGGCGCGCAAATATCCCATTCCCAGCGCCCTCGCAGCTTCATTCTGGCCTTCGGGGACGGCACGCAGACCGCTGCGGATGTCTTCAGATAAATAGGCCGCCTGGCACAATCCCAGAGCGACCAGCGAGAACAGAAACTCCGCATTCATCTCGTTGACCCACATCTGCAATGACTCAGGCAGCAGCGTCGGGATCGCGAAATACCACATCATCAGCTGAATAAGCGTCGGTACATTGCGGTGGTAGGATACATACGCCGCGACCAAAAGCTGCGCGAAGCGCTTGTTGCTCAGACGGATCATCACCAGCACCAGCGCAATAAACATGGCCAGCAGCCATGCACCCAACGCCAGTTCAAGAGTGACGACGGTGCCATCAATAATCATCTGGCCGTAGTGGCCAGTCATCACGTTACTGAAGTCGAGTGCCATATATCCTCCTCGTTTGCCGTCATTCAGGACTCACGGTCACCGGGACGCATCGTGGATAGCCCACCGGGTACCTGCAGTGTCGGCGTGATCTCAATATTGCCGATGTTGACTGCCACCGGCGCGGCGAGCGCAAAGGCCACGCAGTCGGCGATATCTTTTGCTTCCGGCAGCTCGAAACCATCGATAAAGCGACGGCGGGCGTCTTCGTGATCGCCGGATACGTTACCGAATATCTCCGTCGCCACCCGCCCGGGGCAAATTTCGGTAATTCGCACCCGCTTGCCATAACAATCGACGCGCAGCTGACGCGACAGCGCATGAACGCCTGCTTTAGTGGCGTGATAGATGGAGTTGCCATTGAAGTTATAAATCGCAGCGATGGAGGTAATGTTAATGACGTGGCCACAGTCACGCGCCAGCATGCCCGGAACCAACAGACGACACAGGTGCAGCACGGCACGCAGGTTGACATCCACCTGGGTGTTGACCCAGTCAGCCTCGGCATCGAGAATCGATCCCGGATGAGAAACGCCGGCGTTGTTCACCAGAATATCGACCTGCAGACCCTGGCACAGTGCGGTCAGCGCCGATAGATCGCCGACGTCGACGGCGTGGGGAATGCAGCCAGTTCTGTCCGCCAGGGCGGCAAGCTGTTCATGGCGACGCGCGACCGCATGGACCTCAATGCCTTCCTGACAAAGGCGTTCAACAATCGCTTCCCCCATCCCAGCGGAAGCGCCGGTCACCAGGGCCACTTTATAATCTGAAAATGGCATATGAGCCTCTCCTGTTGCGGCAGACCGATCTGCCTTTGACGTTGTTTTTCTGACTGTATGCAGTTATGTCCAACGGGGATAAGACATAAATAGTTTGGCCCGATAAGGGGTCCTTATAACTTCCCGGAAGCGGTATCCGTGGGCAGCAGCAGCGCGATCTCGCTGCCGTACTCCAGCCGGCTCCCCGCCGGTGCCACAAGGTTTTTGAGCGTCCCGGCCACCGGGCTGCGCACCGGCAAATAGAGCGGCCCGACCTGCACCAGCGCGAGGATATCGTTCGGCGCAACATGCTGCCCCTCGCTGACGAACGCCTCCCCATGGCTGGGATGGCTCAGCAACAGGCGTCCCGGCATCGGGGAACACACCGATAGTGGACGGGTTTCGGCCGCCAGCGGCGGCAGAGGCGGCAGTTCGGCCATCGTTTTGCCACTGGGGTAGCGCAGGCGAACCGACCAGTCCTCGCCGCGCCACTCAAGCTCCTGTAGTCCGGCGTTATGCATCTTCTGCGCCAGCTGGCGCACGTCCTCAAAAGCTATCATTTCTTTTTCCATCATGATTCCATCGCGCAAGGTCAGAGCACGGCAGCGCCGCGCGCCAGAGTAGTGACTCTAGCGCGGGGATCGGAAGGGTTGATAAGAGGGTTTCGCTTTGAGGCAATAAGGGGGACTTATCATCCCACCAGGGTTAGCGGGCGGTTGTCCTCAGTCCGCTGCGCCATCAGGGAGAGCAAAATCCCCTTCACCGCCTCCGCGGGCTGCGAAAGCGGCAGATGATCGGACATACAGAACGAGAGCGAGGTGAGTACATTGGGTTCGACAATTCTCGCCATCCAGGCATTGGCGGGCTGGAGCATGGTGCGCGCCGCGGACTCCGGCATGATGGTGCCGCCGAGATCCGCTGCCAGCGCGGCGTTAAGCGTGGTCAGCGATTCAATCTCGCACTTCACCCGGTAGCTCAGTCCGGCCAGGGTAAAGGCGTCGTCCGCAGCTTTACGCATAATGTTATAAATGCGCGGTAGAAACAGATCGTAGCGGGCGACCTCCGCCAGGGAGATTTCGCGCCGGGGCTCCCCCAGCGCGTGCGGACAGACGAAAAAAAGTTCTTCTTTCATCAGCGGTAGAAAACGCAATCCATGAATATCACGGTCACCGTAGATAACCGCCATATCCATCCGACCGCTCATAATTAATTCGCTGAGGGTGGTGCCAAAATTTTCATTGAAATAGAGCACAATCCCGGGATGCTGGCGCTGGACTTCAGTCAGCAGCGGGATCGCCAGCAGTTGGGCAGCTGTGCCCGGCGCCAGCCCGACAGAAACCTGACCGCTCAGGGCCTGGCCTGCGCCGTCGATGGCGCTCTGCGCCTGCTCGCATTGGCGCAGAATCGCCTGAGCGTGGGTATATAGAATTTTTCCGGCGTTGGTTGGCGTCACCCCTCGCTTGGTACGAATTAATAGCTGCTGATCGACTTCGCCTTCCAGAGTCGCCAGCTGCTGGCTGAGCGCCGGCTGAGCGATATGCAGAATGTCAGCGGCCTGCGTCAGGCTCCCGACGTCGACGATTTTAATGAAATATTTCAGGCGGCGAAGATTCATAGTAGCAGTCCCACATCAATACGTATCTCTGATGGCAAGCAAGATCGGTGCCACAGCCTAAGAGCACCACAGGCAGCCAATAGCTCCGCCATTTTCAGGCAACCCACGCTTCAACGCCGTTGCCTTTGCACCGTCGGAGTGCAGCGGCATATACCTGTTTGTCACCGGAATGCCAGGAGGACGATTTCCTTCGGTCATCGCATTGCGTTATGTCCCCACAACAAAGCGCTATTAGCTTGCCACCTTCGCCCCCCTCTATGCTGGCCGATGTGTATTAACTTCCTTCGCCGCACACGGTGGATTATTCTGCGCCGCGTGTGGGTTTGCTGACCTTAGAACCAGGAACCGCAGCCTCATGCCTGATATAGCCGATCGTCTCAAAAATGTTACCGTCTCCGCCTCCGTCGCCATGACGCAAAAAGCACGCGATCTCGCCGCGCAGGGAATCGATGTCGTTGGTCTGTCTACCGGCGAGCCGGACTTTCCCACTCCTCCTCACGTGATCGATGCCGCCTATGCCGCAGCATGCGCCGGGGATACCCGCTACCCGCCGACGGACGGCACGCCAGCGTTGCGTGCGTCCATCCAGCGCAAGTTCCTGCGCGACAATGAGCTACGCTACGATATCAGCCAGATCCTGACCGCTGGTGGCGCCCGACAGATTATCTTCAACGCTATGATGGCGACCATTAACCCCGGCGATGAGGTACTCATCCCCATGCCATCCTGGATTAGCTATGCCGACATCGTTAAATTCGCTGGCGGCACACCGGTGCCAGTACCCTGTCATGAAGAGTACGGTTTTAAACCACTGCCGCAGGACGTCGAAGCAGCGATCACGCCGAAGACCAAATGGCTGCTGCTGAATTATCCCAGCAATCCGACTGGATCGGTCGCCACCCATGCCGAACTCCTGGCACTCGGTGAGACGCTGTTGCGTCATCCGCATATCTGGATCATGACCGACGATATTTATGAGCATCTGTTGTATGACGGCGTGAAATTCTGGACCCTGGCACAGGTGGAGCCCCGGCTGTACGATCGCGTATTGACAGTGAACGGCGTCTCGAAAGCCTATTCAATGACCGGCTGGCGGCTGGGTTTTTGCGGTGGCCCATTGACGCTGATTAAGGCGATGAGCAACGTCAATACGCAAAACAGCGGCGGCGTGACGACCCTGGCACAAGCGGGGTCCGTCGCCGCACTGGATGGCCCGCAGGATCTGCTGGCAGAACGGGCGGAAATCTATCGCCAGCGCCGCGATTACGTGCTTGAGCGTCTTGCCGGTATTCCCGGTCTGCGATGCCATAAGCCGCAGGGGGCCTTCTATCTGTTCGTCAACATCGAGGCGTTTATCGGAAAAACCAGCGCCAGCGGCCATTTTATCGCCAGCGACGCCGATTTTGTGATGGCGCTGATTGAGGAGCAGCACGTGGTGACGGTACAAGGGGCAGCCTACGGCATGAGCCCCTACTTCCGCCTTTCTTACGCCACCAGTATGGAACGCCTGCAAACCGGTTGCGATCGCCTCGCGGCCTTCTGCGCGGGTTGCCGTTAAGCTGTAGCGCGCAAATTGTGCGCGCTAAGCAGAGTGAAATGCCTGCCTGGCGTCTGACCCGGCAGGCATTTTTTATCGTTCCAGAGGGGCGCCGGGATGGATTCATACCTGGCGGGATGGCCAATGGGTTTTGACTGACCGTGGGTCCGAGAGCGCATAGCGTAAAGGGAGAACAGGTAGTGGTCAGGGGCGCGATTTGCCCCCCTCGTGACGGGAAAAGGCTTTACTGCGCCAGCACCTCCGCCGCGGATGCTACCGTCGCACCGCAGGCTTCAATCTCACTACGAACCAGCGTCGCCAGCGCCAGAGAGCCCGGGGTATCGCTATGGACCAGGATCGAACGCGCACGTATCGACAGGGTATTGCCGCTAAAAGTGGTCACCGTTCCCTGCTGGAGAAACTGACGTACTCTGGCGCGCACCGCCACTTCTTCTTTGATTAGCGAACCGGCAATGCCGCGCGGGACAAGTTGTCCGCGATCGTCGTAGGCCCGGTCGGCGAGAAACAGCGTCAGCGTCGGCAATCCGGCAGCCTGCGCCGCTCGTTCAATGATAGTATCCGGCTGGCAGAAGATAATCAGTTGCGAATCGATCCGGGCGACGGCCTGCATCACCTGCAGCGCCAGCGCATCGTCACGGTTAATCATATTGCCCATTGCCGCGTGAAAACTCAGGTGAACTACCCGGGTCCCCTCGGCGCGGGCAATGGCAGAGAGCGCGCCAAGCTGATATACCACCTGCTGGCAGATCTCATCGGCAGAGAACGCCATCTCTTTGCGCCCGAAGCCCTGGCGATCCGGCAGACCGGGGTGGGCTCCAATCCCCACGCCGCGCACTTTCGCCAGGCGTACCATCCGCGTCATGATCGCCGGATCCCCCGCGTGAAAACCGCAGGCGATGTTGGCAGAAGAGACCTTATCCATTAGCGCTGAATCATCACATAGCTGATAGACGCCAAAACCTTCTCCCATATCAGAGTTCACATCAATTTTCATGCTGAGTTCCTTATAAACCAACGACCTTGACCAGCGGCGCTATGCTGACGCGCAAACGCTGCAGCCAACGTTCAATTTCCTGCCGCACGGCGATGGCGGTAGACGTATCGGCCTGTACCAGTTGAATTGACTGCCCCGCCTGGAGCTGGCCCAGACGCCAGAGATCTTCTTCAATCACGCAGGCAATTTTGGGATAGCCTCCCGCGGTGTTGGCATCGCTTAACTGGATAATCGGTTCGCCGGCCGGCGGAACCTGTACGATGCCCGGTATCAGGCCATAGGAGCGCATTTCAACCGTTTCGGCTGGTAGGATAGGCTCTCCCGCCAGGCGATAGCCGGTTCGGTTGCTGTGCTGCGAAATTTTCCACGCCTGGCTCCAGAACCGCGATGCATCAGCGGCAAACAACGGATACTCGCCAGCGGGTATAGCTCGGATCTGGACATCGCCCTGTGCGTTGCGCGGGAAAAAGGCGTTTAAGGCCACTTCCGGCGGCTCAATGCCAATCCCGGAATCCGGGAGTGGCGCCCCCTGCCAGGGACCACAGGACAGCACGTCGCCGCGCTGTAGTTGCCGCCCCTCGAGTCCGCCGAAACCGCCACGCAGGGCGGTACTGCGCGAGCCCAGAACCAGAGGGACATCAATACCCCCTGCCACGCATAAGTAGCCGCGTGCGCCGCGACGGGGAAAACGCAACTCAAGCACCTGGCCTTTACGTACCGCGCAGCCCCACCAGGCCGGTAGTTCATCGCCGTCGAGCCTTGCCCGGCAATCGGCGCCGGTGAGCGCGATCCAGCTGTCCGCCAGGAAACGCACGCGAAAGGGAAACATCTGAACTTCGATGGCCGCCGCATTCTCCTCGTTTCCCAGCAGGGTGTTACCGGCGCGCAGTGCCAGCGGATCCATCACCCCACTCACTGAGACGCCAAGATGACGCCACGCCGGACGGCCTAAATCCTGAATCGTATTTAGCGATCCGCTTTGTTCAATCTCAATCACAGTTCGACTCTCTCAGGCAGAAAACGGATGATATCGCCTGGCGCCATCAATGCAGGAATGGCGGCGTGGGGGTTGAATACCTCAATTTCCGCGTAGCCGATTGCATTCCAGCCGTTCGGTCCGGTCAACACCGACACCCCCGCCTGTGGACCGCCAATAGTGACCGTCCCTTTGAGCATATTCAGCGAAGGCACCTTTTTACGCGGCGTCGCCAGACGCGGATCCAGACCATGGAGATAGCCAAACCCCGGCGCACTGCCAAGCGCGACCACGGTATAGACCCCCTGCGAATGCCGACGAATAACTTCCCGGGCGGAAAAACCAGTATGCCGACATACCGCCTCCAGATCGCTGGCGTGTTCGCCACCGTAGCACACCGGGATATCAATCTGCCGCCCTTCGAGGTTGAGCGCCTGCGCGGACAGCCAGTACTCGTGTAACCGGCGCTCCACTGCCGTCGGTTCCTCCGGCGTGTCATGGAGCAATACCAGTAAATTGGTCACGCCGGGGATCAGGGATTCCACCGCCGGCCACTGTTGCAGGTTCTGCGCCATAGACCAGATACGGCGCTGTGCAGGAAGGTCAAAGGCACCCGGCGCTTCGATAAGCCAGGCCCGGCTGCCCATCATGGAAATCCGCGCCGGAGCGCTGGCATGAATTTCAACGCGGCGCTCGGGTAACAACGTTTTCGATGTCGGCGTCATACTTATTCCAGCGGTTCGAACGTAAGGCTGGACAACGGTTGTACCCGTTCTTCGCGGACCATTTTGTATTCGGTATTCGGTCCAATCCAGGTATTCCAGATCTTGTCGATCGTCCCGTCGTCATCCATCACCTTCAGGCTTTCATTGACGCTGGCTAGCAGTTGCGGTTCGCCCTGCTTCATCCCCACGCCTATAGGCTCTAGCGCCATAGGCTCTTTAATCATCGCCAGATTAATGCCGTCCTTTTTTGCCTGACCGATCATTTTGATACCGGTCATAGTGTTGGTGACGAAACCCAGCACCTTATTCTGTTCAAGGGCAAGGAACGCCGACGCCGCGTCCTGGAAGGTAACCGGTTTGCCGCCCTTCAGCACGATGGATTGTTCAGAGGTGGTGCCCTTGGTGGCGCTGATACGCTTGCCTTTAAAATCGGCAAGGGTTTTATCGGCATTCGCCTCTTTTACCAACAGCATCTCTTTCGCGACGTAGTAAGGGTCACTGAACTGAATCTGGCGGCCACGTGTTTTGGTATAGGCAAGGTTGGCGATCAGCACGTCGGCTCGCCCTGTGGCGATGATAGCAATACGCGCTTCCACGGAAGTAGGAACCAGCTGAGCCTTGACTCCCATCTGTTTTGCCAGCGCATGACAGAGTTCAACGTCCATCCCGACCAACTGGCGGGTTTTTGGATCCGGGGCAGAAAATGGCGGCACATCAGAATAGACCGCGCACTTCAGCTCACCGCGCGCATGAATATCCGCCAGCATGTCGGCGCGCGCGGCCCCGGACACTGCTACCAGCGTCAGAACCAGCGCTAAACCCGCATTTCGCTTCAGTTTCATTATTATTTTCCTCGGTCTGGATAAAAGAGTACCGACACCCGGTAAAAGGTTTCCCGTTTCGCCGGTATGGCTAACCACTTATCGCGACTATATCGACATTGTTTCGGTGATGGGTAAGAGGGAAACGCTGTTGCGAGATAGGTGATTTATATGACGGCGCCGGCGCGCGGAGATAAGCAAAAGTTATCCTCACAGAACAAAATTATCTTATCTGCCTGCCCCGAGCGCCCTCTACTGTTACGCCATGCGCGACACCCACGCCGCGTCCCTCCGCGTCCGTTAACCAAAGGTAGTCACATGAATGCCCGACTTGGGATTTATCTAAAAATACTCTCCGCGCTATGCGCTACATTAATGCTGGCCTGCGTCAAAGGATTGCAGGGGGCGATTCCCACCGGCGAGGTGATCTTCTTTCGCTCTTTTATTGCTATGTTTCCCCTGCTTATCTGGTTAAAAATTCAGGGCAACGTGCTGGCCAGTATCAAGACCAAAAATATTTTCGGCCATCTGATTCGCGGCTTTTCCGGTACCGGTGGGATGTATTTCAACTATCTGGCGCTGGTATCGATTTCTCTCGCCGACGCCACCGCACTGAGCTACGCTGCTCCGCTCTTCACCGTCATCATGGCGGCCCTGCTGCTGAAAGAGCGGGTACGTTTTTCCCGTTGGCTGGGGGTTATCGTCGGTTTTTCGGGCATTCTGTTTATGCTCTCCGCCAGTTTAACCGCCAGCGGTTCGCTGTTCGCTGGCGGCCATCTGCAGTCCGGGATGGCTCTCGGCGTCGCGTTCGCCCTGCTTGCCGCTCTTTGCACCGCCACCTCCAACATTCAGATCCGTTTTCTCAACGGCATTGAAAAACCTGGCGCCATCGTCTTTTACTTCTCGCTGATGACCACCCTGATTGGTCTGGCAACCAGCCTCTTCGGCTGGGTACGTCCTACGCCGGGTCAGTTGCTGTTGCTGGTGGGCTGCGGCTTCTTCGGCGGCATGGCACAGATTCTGGTCACGCTGAGCCTGCGGTTTACCGACGCTTCGCTACTGGCGCCGTTTGACTACACCACGCTGGTCTGGTCGATGATCATCGGTTATCTGTTCTTAAACAGCCTGCCCGGTTCTTCAACGCTGATCGGCGCGGGGATCGTAGCGCTGGCGGGGATATTCACCCTGTGGTGTGACCAGCGGCAACGGCGGGCGCATATCGCGCGCGCCTCTTCCTGACGCTTTCTGACTCTAGCTATAGCCCCGCGCCGGCAACGCAGGGCTTTTTATCGCCACGCCTCAGGAATACAGCCCGCGGTCTTTACTTGCCTGTAGGATCCGTTCGCAGGCCAGGGCCCAGGCGGCGGTACGCAGGGGGATTGCCAGCGCCTGTGCTTTTTGCCAGACGCTTTCGATAGCGTGGCGCATAATGGTATCCAGCCGAGCGTCGATCTCCTCTTCGCTCCAGAAAAGGCTGGAGAGATCCTGCACCCACTCGAAATAGCTGACCGTTACCCCGCCGGCGTTGGCAATAACGTCTGGAACCAGCATGATCCCCCGCCCAGCCAGCACGTCGTCAGCCTCCGGCAGCGTAGGACCATTGGCTCCCTCCAGAATGAGTCGGCAGCGCAGCCCAGCCGCGAGTTCCGCGCTAATTTGCCCCTCCAGGGCTGCCGGAATCAGTATCTCGTACTCGAGACGCCAGAAAGCCTCTTCCGTCACGTTATCGGCACCGGGGAAGCCAGCTATTGTGCCGTGCTCCTGTTGCCACGTCTGCAGTGCCGGGATATCGAGCCCGTTATGCTGATACAGCGTCGCACGATGATCCTGTACAGCCACCACCCGCGCGCCAGCAGCATGAAACAGCCCGGCGCTGACGCTACCCACATTGCCAAAACCCTGCACCGCAACCCGGCTTTGCGCCACGGGGAGTCCCATTTTTTCCGCAATGTGACAGCCGGTGATAAACACTCCGCGCCCGGTCGCCTGTACCCGCCCCAGCGATCCGCCGAGGTGGACCGGTTTCCCCGTCACCACGCCGGTCGCGGCTGTTCCGGCGTTGCGTGACCAGGTATCCATCATCCAGGCCATGACCTGGGCGTTAGTGCCGACGTCCGGCGCTGGAATATCCTGCCGTGGGCCGATTACTCTGCTGATTTCACAAGTGTAGCGCCGGGTCAAACGCTCCAGCTCTCTGTCGGATAGCGTCGACGGGTCGACGCGCACACCGCCTTTCGCCCCGCCGAACGGCAGATTGAGCGCCGCGCATTTCACGGTCATCCACGCCGCCAGCGCCATCACCTCCTGCAGGCTGACGTCGGGGTGATAGCGCACGCCCCCTTTGCCGGGTCCGCGAGAGAGATTATGCTGAACCCGAAAGCCTTCAAAATGGCGAATCGTCCCGTCATCCATTTCCAGAGGAACATCGACAATCAGCGCCCTTTCCGGGTGGCGCAGAGTATTGGCCCAGCGATTGAGATCGCCGGGCAGCGGCAGAACGCGTTCCACCTGGGAGAGATATATAGCCCAGGCACAATGGCTCTCACCCGTCACATAAGAGAGTGCAGACACAACTTACCTCCGGTTTTCCTGTAGTGATATTGATAGCGATAAATGAAGAAAGCCGCCCGGAGGCGGCTTTGGGGCTAAGTTCAGCGATTGAGCTCCAGTTTCTTTTCCAGATAATGGATGTTGCAGCCGCCAGCGCGAAAATGGTCATCCGCCATGATCCGCCGCTGTAGTTCAGCGTTGGTTTTGATGCCGTCGATCACCAGTTCGCTCAGAGCATGTTCCATTCTCGCAATGGCCTCATTCCGGCTATCGCCGATGACGATCAATTTGCCAATCATTGAGTCGTAGTACGGTGGGACGCAGTAACCTGCGTAAATATGAGATTCCCAGCGTACGCCGAAGCCACCTGGCGCATGAAAACGGGTAATTTTGCCGGGGCTGGGCATGAAGGTGTGCGGGTCTTCGGCGTTAATACGGCATTCAATTGCATGACCGCGTACGCTCACCTGCTGCTGGCTGATGGAGAGAGGCAATCCGGAGGCAATCCTCAACTGCGCTTTAATCAGGTCAATGCCGGTGATCATTTCCGTCACCGGATGCTCCACCTGAATGCGGGTATTCATTTCGATAAAATAAAACTCACCCTGCTGATAGAGAAATTCAAAGGTGCCGGCACCGCGATAGCCGATGTCCAGACAGGCTTTGGCACAGCGCTCGCCGATAGCCTGGCGGATTTCCGCGGTGATCCCCGGCGCAGGGGCCTCCTCCACCACCTTCTGGTGGCGACGCTGCATTGAGCAATCGCGTTCGGCAAGATATATCGCCTGCCCTTGCCCATCGGCAAGAATCTGGATTTCGATATGGCGTGGATTCTCCAGATACTTTTCCATGTAGACCATATCATTGTTGAACGCCGCCTTTGCCTCGGCGCGCGTCATGTCAATGGCCTGCGCCAGCTCTTTCTCTTCGCGAACAACCCGCATCCCGCGCCCGCCGCCGCCTCCGGAGGCTTTGACGATAATCGGGTAACCGATCCCGGCTGCCAGCCGGCGATTCTTCTCATGGTTATCGTCCAGCGGGCCATCGGAACCCGGTACGCACGGCACTCCGGCTTGCTTCATTGCCTGAATAGCCGAGACCTTATCCCCCATCAGACGAATGGTTTCCGCTTTCGGGCCGATAAACACAAATCCTGAGCGTTCCACCTGTTCGGCAAAATCCGCATTTTCTGCCAGAAAACCGTAACCGGGATGAATGGCCGCCGCGCCCGTCACTTCAGCAGCCGAAATGACTGCCGGAATATTGAGATAGCTTTTAGCGGATGACGGTGGACCAATACAGACGCTTTCATCGGCCAGCAGCACGTGTTTTAACTCGCGGTCGGCAGTAGAGTGAACAGCTACCGAGCGGATGTTAAGCTCCCGGCAGGCGCGCAGAATACGCAGCGCGATTTCGCCGCGATTGGCAATCACGATTTTGTCCAGCATGAGATCCCCTATTCAATCACTATCAGCGGCTGGTCGAATTCAACCGGTTGACCATCAGTAGCCAGAATCGCTTTAACGATCCCGCTGTTCTCTGCCGAGATCTGATTCATCATCTTCATCGCTTCGACGATGCACAAGGTATCGCCAATATTAACCTGCTGACCCACAGCCACAAATGGCGCCGCACCGGGTCCCGGTGAGAGATAAAAGGTTCCTACCATCGGGGACAGCGTGATGTGTTCCGTCGCTGGGTCAGACGCGATAGCCCTGGCCTGTGCGGCCTGAATCGGAATATCCAACTGCGGCTGGACGACGGCCGCGGATACGGCGGACGACCCAACCGCCGTGGGGCTGGAGATGGCGCGGCTGATACGCACGGAGCTTGCCCCTTCGGCAATTTCCAGTTCGCCAATGCCGGAGGCTTCAACCAGAGCGATCAATTTTTCAATGCTGGCAATATCCATAATTTTCGGGTTCCGCAGAAATAGGAAATGATGTACCCGATTGCGCAATCAGCGGTGATGCAGTTATAGCAGAGCCGGTGGGCGACATTTCATAGGAAGTTCAGGTGGTGGGATAAGAAAATATGAGGGTTAGAACTGATAACGGACGAGTCCCTTACAAAGCTGACTGAAGTGGTTTACTGAATTTGGCCACCTGAACAGAGGTGATATGATCACCTCAGAACAACACAGGTGTCCCAATGAAAAGAAGAAATTTTAGTCCTGAATTCAAACGCGAATCCGCTCAGCTGGTTGTCGATCACAACTACACCGCCTCTGATGCCGCTAAAGCTATGGATGTCGGTCTTTCCACAATGACGAAATGGGTCAAGCAACTGCGTGAAGAGCGTCAGGGCAAAACACCAAAAGCCTGTCCGATAACACCGGAACAAATCGAAATACGCGAGCTAAAGAAAAAGCTACAACGTATTGAAATGGAAAACGAAATATTAAAAAACTGTCCATGGGTGAAACCCCGTCCTGAGTCTCAGAAACTCCCCGGAAAAGTTGGCAGGCTAATTTAGCGAAGGAAGCAGCCGTCGGCCTTTTGGTGGTATGACCCCGTAAAAAAACATGGTTCAGGGACTGTGGCGGATCCGGCATTGGTGACTTTGATCCCGTTCAGGAAGGTGATTTCTCCGTCGTCCCCTCCTTCGTTCATCGAAAAATGAGCAAGGAGATTTCCATGATAAAATCCTCCCGAATGTCTGTTATCCATCCTCATGCTGCGGGCGTTGATATTGGCGCTGAATTCCACGTTGTCGCCGTTCCACCGGATGCTGACGCCGAGCCGGTCAGAACTTTTCAAAGTTTCACTGGCGACCTTCATCGGATGTCCGACTGGCTCAAAACCTGTCACATTACGACCATTGCCATGGAGTCCACTGGCGTTTACTGGTTGCCTGCTTTTGAGATCCTTGAGGCTGCGGGTTTCAATGTGATCCTTGTTAATGCCAGAGACGCAAAAAATGTTCCCGGTCGCAAGACTGATGTCAATGACGCACAGTGGCTGCAGAAGCTGCATTCATTTGGCCTTCTCCGGGCCAGTTTCAGACCTGAACACGATATTTCCGTACTCAGGTCTTATTTGAGACAACGGGAACGCCTGACTGAATACCGGGCTGCTCATATCCAACATATGCAGAAGGCGTTGATGCAGATGAATGTTCAATTGCATCATGCCGTATCGGATATTACTGGCGTTACCGGTCTTTCAATCGTCAGAGCTATTGTCAGTGGTGAGCGCGATCCTTCAGTATTGATCCAGTATCGTGATGTCAGATGTAAAAAGACGCCAGAGGTTCTTCAACAGGCACTGACAGGGAACTGGCAGCCTGAACATCTTTTTGCACTTGAACAGTCGGTGGCATTTTTCGATTTTTACCAGGAAAAAATCCGTGAGTGTGATGATCAAATCGAAACTTCATTATTGCAGCTCAGCACCGGAACTGAAGAGCCTGAAGGAGTATTGCCCTCCGCCAGACATCGTACAAAACAGCCCAATCAGCTTTCCTTTGATGTCAGACCATTACTCTGGAAAATTACCGGAGCAGACCTGACACAGATACATGGGTTCGGACCTTATCTGGCACTAAAATTCGTTGCCGAATGCGGTACTGACATGAATCGCTGGCCGGATGCGAGCCATTTTACCTCGTGGCTGTGTTTGTCCCCGGGGAATAAGATCTCCGGTGGAAAAGTATTGTCCTCGAAAACACGGCGTTCATCCAGTCGAATTGCTGCTGCACTAAGACTGGCTGCCACAACAATTGGCCGGAGCGATACAGCGCTGGGTGCTTTTTATCGTCGATTATCATCCCGTATCGGGAAAGAAAAAGCAGTCACTGCAACGGCAAGAAAACTGGCAATACTGTTCTACAATGCCCTTAAATACGGTCAGAAATATGTCGATCCTGGCGCGGATTATTATGAAGAGCGCTACCGTAATCGCGTACTCGACGGGCTTAAACGAAGGGCAAAATCACTGGGTTACTCTCTCCAGCAAGATCCTGAGTTATGCGTGTGAACCGGGAGTTTCTCAGGAAAGCCGCGGCGTACTTCGCAAAACTGTCCGACTGAGGTACGCCTTTATCCGTGACAACGCCCGTTGCTGGCCTGTTCGCCTGCTCTGTCGGGTGCTGGATGTTCATCCCAGTGGCTTTTACGCATGGCTTCAGCAGCCGCATTCACAACGCCATCGGGCAGACCTGAGACTGACAGGACAGATTAAACAGTTCTGGCTGGAATCGGGATGCGTCTATGGTTATCGCAAGATCCATCTGGATCTGCGGGACAGCGGGCAACAGTGCGGAGTCAACAGAGTCTGGCGACTGATGAAACGTGTCGGGATAAAGGCTCAGGTCGGATACCGGAGCCCGCGGGCACGTAAAGGCGAGGCCAGTATTGTGTCGCCCAACAGGCTCCAGCGACAGTTCAATCCGGATGCTCCGGATGAGCGTTGGGTAACCGACATAACCTATATCAGGACCCACGAAGGCTGGCTGTATCTTGCTGTGGTTGTTGATCTGTTCTCACGCAAAATTATCGGCTGGTCCATGCAATCCCGGATGACAAAGGACATTGTCCTGAACGCACTGCTGATGGCTGTATGGCGGCGTAATCCCCAAAAACAGGTGCTGGTTCATTCGGATCAGGGCAGTCAGTACACAAGCCATGAGTGGCAGTCGTTCCTGAAATCACACGGACTGGAGGGCAGCATGAGCCGTCGCGGTAACTGACACGATAATGCGGTTGCAGAAAGCTTTTTCCAGTTGTTGAAACGCGAACGGATAAAGAAAAAGATCTACGGAACGCGGGAGGAAGCCCGCAGCGATATTTTTGATTACATCGAAATGTTTTATAACAGTAAGCGTCGGCATGGTTCTAGCGATCAGATGTCACCGACAGAATATGAAAACCAGTATTATCAACGGCTCGGAAGTGTCTAGATTATCCGTGGCGATTCAGTTTCATCCATCATCTCCGTGACCGACGGATTGCTCTTCTCCAGCTGGCCGGCAACCTCGCGCCAGGTGGAATGGGCGCTTTTTTCGTTGGTCTGCACGAACACCTGTTGCAGCGCCGCATGGGCCACTGACCGGGTTCGTAAATTGCGTCGAGCCACAGGTAAGGTCATCCCCCCTCCAGAGTATGCTGCATAAAGGCCTGTACGTGCTCATCGATAGCACGACAGATGGATAATCACTTGCTGCGGGAGATACCTGTCATTTCCATCGACTGGACCAGCGCGTCAACCTTGCGGATGGAGACACCGTTTACAGTTAACTATCAGGCGATAGCCGTCGTCGGCAAGACCCTCATCACGCGCAATTTTCGTCGCGACGCTCATCATGCGGCCCAGCGCCAGCTCGTGCTCCGTGGTGACGTCGTTGACGGTAGGGATCAGGATTCTTGGGGATAATCAGAATATGGGGCGGCACCTGTAGAGAAATATCGCGAAAAGTGGTGACAAGCTCATCCTGATAAACAATATCCGACGGGACCTCCCGGCGAATGATTTTGCTAAAAATCGTTTTTTCTGCCATGACTGATTCCCTGTTAATTTTTAGCTGATGACGGATTAAGCATATCCCTGATTATGTCCCCATACCGCTGGCGATAAGAGCCTTTTTGACCACCACTCTTACGTCTGTTTACACATTAAATATAAATGCGTATATTTCTCATTTGTATTTATCTCATGGACGCAACGCACTTCGGGAATGGTTTGACCGCGGCCACAGAGCCTCGGCGTAAAATGCTTGTCTTCTAACTAAGGGTTAATAATGTCTTTCACCATCAGCTCACGGGACGGTCGCCGCGCGCCGTCTCTACTCGCCGTCGGCATCGCGCTGGCGCTCCACCCCGCCCTCGGCCTTGCCGCCGGAACGACCGATGACACCATCATTGTCGAAGGGACCACGCCAGCCGGCACCGACGAACAGCAGCAGGATTACAGCGTTAAAACCACGTCGGCCGGCACGAAAATGCTGATGACCCAGCGCGACATTCCGCAGTCGGTCAGCATCATCAGCGAGCAGCGGATGCAGGATCAGCAGTTGCAAACCCTTGGCGACGTTATGGATAACACGCTCGGGATCAGCCGGAGCCAGGCGGACTCCGATCGCAGCAGCTATTACTCCCGCGGTTTTCAGATAGACAACTATATGGTCGACGGTATTCCGACCTATTTTGAATCCCGCTGGAACCTGGGCGACGCCCTCGCTGATACCGCCCTTTTTGAGCGAATTGAAGTCGTTCGCGGCGCTAACGGTCTGATGACCGGCACCGGCAACCCCTCCGCGTCAATCAACATGATCCGTAAACATGCCACCAGCCGGGAGTTTAAAGGTAATGTGTCGGCGGAATACGGCAGCTGGAACAAGCAGCGCTACGTCGCCGATATGCAGAGCCCGCTGACCGAAGATGGCAACGTTCGCGCCCGAATTGTCGCAGGCTATCAGAACAATGACTCCTGGCTTGACCGGTACAACAGCGAGAAAACGTTCTTCTCCGGTATTCTGGATGCCGATCTGGGGGAGACCACCAGCCTTTCCGCGGGCTACGAGTATCAGCGTATCGACGTTAACAGCCCGACCTGGGGCGGGCTGCCGCGCTGGAATACCGATGGCAGCAAAAACCACTACGACCACGCCCACAGCACCTCGCCGGACTGGGCCTACAACGATAAAGAGAGCAACAAGGTTTTCGTGGCGCTGAAGCAGCGCTTTGCGGATACCTGGCAGGCAACCCTGAATGCAACCCACTCCGAGATCAAATTTGACAGCAAAATGATGTACGTGGATACGTATGTCAACAAAGAGACCGGCATGCTGGTGGGCCCATACGGCAACTATGGCCCCGGCTATGACTACGTTGGCGGAACGGGCTGGAACAGCGGAAAACGTAAAGTCGACGCCGCGGATCTGTTCGCCGACGGCGGCTACGACCTGTTTGGCCGCCAGCACAACCTGATGTTTGGCGGCAGCTACAGTAAGCAAAACAACCGCTACTTCAGCTCCTGGGCAAACGTCTTCCCGGATGAGATCGGCAGCTTCTATAACTATAACAGCGCCAGCTTCCCGGAAACCAGCTGGGGCCCGCAGAGCCTCGCCCAGGACGACACCACGCGAATGAAGTCCTTATATGCCGCGACTCGCTTTTCCCTGGCCGACCCGCTGCACTTAATTCTCGGCGTACGCTACACCAACTGGCGCATCGACACGCTCTCCTACAGCATGGAGAAAAACCATACGACGCCGTACGCCGGCCTGGTCTACGACATTGATGATAACTGGTCGACGTACGCCAGCTATACCTCAATCTTCCAGCCGCAGAACGTCCGCGACAGCTCGGGTAAATACCTGACGCCGATCACCGGCAATAACTACGAGCTGGGTCTGAAGTCGGACTGGATGAACAGCCGCCTGACCACGACGCTGGCCGTGTTCCGTATCGAACAGGATAACCTGGGCCAGTCTACCGGGACGCCGATTTCCGGCAGCAACGGCGAGACGGCCTATAAAACCGCCAACGGTACGGTGAGCAAGGGCGTCGAGTTCGAAGTTAACGGGGCGATTACCGATAACTGGCAGATGACCTTCGGGGCCACGCGCTTTGTCGCGGAAGATAATGAAGGCAACGCGGTAAACCCTAACCTGCCGCGCACCAGCGTCAAGCTGTTCACCAGCTACCGCCTGCCGGCAATGCCCGATCTGACCGTGGGCGGCGGCGTGAACTGGCAAAACCGCGTCTATAAAGATACCGTCACGCCGTACGGTACCTTTCGCGCAGAACAAGGCAGCTACGCGCTGGTTGATCTGTTCAGCCGCTACCAGGTCACCAAAAACTTCGCCTTGCAGGGTAATATCAACAACCTGTTCGATAAAACCTACGATACCAACATTGACGGATCGATTGTTTACGGCGAGCCGCGCAACTTCAGCATTACCGCCAGCTATCAGTTCTGATTCATCCTCAGCGCTGACCAGCAGACCCCAGGGAGCCAGCCAGCTCCCTTTTTTACTCGCTGAAACCAATAAAAAAGGCAGCCATTGGTTGCCTTAGTCTCCCCCACCACACAACTCATTTCTGCTTTGAACCGATCCACTACCCCCCCACTCCGGACATCTGAACTTAGCTTTGACATAAAATTCTCATGTATCTTTACGCTTCAATTTAAGTTAAACCTTGAGCCCGGATTTAACGGGCTCTGATGATTGATGACATATATCTCATCCTGGTTCCTGTAAACCACCGAGCTTACTCAACAGCCGTTTTACATCTGCCACATCCTGCACTGTCAGCCGTTCTGCAATCAGTTCAAGCGAAAAAATGGGTCAAATGACGGGTCTTGACAACAGCCATGATTAAAATTTATGCTAATTTTCAACTTAATAGATAACTGAATGTTCCCGAGTCCGGGCACCACTATTTAAAGAACCCGCCCAAAAGGCGGGTTTTTGCTTTTCTGTAGCCGGACTCTCCATCGAACTGCGTTCGATTATTCGCCGCACAGCGGCTCACCCCTTCGGGGCCAGCGCGACACGCGCGCTGTTCAACGCCTGCGGCGTTAGTCCGAGTCCGGGCACCACTATTTAAAGAACCCGCCCAAAAGGCGGGTTTTTGCTTTTCTGTAGCCGGACTCTCCATCGAACTGCGTTCGATTATTCGCCGCACAGCGGCTCACCCCTTCGGGGCCAGCGCGACACGCGCGCTGTTCAACGCCTGCGGCGTTAGTCCGAGTCCGGGCACCACTATTTAAAGAACCCGCCCAAAAGGCGGGTTTTTGCTTTTCTGTAGCCGGACTCTCCATCGAACTGCGTTCGATTATTCGCCGCACAGCGGCTCACCCCTTCGGGGCCAGCGCGACACGCGCGCTGTTCAACGCCTGCGGCGTTAGTCCGAGTCCGGGCACTCAAATACCGATACCACCATCCGGAATACCAAGTCTGGCAATACGCCTTACAAGCCCAGCGACGCGCAGTGTCTGGACCTGCTGATTAAACCCAACGGCTCTAAGCTCTGGCAGCTCAAGTACCGCTTTGGCGGGAAGGAGAAGAAGCTGGCGTTTGGCGCTTACCCAACCGTTACGCTGGCGAATGCGCGTAAGCTGCGTGAGGAAGCCCGCGCCGTACTCAGCGCGGGTGACGATCCGGGGGTAAAAAAGCAGCAGGAGAAGCAGGCAAAGAAAAGCGGCAACACCTTTGAAGAAATCGCCCGTAAATGGGTGGCAGGCAATATCCGCTGGACGGAGGCACACGCCGCTAAAGCCCTGCGCTCGCTGGAGCTGCACGTATTTCAACTGATTGGCAAAATCCCCGTTGCCGACCTGAAAACCGCCGATCTGCTGATCCCGCTGCGGGTGGCGGAGAGAAAGGGCAATCTGGAGACCGCCGCGCGGCTCCAACAGCGCATCACGGCGATCATGCGCTACGCGGTACAGGAGAGCCTGATCGCCAGCAATCCGGCAAACGATCTTACCGGAGCCATCGCACCGCCGCCGAAAAACCACTACCCCGCTCTGCCGCTGGAGAAAATGCCGGAATTACTGGAGTGCTTCGAGGGCTATTCCGGCAGGCTGTTAACCCGTCTGGCGGTGCAGCTTAACTTGCTGATCTTTATTCACTCCAGCGAACTGCGCTTTGCCCGCTGGACGGAGATCGATCTGGATGGCGCAATGTGGACCATCCCCGCCGAGCGTGAGCCGATTCCGGGTGTGCGCTATTCAGAGCGTGGCGCAAAGATGAAAACGCCGCATCTGGTGCCGCTGTCAAAACAGGCGGTCACGGTGCTGAAACAGTTAAAGCTGCTGTCCGGTAACAGCGAGTTGCTGTTTCCCGGCGATCACGATCCGCGCAAGCCAATGAGCGAAAACACCATCAACAAGGCGCTGCGGGTGATGGGCTACGATACGAAAGTGGACGTATGCGGTCACGGCTTCCGCACGATGGCCTGTAGCGCGCTGATCGAGTCCGGGCGCTGGTCGAAAGATGCCGTGGAGCGGCAGATGAGCCATCAGGAACGTAACAACGTGCGCGCCGCCTATATCCACAAGGCGGAGCACCTCGATGAGCGCACGCAGATGATGTAGTGGTGGTCGGACTATCTCGACGCCTGTCGGCAGAATTTTGTTGCGCCATATCGGTATGACAGGCAGGTTCAGGTGGCCTGAGCCATTCAGTGGATCACGTAGGAAAGCAGATCTCAGCGGATCTGCTTTTTTATTTGTACCAGCTTCGTAATCCATTTCTCGGCGCCAGATCTCCCCGGATAAACACCAATCTGCGCCAGTGCCAGCCCTTTCAGCCCTTTGGTCTGTTCTGGCCTGGCGCTGTTAACGTTAGCGCTCCTTTACCCCTTCGGCCTTTTGCTTTTCATGATTGCACCAGAACAGGAAATTATTCCTCTTCCCGTCGCCCGTAAACCCGCACCACATACCGCCCGCGCCCGTCGCCGTGGCCCAAATCCATTGAGGTCAGCGCCAGCGCTTCCCTGTGACTGAATCCCTGCGCCAGATATCGGCGGAGCGCATCCTGCGTCCATGCATAACGGAATGACTGCAGGATATAAATACCCCGTCAGCCCGGTCTTCGCGATTTCTTTGCGCCAGTAATCCATCGCTTGCTGGAGACTGGGCTTGTCAATCAGTCTGCCGTCACGTTGTTCTGCGACAGCCAGGGCATTTTCCGGCACTTTTTTCCCTGCGCCAGCGTCCTGAATGGTTTCACGGGGACGATGGCCTTTGGTACCAAATACCACCGTGAACCGGATTTCGCCGCGCTCCAGCGCCAATTTCCACGTTTTCAGTGACTGACAGCACTGAACCGCTTCCTACGAGTTCAATGTTGTCAAGGCCACGAGACGGTGAGCACCGCACTAGCATGCCCTATGCCGAGGGCACCCGTTCCGTTACTGCACAAGGACCAGGTAAGGATGGTACCCGTGCTCCCTACCCCTACGGTTCCCAGGTCAAACGGGGTTCCTACGAAGTCGAAGTTGTTGACGTCGGGTGTGCACTGCCCGGCAGGGCGGTTTCCTATTAAACCAAAGATATTAGCCATCTTGACAGTATTCGAGGCATCCTGGAGAGCGAGAGAATTTGAAACGTCTCCAACGGTGCCTTGCGCGGATAGGGTAACTGACACGCGATTGGTCCCACTGCCACCATCATCGACAGAGGTGCACGAGGTCGTTACAGTGCTTTGCTGCACCCGCATGAGTTGCCCGGATGCGACGGACGCGTCAATCTGGCCAAATTGGACTGTAGGTGTGTCTATGTTGACGGTGCACGAAGTGGGCAACACCACACGTACAGCAGACGGCAAGGGAATGGAGACTGTGGGAGGACTCCCCCACGTATTCGCACTGAATTTTGCAAACACAAGCGGTACCACGTTGTACGTCCCGGCAACGGCGTTCGGACCTGCATGAATGAAGACGCTACCAGTGAACGAGGATGGATACGACATTGTTACGGACGTCTGGGTCCCAGACGTGGTGGTGGTTGGGGCCGCCCAAGGACACCTGGATAGCGGATAGGTTTGGGACGCGGTGACACCGTTATCCGCAAGCGTCGCAGAGCCATTCACACGTCCCGAGGTGTACTGGGTCGAGCCAGTCATCGTGCCCGAGATCCCTAACACGAGGTCCGGACCTAGTGGTATGCCGTAGAACCCGTCGCTGGTCGTGGTCATGGCCTGGTGAAACGGTACGCGCATGCAGGATCCATCGGGCGGCATTACGTCGGCTCGAACGACGCTAGCCGGTGCCCCGAGATTATTTGTATCCAAATTGGAACCAGATGCGGTGGTACCGGGGATGGTGAGGTTCACCGGAACGCGCCAGGTAGCATCCGCCCCGCCTGGGCGTATGACCTCAATGAGGGCGTAAGAGGGGGCGGAGGACAGGAGTCCTACCATAGCCCCCCAAATTTTCCACCGTGCACGGTAATCCGACACACGCCTGGCTTGTTTCGTTTTAGACCAGTGACGTGTCTGCTCATAAAGCCGACGGACCTTCTCCCGGTGGTTGATCAGTGCGCGAGGGGCAATGCCGACCACACCCTTATCCGTGAGCCACGCGCCCAGCCAGTCAAAACCCCGGCTCACTTTGCCAATAAACGTCTTGTCCGGGTGTTTCTCAAACCCTAATGACGCAAGATATTTATTGAGTTGCTTCACCTGCTTACGTAACTGCCAGCGGCTGTAAGTTAAAATAACAAAATCGTCCATATAACGTCCATAATAGATTTTATGTTGATGAGCAAAATAATTATCCACAGCCCAGAGATGCAACGCCCCCATGAGCGGACTTAACGCGCAACCACGCGCGATACCCTTTTCGGGCGTGTAAAACTCGCCGCCCTCTTCCACGCTGTAGTGAATATACTGAGTTAAAATAGTCAGATACGCCGGGTGCGTAATATGCTCTCTCAGCTGCAACAGCAAAGTCTCTTTATTGATAGCCCCGTAATACCCCTTAATGTCGGTGCGGCAAACCCAGCGGTAACCGTTTTCGGTCAGGCTCTGCGAGATCCGACGTACGGACGATCTACCACCGCCATGCCCCTTCACATGCTCACACTTCTCATGTACCGGGATGGATGGGGTGATGGACAGCGCCACCCACTTAAGGGCCAGCGCATCCTCCGCGGACCACATCACCTGACGGCGTGTCCCCACCACCAACATGGGGGACAGGTGGTGCTCTCCCGACTGCAGTTTTCTGAGAAACGCTTCCCGGCAGGCAGGCCAGCGCTGTCGCAAATGCCAGATATCCGCATTCGCTGGCGCCGTTTTGCGCGACTCACACAGCCAGGCCCAGGCCTCGTCTAAACGTTGCGCATCACGCAGGTCGTCGTTATGCCACTTCGTGCGTTCATCGTGCTCCGCACTCAGCTCATTACACTGTGTGGGATTCATGTTCATCATTTCCCGCCCTGACAGGTATAGGTCACCTGACGGACCGGTTTATCCGGCGACGTCGATAAACCGGAGATGTCAAAACTGACACGGCACTGACGTGCTGCTGTCTCGCCCCACTTAACCAGTAACTCCCCCCGCTCCGGCAATCCGGTCAGATAAACCTGTCCGTCATCACCCACGATGCTGCTATTCACCTCTGCCATCCCCGCATTCAGTAACGTGGCAACTGCTCCAAACGGCACCACGCCATTGTCGAGTTTAAGCGTCATCAGCACCTGATAACCCACCCGGGTCGTAAAGTTTGCTTTGACGACAGCGCCTTTGGTCGGGTATACATTGAGGTTGGTCTGTGTGAGGTCGACATTTTCCGGTAAGGTGCTGGGGTCAACACCCACGCTGTTGCGGGTGTAATCCGTCAGGTAAGGCACTACCGCATATCCGCGCCAGTCGGTGACCGCCGTACCACCGTTGACACTCACGCCAGCCGCCCCCGGGGCACTCACCAGCGCCACCGAATCGCCCATGGCACGTGACAGCGTTATCCCGCCACTATGCACCATCACCCCGCCACTGGCGCTCATGTTGATAGCCTGCATATCGCTGCTGTAGCTGTATCCGCCGCTGATACTTCCCTTGCTTCCCTGGTAACCGGTATTTAAGTTGGTGTTACTGATCTGTCCCTGGTTACCCCAGCTTTGCGAAGCACTGTAGGACAGTTTCCCGTCCAGAGTGTTACCACTGAGCCCGGTCTGACTCAGGGTCCGCCCGGTGTTATCATGAGTGAGCGTCGTGGTGGCATACATTGATTGCAGGTTACGTGAATAGCCAAAGATGCTGAACGGCACACTGACGTTAAACGAAATCTGGCGATTTTCCGGCCAGTTACCGTTCGCATCCTTTGTCCGATCAATGTTGTAGTTGACACCGTAACTGACGCCTTTCAGGCTGTTGCTGTAACCCAGCGACATGCCGGTCAGCGTACGTTCGCCTCCCCAGTAGTCATCCCGGCTGGCCCGGAAATACATGGTTCCCCAGTCCCCGAGTTGCTGGCTGAGCTGCGTCTGGAAGCTGTTACGGCGGCGCTGCAGGGACCACGGGCTGACTCCCTCCTGCAACTGGTGTCCCTGACTGTTGAATTCACTGAAACTGTAATAATCCTCGGTTGAATACCGCAGCGCGGTTAAATCAACAGAGGTGCCCGTGGACAGCAGACTTTTGGAATAACGGACGCGATAAGACTGGCCTATCAGGGTGGATTCGTTATCAAACTTCGCCGATGAATTCGTGATATCAGCCGAGAGCGCACCGACGTATCCCAGGGATACCCCGGTACCGATGTTGAACGCCTGGTAGTCTTTTGCGGCGAGAATACCGCCGAACAGCGTGACATCACCGGGCAGTCCGTATACCACGGTCCCCAGCATAAAATCAGCCCGGCGGGAACCATCTGTCAGATTGCCGTCATACTGTCCCGCCGTCAGCTCATACTTCCAGCCACCGGGACGCAACATGACCGGCAGGGAAGAGTAGGGCACGATGAACTGGCGCTCGGTGCCGTCCGCTTCCGTGACTTTGACATCATAGTCCCCTGACAGGCCGGCCTGCTGGATATCATTGATGTAAAACGGCCCTGGCGCCACATAGGTCTCGTACACTACATTGCCGTTTTGACGCACAGTCACTCGGGCATTACTGTTCGCCACGCCGCTGATGGCCGGCGCATAGCCACGAAGCTGGCTCGGGAGCATCTGTTCATTAGAGCTGAGCTTCACCCCACGGAAAGGGATACCGTCAAAAACGTCACTACCGGTGCTACTCTCACCCATGAGTAAGTTCGAGCGCCAGCCCCGAATATCGCGGGCAAGGTAGGTATTCGAAAAGCGTGTCTGGGTGGTCGTCAGGGCATTATTACCGCCGTTATTCTCCACCCGGGTATGGGTCATGGTGCTGCGCAGGCGCCACGGCCCCGTGTTTGCCCCGGCGCGCACGGTTGCAAAGAGGTTGTTATTATGTGAGGTCTGGTTCTGGCCGGAATTCGTGGTACGACCGGCGCTGAGGCTATAGTTCGCCATCAGGGCGGAAATCCCCTCCTCCCATTGCGACGGGTCAACCGCACCACGTACTTCAGGCTGCATTGCGGCCTGAGGTACGCTGATATCCAGACGCAGGCGCGCCAGATCCAGCATGGTGGTCGCCTGAGGGATAAGCGCGCCAATATTGTCTATCTCAGCCGTAGCAGGCAAATCTTTCAGGTCCGGCAGTTGCCTGACATTCACTCCAAACGTTTCCAGTTCAGATGGCGTGAGAACCGGCGCAATTTTGCCCTACGTATTTTTCTGAAAATCCAGGGTGTACTGCCCTGCATTGCGCTGGTTAACAAATACCCATACCGTATATTTCCCCGGCTGAACTCCCCCGGCCTCAGAAAATGCGGAAAGGTCGACAGCCGTATTATCGCCGGAATTACCAAGAAATCCCGGATCAAAATAATCACCGGCCCAGGCTGGGTTAATACAAACCAATAAAAAACCTGCCACCGGGGAGTAACGGAAAAGCTTCCCGGAAGAAGGCTTCCCGAAATTAGAAATAAGATGCATGTCGCTTTTTTCCATTCACCAGAAAAGATTGTATTTATTAAAATACTTACCCAGACAGTACGCTGACCTGCTCTGGAGTATTCCGTCCTTCACCGTCAATAAGACTCCAGGTCACCTGCCCCCGCGCACCGGATGATAATGGGTACCTCTGCTCCCCAAATGGCGGTATCATTTTTGAAAGCGCGTTTTTTTCGACCGGATATTTCCCGACAGACAGTGAACGAAAAGTGAGATAATATGGTGTCGGGTTTATCACTTTCAGTTCCCCACTCTGCGATATAAACCGTATTTCCCGCGCAAATTCGGACACATCATACTCAGGCATCCCCTCCGGGCGATAAAACAGCTTCAGATTATTTTGCATAGCCAGCGTCAATGACGCTGAATCCGTGTTTTTCTCCTGACCAGGTATGGTTTTCAGGCTCAGAATAAATACCGACTCACGATCCTTAGGCAGTGTATTACGCGTTAAACGGATACGGAGCGTCAGCGCATCTGATGCTTCCAGCCGCTGTAAGGGAGGCAATACAATAAATGGCACCCCTCCACTCTGATTACCGGATACGTTATCCTGTTCATCAGCCTGCCATGGAATAACCCGCGACTGTAAAAGGAAAGGCTTTGCGGTATTATTGGTAACTGTAAATGTAATACCATTGTGGCTCTCACCCGGATATATCACGCGTGTGGATTGTAATTTAATACCGTCAGGGTTATTACCAGTTGTCCCATATGATGGCGAGCTGATGATAAACATGGAAAAAAGCAATATCATTAGTCGATATTGACGCAAACAAAAAATACGCAGCATGAGGTTTATTATATTCCTTTTACGGCCGATTGATGTTCGATACTTTCACCACCGAAATCATTAATGGTTGTCCAGGAAACGGTCCGCACAGTCCCGTTGACGGGGTAATACTGTGTGGAGAATGGCGCAAGCATTGCCCCCGCCTCTGCCCCTTTCACATCCATGCTCTTACCGTCTACATTCAGTCGGGACAGGGTCACGTAATACGGCGTGGGATTGCTAATACCCAGTCCATGTTCCGTATTGCTGAAAGTCAGCTTTTTGGCCGCTTCACTCGCCGGCATTGACAGCCCGGAAGGCCGGTAAAACAGTTTAATCACCGACTGTATACCGACTGAAATACGGGCTGACACACCAGACTGTGTCCCTTCGGCGGCATCTGATGTCGAAGGAATAGCCAAAAAACTCAGATAAAAAACCGATTCACGATCCGCAGGTAATTGTGCTGCGCCATTACGGACTATCAGTACCGAATTTTGACTGTTTGGCTCCAGCCTGAATAAGGGAGGCGTCACCATAAAGGGTACAGCAGACTTCGGGTCCGTCTGAGTGTTTCTACCGTCAGGTGTCGCAAACACATCGGCTTTTATCAAATAAACCTGGCCGCTGTTATTCTTTATCGTCGCCTGTGTATCTTTTGCTCTGGCATCAAATATAACGCGTGTCTGACTGAGCTGCAGTCCCCCCTCAGCGGCACTCGCTACATTACAGACCAGCATTAAGCCTATAAACCCGGCAAACCACAGTATAAATCTGCCCGCAGCTTGTGCGAATACATTCATTTTTATCGCTAATTCATTCATAAATAAACTGAAGCGTCACGGTGGCGTTCATATTACCGCCCTTCAACGAAGGTCCGGCAGTACAGTTACCACAGGATAAACGTGCTTCAAAATTCAGTGTCTGACCATTAAGGGTATTAAGCTGCTGGTCCGCAGTACCGACAATTAGCTTATCCATATTAGCGATTGCGGCCATCTGGCCTTGCTGAACCAGTTTTACTCCATACCCCTGAGAATAATCACTGGCCGCATTATCATTGCGGAACAGCGGAATTCCGGACGTGAAGGTATTCCCTTTAATCTGGACTTTGGGTGTTAATCCCCAGCCACTACAGTCAGAAAACGTCATCGAAAATAACTGCGGGTCGATACCATCCCCCCCTGCCGCAATTACCGTGGAAGAGGACACAGGCGAAAATGTAATACTGGGCCGATCCACTGAAATCTGACAGGAGCCTCCAACCAGCGTGGCTGAAAAATTAACCGTCGTTGAGGAAGAGCCTGCATATACTGATGTGGTCAGTGCAAACAACATGCCTGACAACATAAAGCCGACCAGTTTTGTGGAACGGGTCCGTTCATTGTAATGCATCCTTTATACTCTCCAGATTCAGTCAAACGATACCGTAAACGTTAATGTCGATTTGACGGCGCCAGGGGTCACACTTTCACTTCCGGCCCTCACCAGGCCCAGCAGGAAGGGTTCGTTATGGGGCGTGCCTGCATTCCCGACGGGCGACAGAGCAAAACTGACGTTATTACTGACCGCCTGTGAGGGGTTATAAAACGATCCCAAATCTATATCTCCAGTGTCCTGGCGTACCATGAACCCTACACCTGTGGCCACCGAGCCCGGATCGCGGAAAATGGTACTGTCTGAATACGGTGTGCTGCCCGACACCGACATCTTTGGCGTTGTCGCCCCGCTGCATATCACGGTCGCCGTCAGAGGTAACATCGCCACGGTAGCGCCGGACTGAAAATCAACGGCTTTGTGGATACCAAACTGGAGTGATGACTGCGATAACTGGACATCACAGGTACCATCGCTGATTTGCGCGGTAAAATTCACCTCCGCCGTGTCAGCGGCCTGAATGCCCGATGATACCAACACGCAGGCGAGCGCCACGCCGGATAACGGCTTAGCGGACCGAACCATGAAACACCTCCGTACCGCCATAATCATTGATAGCCTTCCATTCAACCCGCCCCTGATGCGGCGCACGCGCATATAACTGAGCCCCAAAAGGCGCTATCATGGTGTTGCCTGCTACCGCACTGAGAGGAACCCTGACTCCGGCCACCTTAAGATCGGCGAGCGTAATGTAATACGGAGTTGGGTTGGTCACCCGAAGGCCCTGCCCGGTGGATGAAAACTGCAGCATACCCATAGCCTGCTGCTGCGGTAACGCCAGCCCTCCCGGGCGGTAAAACAGCTTAACTACCGTTGCCGTGGAAACCTGAAGTGACCCCCCTACCACGGATGACGGGGAAGCGCTCTGCTTTTCCCCCGCCGGCATGGCAACGCTGCGAAAATAGAAGAGGGATTCTCTGTCCGTCGCCAGCCCATCCGCACCCGGTTTTTTCACCACCAGAACCTGATTCGTACTGCCCGGCTCAAGGCGAAATAATGACGGCGTCGTAATGAACGGAGTCTGTACGTTGTTACCTTCGATATCCCGTGAGACCTGTGCCCTGACCAGATAAGGTGCGACCGATGAGACTGAACTTGTTACGCCGACGCTGCGCCCTCTGGCATCATCACTGCTCTGAAATATAATGCGCGAGCTGTCGATGGAAATTCCCGCGAAGGCGGAAGCCATTCCTGCAAATATCAGGAGTAAAACAAAAGTGACATGCTGGAAAGTTTTCATCGTTAATTAATAAAGGGAACGCGTTGCCACGTCCCCTATTCACCTTATGGTTAATTGACAATATAAGCCACAGTCACCGGTACGCTATAACTACCCGCTGCCGGCGTAGCGTCAGTGGTACCCATACCTACATTGAAAGAATAACTATTCGTGTCAGCAGAGGTCACATCCAAAGCCACATTCTGTGACTCAGCCACCTGCACATCGTTAGCATCCTTAATCATAAAGCCAACGGTATCACCCGTCGCGGCGGTAAACAGCTGCTTGCTCGGGTCGGAGCTTGCGCTCTGCCCCTGAATAATCAGCGCGCCAGTCTCATCAGCGCAGTTGGTTAATTCAACCGGCAGCGCAACAGAGCCCTGCTGAGTGTTAGGGGTAAAAGAACTTGCTTTGTAGACCCCCACATTCAGGGTCGCCAGGCCATTGTTAACGGAAACATCACAGGTAGAGTTGGTGATAATACCTTCCAGCGTCACATCAGCAGACGGTGCTGCATTAGCCATCATGCTGACACCAGAAAGGCTTGCAAAAACTGCAACAGCGATAACACTTTTCTTAATAGACATTTTTCACTCTCACTTATTTATAAAAGACACGTACAGAACATTTCGCCGAAATATAATACTGCCCCTCCCCCTGGGCAAACAATGAGACAGGCAGAGTCCTTGTGAGCGATTAAGATTACATATGTAATCCACTCCACTCTCCTGTAACCGGAATGAAAACACTGTATACACCGGACTGACACGCAAAATGAATAACGGATGATGATGACCCGGTCTTCAAACAGACTGGTATCACGCAGATATAACGATGAGCGCTAATAAAAGCGATATTTTGACCAGCATTCAATTTACCTGTCAGACCAGGCGTTGGGCTTTGTTGAATAAATCGAACTTTTGCTGAGTTGAAGGATCAGATCACGCATAA